>ERZ795030.3345-NODE-3345-length-17218-cov-6.782264_pt1 | contig 17218 bp, 32 predicted proteins | sample MGYA00375122_ERZ795030 | MGnify/ENA primary metagenome ERZ795030 (study PRJEB30165, sample SAMN05720146) | activated sludge metagenome | isolation source: anaerobic digester from wastewater treatment plant | place: Japan | collected 2015-04-20 ... | reverse complement strand
GTGAATCATTGAAGAATGACAGGCCATCATAAGCATTCCCATAAGTACTCGCAGCACCTGAATTCAAAGCACTAAAGGCTAAGTAGTCTTTATGCTTTTCAAAGTTCGAAGCAGCTCCTCGAGCCCAAGCTTCCAGGTCACCTACTTTATCATCATCAATAGCGTTATGCTCAATACCAATAGCAATTTCCCAGTCGGTATTGTAAACGATCATTGACTTTTCCTGACCACCAATGATAGTAATCTGACGACCTCCAGATAAACGATTTGTAACCGTCGCTCCGGTACGGCTATCAGTACCACCTGCTCCCATCATTCCTGCATTCTGAATAGGCCAGGGAAGCATGCCCATATCAGCATAAGATTCGAAAGCTCCATCAGAAGGGACTTCTCGGACGAAAGGACTTCGAAGAGGGCGATACTCTTTACCACCTGCTAAGAATCCTACCCGAACTGACCGTTCTAAGTGAGCAGCAATATCTGAACGAGTAATCATAATCTAATCCTCCTCTATGCCTGCGGCTTCATCGTGTAGTCACCAATGTTGACCCACGCATAAGTCGAATCTACTAATTCCAAGATCCCAATTGGGACTGCTCCTGTAGAAGCGGAAGTAATAGCATTATCATCCGTAGCGTAGATAGTTGCACCTAGATCTGTTTGAGCAAGATTACCTTTGGCAAACCCCCAAACACCATCAAGAGCAACACTACAAACTACTGACCCATCTGCTGTATCAGCAGAACTAACAACTTGCTTTTCCATTGCGACACCTCCAAATACATCCCCTGTTGTAGGAGTTCCCGCAATTGGTGAGAAGTATCCATCAGTATCTGAGATATCACAGAACATCAAAGAGCCCTTGTACACAGTAAAACTGGTATTACCAGCTCCATAATTTGTGTATCCCGCTAAAGGAATTTTCTCCAGGCGTAGACCTCCCGGAGGCATTCGATAGGGGCGATTCACATTTGCAGTTAATGCTGTCATAATTTCATCTCCTACTTCTGAGCCCACTTGGTAAGATCATACTGATCTAGATCACCAAGTTCAAGGATCGGGTTACTTAGATCACTGAGAGTAAAACTTCCAGAATCTAACTTTTTCACGATTTCATCCGGGAGTTGATGGGTTCCCTTGGGAGCCTTCCCAGACCCTCGCTCACTGAATTCAATGAAGCCATCAACAAGTGTGTGAGTCATAAGTTCACCCCAGAACTTTGCTTCCTCATGAGGTAGCTTCAACAGATGAGATTTGAGCTCTTCAGCTGAAACACGAAATCCTCGAGGAGCTTCATCCAACCCCTGGGTTAATTTCTGAGAGAGTTCCATCATTGAATTCTCGAATGAGAGACGAGCAAGCTCTTCTCGGTACTCTAACTCAGCCTGTTTCCGAATAGCTGCTAATTGGCCTTGAAGTTCGATCTTTCGCTGTTTCTTAGCATCTTCGGTAAGTCCTTCCAATTCTAGCAAATTCGCTAAAGGATCGGGAGGAGACGACTGTTTGTGTGACTCGGCTAAAATCCCTGCAACTTTCTGGGCAAGCTCTGCCATCTGTTCTTGAGATAATTCACCCATATTTTTATCTCCTTCAAGAGTAGGATCCTTCAAAGGAAGTATCTCTTCTTCCCAGGTCGAAGGATCCCCTAAATTATACACCCCAGATGAGTCTAGGGTATAACTAACACGATAGAGCTTATCATCTTTTCCGGATCTAATAGATAGATACTCTGGATGAATACTCTCTAATTCACAATCTGGAAGAGAGGTTTTACAGAATCCTCGTAGTCGATCTTCCGCACTAGGGCTCTCCCATGTAATTGTGTGAAGACTCGAAGAAAGCTCGATGGGACGTAAAAGAACTTTCCCTCGAGAATCTCGAGTCGCCGGCCAGTTGGTCAAACTCCCTCCAAGGACTGTCTTATTCGAAAGACTTATCGTAGGAGAAAACATTCTGCGGATCCCTTTCTTGAGATATTCGATCCCCCGTTCTGTCCATCTAGGGATAAATCGAATAACAGACCCTGCTAATTCTACTCCTACGATCCACCCCGCAGCATCTCCCTTATTGTGATCAGCTGCATCAATTGGGAGACCGACCACTTCTCCTGATTCTGTCTTTGATGCATCAATCAACTCTTGAGTATTCTGGACGTATTCAGGAAAATCTTCTAGCCTAAGCTCGACTTTCCTCCCAAACATATCCGTAAATACTCCAGAAGCAACTCCATCGAAAGAACGACCTTCAATCAAATCCGGAAGAGATAAATTCACGAAAAAAATCGATGAATAGATCTCCTCTTCTTGAGAAGAGGGTTCTTCTAATGGATCCTGCGAGGGATTCTCTTGAGAATCAACTTCTTCTAATTCCAAGAGATCTTTAACTTCTTCTGGCATTATTCACCTCACTTCCATTCCATCGAACACCGGCACCCATGCATACAACGGGACCCGAGACCGGGAGGAGGAAAAGTACCAATTGATTGCCAACCTTGAGCAGCATATTGAATGCAATCCTCACAATGCTCTGCAGGATGTAAGACTCTCCTCTCGAGAGACTTACCTGCATCTTGAAAAGCTTTTCTACGACCTTCCCAATAGGACATTTGAGCCCCACGAGCATAGAGATGTGCTCTCCATCGAATTTGAGCAGAAGATAGGGTCCCAAGCTTTATCTCCTGAGCAAACTGATTTAAATACCGATATTCCGCACGAAGATGTCCACCTATTCGACCATAATCACTATAGTCCATTAGATATCGACCTCCTCGACCAACGGAACCTGTAACCACATAAGCATCCTTTAATTCTCTAGCCATTCTTTCTTGCCAAACTGTTAGAGTAATCTTACCATCTAGGAAATCACTGGTAATTTTATCTATATTATAAGCTAAAAAATCATCTGCATAGGAATTCATTAAAACTCCCAATGATTTTTCTGAGACAAATCTTCCAGTAGCAAGATCTCGATACCTACCGATACTCCGATCAAATATAAACCCAACTCTAGAAGCGAGATCATGAATAATCTCTCTATAGATCTTGGTTTGAGCCCAGTCTACAGTAATATCACTCATCATCAGAAGAATCCTCAACTTTAGCATCTAAAATTGATACAAATTCAGGAGCATTCTTTCTTGCCCAAGATCTAAACTTAGTAAGAGCTTTCTTCAAACTATCAGGACCTACTGTATCGGCTTCATGACTAACATCGGTCGGCATCTCTTCATCACTAACTAGGACACGACGTAATGCAAGTTCTCCCTCTTCTTCGGAGACTCCTTCTTCTTGTGGAGCTTCCTCTTTAATTCCCGATGTCTCAACCTTCTGTGCAGTTTTAGGCATACTGGATCCTGCTGTTCCCGTAGGAGTTACAAACCCGGAACCTCCGATTGGCTGAGCAATTACTTTCCCATTTTCGGGGAGTCTATCGGGAAGCACTTCACTCGACCGACGAATTGCTAAGAGATCTTCATCATCCATCGGTAGAATAGTTGAAATAGCTTGTAAGAATTGACCTAATTCTGTAAGCTTGACACCTTTCTCCACTCGACGAAGAATAGTAATCTTTGGACGTCGGGTTCTATTTGGGAATGCTGCTTGATTTGCTTCATATGAGAATAGTCTCTTCCCTACTTGCTGGTCTGCTTGATTGACAAATCCTTCAACCATAGCATTATAGGTAGTCAAGAATAGACTTGATGCATCCTGCATAGTAGAGAACGACCCATATGGGGATAAGGTTCCTAGAGCAGCCCATTGCATACCTAAAAGAGCAAGTTTGAGGATCCCATAATATCGAATAGCATCTAGGATACTAGATGCAGCTTGAAATGGGACATCCTTTAGCTCACCTTTAAATCCACTTGGCCAAAGAGCATAATTCCCTTCTTGAGCAGTAAGAACAGCACGAGCTGCCTTCTTCACGAAATCTCTATCGGTATCCGTTAAAGTCTTGGTTGCTTCTACATTCAAATACCCTGCAGCATGTTCAAACCCAATCCCTTGAACTATTTCAAGACCATACTTGAGTCTTTCAAGTCTCCACATGGCTTCAAGAGTTGCTAAACCTTCGGGATTATCTTGATCTCCAAACTTGATATGAAGAGAATTCTGTAGAGGAATGGTTACTTGAGGATTCGGAGGAGCTAGTTGAATCATTCCGTTAATCCGACCGGTTCGATCATCTCCATCCCATTGAAAGAATGAAGAATAGTGTCGAAAAGCAAATCGACGATACCCAACCAGATTATCTGAAAACTCAGATCTCCAAGGGTCACCTTCGGGAGGCTTCCATTTAGGATTCCTAATTCCAGGCAGGACTTCCCACCATCCCCAACCGAAGAAAGGAACTCTAGACATACATGACGTCAACCAGGACTGGATCCCTCCCTCTAGGTCTTCCAGAACTTCATACATGAAATCCTGGGCTTTCTTATCATCATCGGTCGGCTTATCCAGCTCCCTGCTTCCCTCGTGTTCGGGAATCTCTACACCTAATTGAATCTTAGATGCTAAAGTTTCCATGATCACACGAACAACGGTGACTTCAGGATCACTTCTCCAGATACGTAGATAGAGAGGAGCTACCTGGGGCCAATAGAGCTCAGAAGTATAGGCTTCACGAACCCAACCTCCGGTTAGATCTAACCCCGAAGACCCGACCTCTTTTGTAACGTATTGGGAAGGAGCCCTAGGAGCTGCCTCAGCTTCTACAGGAGAAGATTCCAGAGGAGCATCAGTTCGCCCATTCCATAAATTACGTATATTTTGAATTATGCCCATCGACTAACATACCCTTCCACATGAGATAATCCGACCAAGTCTTCCCAAGTAACTTGACGAGAAGATCCTTCAGCCCATAGAGACATGATAATCACATCACCATAATCTGTAGACCTACCCAATCTCGTCCTTAACACATCTTTACTTTCAACCTTGATCTTACCATCTGACATATATTTCCAAGTGGGACCGGTTAAATCTCCGATCAATAAATCTTCATCATCTGGAGGCAAAGCGAGACCTGGCCCACTAAAGGGATCTAGAAGCTCTCTTGCATTCCACCAAGCAGCTGACCTTGTATCTGAAAACCTAAAATTCCCTGACCTAGATTCCCAGAGAGTTGACTCATTAGCAATAAAGGAAATAACATTATACTTCTGCTCATTGAGTCTATCATAAACACCAGCCCCAAGACCGATTATATCAATAACGATTGGGATATCTCTACTACCTACATGGGAAATGATTTCTCCCACTAAGTGCATGGTATCGGATGTATCCGACCTGAAAATCGTAGGGATAAACATCTCATATCTCGGAGCAATAGTAGAAGGATCACCTCCTCTCCCAACGTCAACTGCGAAAGCTGATAGACGCTTGGGGGAACCTTTCTTCTGAAGATCATACCACCGGTCAATAGCTTTTTCCACCCAAGCAAGAGGAATAACTCCATCAGAAGAACTCTCTGCGAACTCTCCTAAAACTCTATTCTTATAAGCAGCAGAATTCTCACCCCACTGGATGCGACGGGCTTCTGCCCAATCTTTACTAATTCTACCTGCCTGAACTGCTTCATCTAATGTAACATGCCGTGCCCACCAGTCAGAATACCCTCTTACCTTAGTTTGGATCTGGTAAAACCGTCCTAGAGGCTCTCCTGGAGTAGAAGCTGCCAGCCAATAGGTTTCGGAACCAGATGAAAAAGCACCTTCAGCACTATTCCAAGTTGCATCTGGGATGATCTTTGCTTCATCAAACACATAGAGAATATAATCCGCATGAGCACCTTCGATAGATTCAGGATTATCTGAAGCTACCGCAAATGCTTCTCCCGTCTTTAGGCGAAGCGAGAGTTGAAGCAATTCTCTATCGGTAAAAGGCTCCCGTCCTATTTCCACCCAATTCAATCGGCGAGCCCACTTGTGGATTTCTGGCCAAAGGTACTTTTCCAACTGCCTCCAAACTGATGCAAGAGTAAGAACCTTCCAATCAACCCCAAGTGAATCCCTAGTGGTAGCGAACCACAGAACTGCCCATGCCATCAGGGTAGACTTCCCTAGACCATGAGGTCCCCGGACACTTACCCGCTTTTCTATAGAAACACGAGATAAGACATCCTCTTGATACGCAGCCGGTCCCCCCTTAGTATGAATGATACAATTGTTCACCCAAGCTACTGGATCATTCCAATAGCGAGCAGCGAACTTCTCATTCAGGGAACCGGACGGATCCAAGGACCTCGCCAGGTTGTCCCGCAGTGATGTGAACAAGCTCTCGCGAGATTTTGTTGAGGGTACTTTTGTCTGTGACATATTTTTTGACCGCCGAAGCTAATGCAACTACTAGAACCATAGCATTCTCACTCGTAATAACATGGTTCATTTCAACTAGACGTTTTCTTTCTCCTTCCACCAGACGTCGACGGGTCTCCATAAGTTGAAGGACACCCTGCCAAACTTCCTTTTCATTACTACCTTCCAAGACCAACCGGTCCAAGGCTTCCAAGACCGCAGGCACCTTACTATACTCTTCTTGATTGACATAAGCACGAAGAGATCCTACCAACCCTAGAGCCTTCTCCCAAATTTCGTCAGAAGGCCCCGCCTCTAGCTGACCTAGAAGCTCACGAACTCTAACATCTACTAATCGGATCTCATCCTCCAGGGATAGAAGCTCTCCATCTTCCTGAGTCTGCTTATAGATCTCAAGCAAGCCGGTGGGCAAGTATTTTGAATACTTCCCATCCTTGAAATTAGAACTAGCTATCCCTCGGGGAACTGCACCTCCATGAAACTTACATCTATTAGCCCCTGGGACCACATATCCACGACACGGTTGACCATCAGATTTAGTAGCACCACATCTCTTAACTCCTTCTGAAGGAGTTACTTCTCGGACTCGTGATCCTGGCGTAACCTGAGTCATGATTCTACCTCATAGACCCACAGATTAAGAGCTCGTTTTCTACGACCTTCAGGAGGAAGAACCTCTTTGAGCTTCCATCCGGTATGTTCATACCATTTATTAGATTCAATGTCTACAGGGCATTTCGCCAATATCGGGCGGTCTGGATACAATTCCCGTAAGAATTCCACCATCTGGAAACCAGACCCTTTCTTTCTAGAAGACTTTGGGACGTAGATATTATAGATCGTTACTCTCGGAGGATCGGACTTTTTGGTTGGATAGAACGCTAAAAACCCGTGAGTCTCATCATCGAAAATAAGATACCCATTTTCTAGATCTTCACGGATCGCATTAGGGAAGTAAGCAGAGTTCTCCAGAGCGTTAGTCGAATTATTCGACTTTCGAATGCTTTCATAATCTTGGAGGACTCCTAGACGAACTGTCATTCTATCTCCTTAGGACCGCTTACTCTTTTATTATAAGTTAATTCTCCATGAACAACAACTATTTGGTAAGATCCTCAAATGAGATTTCATCTACGGCTTTTTGACCTTTAGATTTCTTCCCTGCTGGTTTCTTCTCTTCTTTAAGAGAAATCTCTTGAGGCTCTTCAATAGTAACTTCTTCTACTGGAGTTTCAGCTTTGATGATAGGAATTTCTTCTTTAACAGGTTCTTCAACTTTAGTCTGAACTTCTTTGACCAATTCCCTAGTATCTAAGTACGGATTATTCTTAGCGGCTTTTTCTTCCCAAAAGGGAACATCCTGCCAATCTTTATAGAATACAATTCCCCCACAGGCTACGATACTCTTCATAGTCACGTCATCTTTTAATTTAGCTTGAATTGCCATCTTAATCTCCTGATAAAAAAGTTCGGGAGTTGTATGGAAAGGAGGCTAACCTCAACTCCCGAACATCTAAGATATCCAGCCCCACCATTCGGGTGCGCGTGACGACTTCCACTTCGTGGTAGATCCATCAGGTAGCTGGACTTCAACATGATATACTAAAGTTCCCGTTCCTACGGTTTTCCAAGTTCGTAAAATCTTTGCTTCGTATTTGATCAGCTTTTCTTTGAGCTTGGTCTGAAGAAGAGGAGGCCAATTAGTCGGAGACTCTACTACTTCTTGAACTTTAGGTCCCCGACGTTTTTTAACGACAGGTACGACTTTTTCTTTCATTTCGATCCCTCCAAATAACTTATTGTATTTATTAATATTATAAGTTATTTTACTAGAAACGGCAACCCCCTAGAGGTATCAATTTGGAGGGAGTTTGGAGGGAATTTCAACTATTATTCAACTATTACCTAATTAGGTGAAGTCTTCACTAATAGTTGAATAATAGTTTGGTCAGTCTCACGTATACTACGTATACGTGAGACTTCAACTAATTCAACTATTAGGTTTCAGAGGGAGACTGGGGTGGGTTTTGGGGGTGAGAAAACGGTGTGAGTTTGATTGTTTTAACTATTAGGTTCAACTATTAGGATTGTCGTGAGAAGGATAAAAGGAGGTAAAACTAATAGTTGAATTCAACAGTTAAAACAGTTACCTAATTGGGTAGGGAAGATTGAAGTTATCGTGATCTCTCAGGTAGGAAATAGAGTAGTAAAGTATTTGGGAAGGGTTGAGAGAGGGAAGAGTGTGAGAGTAGACCGTCCTAGTGGGAGAGAGGGTGAGAGGAGAGAGGTGGTGGGTGGGGGGTATAACTCAGGTCCCCACCCTTAATTTTTTATTTAATTTATTATTTTAAAATACCCATCTTACCTCCTATCCCACCATTCCCCAATTTCTTCTCTTCTTATCAATTCTTCAAATAGATAATGGCCCCCCCATTCCCCAACCCTTTTATTCCCATTTTTATAGATTTTATAAACCTCCCGGACCTTAATTTCCCACCGGAGAAAAATTCCCTTATCCATTAAATTTGGATTATTTTTATTCCCAACCAATTCCTTAATTTCCTTCCGAAAAATCTCCCCATCCACCTCCAGGTCCTGGATAAAATTTCTAAGGTGGGGAAAGGTTTCGAAAAATGTCTCTAAATATTCCTCGGCCATTTTTTGGATCTGAGGAGGAACCGGAACCTTTTTCCAATTCTCCTTATCCCAATAATAAAAATCCTTTTTAGTTTCCATTTCTTTTGCCTCCATAAAATTGGTAGTTTTCATATTTTTATTATAAGGTTCGAAGGTTAAGAGAGGATTAGAATCAGATTAGAATCAGATTAGAAAATTGGATTAAAAAGAGGAATAGAGAAAGGTGAGAAATAAATTAAGGTAATAATTATCCTAGTAATATAATTGGGAGAGAGAGGGTAAAAAGAAGGAAAATAAAAGGAGAGGAAATGGAGAGGTTGGGATTGAAAAGTGGAAAAGTTAAAAAGGTTAAGAGAAGGTTAAAAGAAGATTAGAGTTTGATTAGAAAAATAGGACCAAAAAGAGGAAGAGAGAAAAGGGAGAGAGGGATTAAGGTAATAATTATCCTAGTAATATAATTGGGAGAGAGAGGGTAAAAAGAAGGGGTTTGAGGAGAGGGAATTTGAAAAGTTAAGAAGGTTAAGAGAAGGTTAAGAGAAGGTTAGAGTTTTGATTAGAAAATTCTAATCTAATTCTAATCAAATTCTAATCTTCTCTTAACCTGTCGCTAAGGAAAGGTTGGGTGAGAGAGAGGAGGGAAATTATCCAAACCCTCCTCACTCTACCCCTCTCCCAACTTTTCCATTTCCACCACCCCAGGGAAATTCTAATCAAACTCTAATACTCTCTTAACCTTTCGCTAATACTCACACCTTAAAATTATTTATAATTACCCCTATTCCTATCCAAATTTCCACCAAAAAAATAAGAGAGAAAATTTTTCTCTCTTATTTACTCCCTCCTCTAATTTTTTCTTATATACCCGGCCCCATTAAATTTTCCTTCCTCTTTTCCATCCTCTCCAATAATTCTCCCTCCTAAAATTTCTCCTTCCTCAAAAATCCTCCCCTTTCCTAACCCCCTACCTTCCCCACCAAAAATTTCAAATCCAATTTCCTCTTCCAAATTTTCATCATCTCCCAACCAAATTTCTACCTCAAAAATTACCTTTTTCATTTCACTCCTCCTAATTTTCCATCCTTTTCTTTTATTATACCTTATGAACATTAGCGACATATTAAGAGAGGATTAGAATTTTCTAACCTAATTCTAATCCTCTCTTAACCTCTCGCTAACCTTCACCCCTTATAATTAATTTAGACCCCTGGTGGGAGATTTTTCTCATAACCATAAAACTCGCCAAAGGAATAGGATAGAGAAATCCCTATCCTATTTACTCTCTAAATCCACCTTCTCCCTCCTCCGGCCTCCTCTCTATCCTTCCTTTATATTTTGGTTCAGAGGGGTTTTCTGGATCATTTCAACCATTTTGGACATTTCCTCCCACACATCGGAACCCGGTTCCATTTCCACCTCTACCTCAATTTTGATTTGGAATTTTTCTTTCATTTTTATTCTCCTTTTTCTTTTATTATAAGAGATCAACCTTAGCGAAAGGTTAAGAGAAGATTAGAATTAGATTAGAGGATTGAGTCCGGGGTACCCAGAGAAAATTCCTTTTCTTTTTAACTCCCAAAGAGGATAAGGTTTTATTTCTTATCCTCTTTTTGGTTTATTCAATTGTTATGCCTCACTCCAACCATATTTTTCGTAATACCAGACTTTCCTGACCTCTCCATTGGGGAGGAGAATTTGGGATTTCCGGACTCCGGGTCCTCCCCAAATTCTTAGAACTTCGGCTTCTCTCTTTTCCCGATATTGGATGAGTCCAAGGGTTTCTTTCTCACTCCAGGTCTCCATCTCTTTGGCAATTTCGGCCTCGGTCATTACTTTGATTTTTACCGTGAATTCCCGGGTAAAAGTGAAAATGGTTTCTCCCTTAGGGGTTAATTCTGGGGTTTCCTCTAGAATTTCTTCCTTTGGTTCTTCCTGGGGAATTTCTTCCTTTGGTTCTTCCTGGACCTCAATTGGGTCCTCTACTTGGTCAATAATTTCCTTTTTTGAAGATTTTCTGCGTGCCATTTTATTTCTCCTTTTTTGGTGGTTGAATATTAGGTTATTAAGGTTCCTAATTTATTTATATTTTTATTATAGGATGGGAACATTAGCGACACATTAAGAGAACATTAGAATCTGATTAGAGGATTCTGGAGGATTTTGAGCCAATCTTAGGCCCCGGGTAAGAAATTCCATGGGGCCTATTTACTCGGTTCTAGGGGATAATACCAATACTGAAAACATCCTCCATTGGGATGGAAGTTACATCCACTACCCTCCCATCACTCCCATCAAGAACAAGGATAAGAACTCCATCACGGACTACGAATACCGAGATCCTAGAGATCACTTCAACCCGGTCACTCCCCTTCTTTTGGACTATGGCTACTAATTTTTCGGACATTTTATTACTCCTTTTTCTTTTATTATAGGAAGTAATCCTTAGCGATAGGTTAAGAGAGGATTAGAATTTGATTAGAAGTAGGGATTTTAGGAAGGATAGGATTCCCTCCGAGTCTCCTCCCAGGGATGTGAAGAGAAGGTACCCTATGATCAAAATTCCTAGGATGAATATTACTCCCAGGGAGCTTAGGGCTTTTTCTGGATAGGTTTTCATGATTTACTCCTTTGTAAAACTCTCTATATCCTTTTCTTTTATTATAGGATATGAACATTAGCGAGACATTAAGAGAAGATTAGAATTTTACCAATTCTCTAACCATTCCTCTAATTGGAGTCTCAACCGGTAGGTAGGATGGTGAATGGGAGGTTCAATATTATCCCCCCACTCCAGACCTATACCCTCCTCGATAATCTGGAAACCATGGATTCTATAGGTTACCGGCCAGGCTTTTTCCTCAATATCTAAAAACTCTTCTCCGGAGGTTCTAATAACTTTGAATCCTCCCTTGAATTCTGGAGTTTCCTCAAGAGTCTTTTTAAGGAAGGCCATAAACTCATCGATTAACTCTTCATGGAATAACTTGGCTTCTTCCTCTATGGAATTAGTAGGGATCATCATCCCATGTCCAACCATATACCTTCCATCCGGAAGAGTTCTAACCCGGTATCTTCCTGAAGTATCAATTGAGATACCATCTGAAAAGTGTAACATTTTATTCCTCCTTTTTCTTTTATTATAGGGTATCAACATTAGCGATACATTAAGAGAAGATTAGAATTTGATTAGAGGATTGGAGGTCAAAGAAAAACCTGGGCCTATTTTCAGACCCAGGTCTCTATTACTCATTTGTCCTTTTTGAAGAAAATCCCCGAGGAGGGAAAAAGGATAGGGGAAAACCTCCTCGGGGCGCTATAATCTAACCAATCACGGGATTTTCTAAGAGATTTCTTGCGATCTCTCTTGGAGTTAGGGAGTCTCTCCCTTTCTTGAAGAACTCCAGGATATCTTTCCAAGACCCCTCCACTAGAGGTTCATCAAAGTTATTAACTCTTCCCCACATTTCAGCTCTCCGGGAAATCTGAGGAATGCAGACAATTTGATCTCTGACTGGTTTGGTCCCAGTTACCCGTGGATGAGCAGGAGCAATAGTGAATAGAACATCTCCTGACTCTAGGTCACAAATCCGGAAGTCATCATAAGTAGTATTGATGGCCATGGGAGCATTGTTCTTGAAGAATAGATAGGTTTTTGAAGGATCAAACCAAGGGATCTTAGCCTGGGCATTGGCCTTCTGTACGGCTAGGTATTTCTTGGCCAAGGTAGTCCCTCTCCGAGTGAGGCTCTCATCTTTGCAGAACCAATCGTAAAATAAGTTGTATGAGCGTCCTCCATACCGAGCAGGTTTATCAAGATCAAAATTGTCCTCAACCTGCTCCAAAATATTTCGCTTACTCTCTGTCATTATATTCTCCTTTTTCTTTTATTATACCCCATAAACATTAGCGATACATTAAGAGAACATTAGAATTTGATTAGAAAACGGATACTCCGAGAAGATGATTCAAGACTTGGTTCTCCCAGATTACAGAAAGACCTTCAGGGAGTTCGTAATCGTTAACTCGGATTCTCATGTTGATCTCAAAGAGACTCTTGAAGAGGTTTCCAGGTTCAAACTCTAGAAAGAGGTCAAACTCCTTAGTCTCAGGTAGATGAGGTGACCAACTTGAAGAGTCAAACTTATTATCCAGGTAGATAAAAACTCCCTCCTCTCCATCAGGCTCATCTCGCGTGTGGGGTAAACCCTTACAAGCTGTTAGCATGAATTTTTATTTCCTGGATGAATTCTTGCTCTATTGGTTCACCTGGAAACATGTAAACAAGTAGCTCTTTAATCTCTTGTTCTGTTTTCCCTTTGAATGCATCAATAAAATCTTGTCCATTGGTTGCGCCTGTCATGTCCATTACATCATCTAAGCTGTATTTCATTTTCTGCCCCTTATTTTGAATACTTTCACCTCTTCGCCTGTTTCATTGTCAATAATATGGATTTTCCAACCTTTAGCAAATTCATCCCTTGCGGTTTCCTCTGCCATGCGTACAGATGAAAAACTTCCTCCATCGCCAACCTCACAACTTGCCCCCTGGTCATTGATTGCCCATGCTTTGTAAATTCTCATTAGTTCACCTTCCCTCCCAACTGTTTACACTATCCCGATCTTTCTCTCTAGGGATCTCCTTACCAGTAGCATCAAATACATGAACGTTTACTCCCGTTCTTGTAGGGACTACTTTAACTCTAAGATCAAGTACTTGGTTCATCTTACCTCCTTTTTCTTTTATTATACCCCATAAACATTAGCGATACATTAAGAGAACATTAGAATTTGATTAGCGTTTGACTTCTTCTACGGGAACAAACCTCAAGTCTACTTGATAATAGGTCTTACACATTGTAACCATACTATCAAAATTCTGGAAAGGACCTATCAAGGGAACCCAAGGATCTTCTGGAGAAGATCTCTTCTGGGGTTCATATTTAGTCTTCCCAGACCGTCTGAATGAAGCCTTGATAACTCGGTATTCCATTACTCCCTCTCACTTTCTTCAGGATCCTCTTTCTCAATGGTAACTCTTACAAACTCCCCAGTTCTTTTATCCTGGAATCCTAGGGTAATAACCCCCCATTCTTCTTCAGAATAAGTCTGAACAGCTAATTCACTCTTACTAATAGATGATTCTAAGAATCCTTTGATTCTCTGGGTAAAAGTATTTAGGTATTTAGCTCGGGTATCTTCTGACATTATAGCTCTCCTTTTTAAAATTGAACTTCCCAATAAGAATCCTTAGGCCAAGGGTTCCAAACTTCTGAACATGTGATAACTTTGAACCCGGCACTCTCAAACTTCTTTCTCCAGTACTCAACTGTTTTTCCATGGGTATAGAAGAACATAAATCGAGCAATATACCGGGAACCTCTTCGAAAGATTCTATCTGGGTAAATCCCCTTAGATTGAAGAGTTTCTCCTACGAGTCTTGCGGGAAGAGGGGTATTCTTTGGGGCCATTCTATCTCCTTTCTATAATAAAATTTATTTATCTTTAGTATAGAATAAGAACATTAGCGATACATTAAGAGAAGATTAGAATCTGATTAGAAAATCTAGTTATCCTTCCCTAGATAAGAATAAGTCATTCTCCAGAGAACCTGTTCACGGATTTTAGAAAGTGGGGTAGAGTGACTCTGTATTATTAACTCGAATTCTTGGGTTTTGAAATCTTTCAGAACTTCAGGGTCCCAAGTAATTCTTGCTTGAGTTGCATGAACTCCTTCTAGGGTAGAAGAACAGGGACAGACTCGAGTAGTAATGAAATGAGTCACTAGTAATCTACTCCAAAGAAATTCTGATTGGCAGCATCAAACTCTTCCATATCTAGGATCCCTAGTTTCCTTGCACAAGCCTTACAGTAATGCTTGAAGGGACCAATACAGGAGCGAGCTCCATACTTGACTTCATCATTTGGGAAGGCCTTGTAGCAATTCTCACAGACAGTCTTTCCCTGATGATCTCCCGACGCTGATAGATCTTGAATCCATAATTTGGGCATGTTGAATCTCCTATCTAAAATTTGGTTATATTCTTATTATAGGATATGAAGATTAGCGATACATTAAGAGAAGATTAGAATTTTGAGATTTCCCTCCAATTGAGATATCCTTGTTCTTCCTGGTAAAATCTTTGGAATCTCTGGGTAGAGGTATCAATAATAAAACTCCCGTAGAGAACCTGAGAATCTTTGAGAACTAGGTAAGTCTCACCTTTCTGATCCCTCATCTGCCGGCATGTTCTTCCTTTTACATCAAATAAGAGAACTCGATGAGGTCTGAACCTTGAAACTTCATCAAGAATACTCTGAAGGTATTCTTGAATCAAAGCTTCTCCTATGAAACTCACCTCTTCTTGGAGATGAGTCTCCCAAATTTCTTCAACAACATTCCATCTTGTAAATAGTTTAGGCAATCTTCCTCCCACTTTTCTGATCAACCAACCAGGATTCTAAGATTACAAATAGCTCTCCAATCTTAGAGAGATCTCCATTAGTATTGTGGAGAGTACTGTCCAGAGATTCTAGAAGTTCTTGAGGATCCTTGGACTGAGAATCTTCAGTTGAGACTCTCAAAGTTACATTATAGAAGAGTTTTCGAGGAGGGACTGTCATTCTTCTTCCTCTTGAGTTACCGATGTAATCCGAATTCTTTGAGAAGGATCCCAGATTGGTAGAGAGATTAGCTTCCCATGGTTCCCTGCAGATAAGGCTTCTTCGGCTTCCTCTTCAGAGAGGGCGAAGACAGTAGTCTGATACATACGAACATCTTCAAAAACAATAGTATACTTAGGCATTAGTATTTTTTCTCCTTAAATCCACTAGTCCCCATCCCTTCGAAAGGTGGGAAGACAGGTCTCCCAAATTTTCTAGGGATGTTAGATGTAGAGGAAACACTCTCCCGGGGTATTCCTCTAGGTCGTTAGGGTTATCTGATAACCATATGGTACCATCACTTGCTTTAGCATATCCGGTATACTCACTTTTCATGGTTGCTCTCCAGGTTTGATAGACGATCTAGTATCGAGAGGACAGTCCCCTCTAACTCAGTGACCTTTTCTTCCAGGTGTAGAAGGTACTCAGCAGTCTTTGGAGCACAATTCCAATCATCAGCGGCTTTCTGGAGACGGTTTACTCTATCCGTTACCCACTGAGTTTCCCAAAACTCCCGGTATGCTCGAAGTTCTTCAAAGTGAGCTTCGAACCCTTCGGTTAATTCAAGATCCCAAATAGGATCACTTCGCCATTGAGATTTGAGTGTTGATAATTCTAAAGTAGATCTCTTCTCTGACATCATCCCTCCTATTTTAACCCATGCTTATCTAATAGATCACTCAGTTCTGGAACAGTCATATCCTCAACTTTCCAGACAAATTTAGACTCATCACTATCAGAAAGTCCAAGTGATTCAACAAATTCTTCAAGTAGGTCTCTAAGCTTCTCGTCATTACTCATTAGGGTCTCCTTTCTTGATCCCATCACTTGATATGGCTTTATGGAATGCTGAACTAATCATCCCGTAAATCATCCCAGGAGTATTATCACTATCTCTACAAAGATGAACAAATCTTCGAAGAGCCTGAACATGGACATTTGCTGAGTCTAGATAAGTATTAATGAACTTAGTCATATTTTCAACAAAAGTCTTTGGTGAGCTGTGATAGGCTTCATAAAACTTGGCTTCAACTTCTTCTATCATTCTATTCCTCCTTTTTCTTTTATTATAGAATAGGAACATTAGCGATACATTAAGAGAGGATTAGAATTTGATTAGAATCTAAATAGGAAGATGAGAATATCAAGGGCTATATTAAAAAGCCCCCAGGATAGAAGGATGCTCCCTCCAACGATAATAATAACTTTCAAGGGAGATGGGGGAGGAAAGTCCGGGAACATTGAAGCTCGGACTGATAACTCTTGAGGAGGTTCCTCTTTAACCTTAGACTTTCGGTACTTCCAATCACTTCTCATCGGATGCTCCATAAAAATACCCTAAATAGGACCCAGGGAATGCTGAAAGATTGATCAATCGAGGGAAGAATTTCTCAAGACGATTTACTGCAAGAGAGTATATCTCAGGAGAATTTTCAATCCCAATGAAGTTTCTATTATTTTGGCCTGCCCAGAGAGCAGTAGTCCCCGTTCCCAAGAAGGGATCTAAAATAGTATCTCCAATATCTGTGAAAGGCCTAAGGAGTCTATCCATCAGTTTGAGAGGTTTCTGCCAGGAAACATTTTTCCCATTGACTTTAACTCGTTCAG
>ERZ795030.3343-NODE-3343-length-17229-cov-5.360021_pt1 | contig 17229 bp, 18 predicted proteins | sample MGYA00375122_ERZ795030 | MGnify/ENA primary metagenome ERZ795030 (study PRJEB30165, sample SAMN05720146) | activated sludge metagenome | isolation source: anaerobic digester from wastewater treatment plant | place: Japan | collected 2015-04-20 ... | reverse complement strand
GGCCGTATTGGGATTGACAAGGTTCAGGACCCGGTAATCGCCGGGATGGGCCGCAAGAAAGCCCTTGAATTGAGAAATCTGCAAATCCTCATAGGAGAAGGTGGGGCGGCTCGCACGTCCAAAAATGAACATCTCCACAATAGCCAGGAGGATCAAAACATAGGCGGCCCTTGGCGATGATCGCCGCAGATAAATAAGCCCCCCGGCTATGAACGCGATCCCCGCGGCCACAAACAGGCCGGCGGCGGCAAATTGCCGGGCGTCATGGAGAAAATGCGGGTTCTTGTATAATTCCCCGGACAGATAGGATTCTCTCGAACCGGCGATAAGGCTGACCAGGGCATTCCAGAGAGAAAGACCGCCCGTTGCCGCTTCCCCACCGGGAAAAGGCGCATAATACAACCAGATCGCCAAACCGCCCAAAAGCGCTGCCACCACGAGGGGAATCGCGGCGAACGCAGAGGACATACCCACTGCACCAGCCCCGGCAACCCCCTCAAGCCCTATATCAGATCCCGCCGCCGGGTTCGCCTCACGCCCCGCCGCACACCCGGCCGCAGGCGCCCCGGAGGTCTCTTCCCGCCCTATCTCACCCCCAGCCGCCTCTTTCGCCTCCAGCTCCGCCCCCCAACTCGCCTCCTGTCTCCCCTCTCCTTTCGCATCCCCCTTCACCTCCCCTTTCCCCTCACGTTCCGCTCCCCGGATCGCCAAATCGCACCCGTAACCGGCCAGCATGATCCAGAACATCGACGCAAAGAACATGAACTTAGAGGTCCCGCGAAACTTGTCGAAACCGGGGAGCCAGTCAAACAACAGCTTGAAGAGCGGCGTATGCGCCCCCAGGGCCAGAATCGCCAGGATAGCGATCATGACGAACAATTCATACCGGCGCCGTCTATCTCCTTTCAACGCGCCAAAGACGGCCATGCAGAAACCGGCTACCCCCGTAAACAGGCACATTTCCCACAGGTAGCAGCGCCCCCAGTAGGGAAAATCCTGGATATCGCCAAAGAAAAACGGCGCGACCAGGGTGAGGAAATTCTCCGGGGGAAAGCTGAACATGGCGGCAAAACTCACCGCGACCCCGGCACTGCGGACCCCTTCCCCGGCCGCCGCCAGGCTCGGCAGAAGATGAAAGGCGCTCAGCAGGAACCCGCCTGCGGGAATGGAGAAAAGCCCCAGGATAACGGCCCGTCGCCTCTTAACGGCAGGCAGACGGACCAAACTGTAGATCACGGCGGTCAGGGCCGTATAATAGACGTACTGAAACTGCCCGGTGAGGATCTGCATGGCCACGGCAAAGGCCCCCAGCAGCGCCCACCGCAAAGTCGGCCGCTCTACCATCCCGTCCACCGTCATAAGGATCAGGGGCGCCCAGGTCATGGCGTAGAGGTTGCCCACATGCCCCGCGAAGACATGCAAATAGAAAGGCCCGGAAAACATGAATATCACCGCTGCTGTGAGCGCGGCCAAAGGATGCAGCCCCCGCCGAGCCGTCCACAGATACATGAAGAATCCCGCCAGCAGGACATGCAGAGCGATGCCCCAATTGACGGCTAACGGGAGGGGGAGAAAAAGATGCAGCACGAGGGGCGGGTAAAGGGCCGTGGCAAGAGAAAATGTTCCTGAGAAGAGATGAGGAATCCACGGGGAAAGATTGCCCTTCCCCAACTCACGGGAGAGAAAATCGAGGCCGGACAACTCGCCGTTGTAAAGGTCCAGACCCTTGGCGGACAGGATCAGGCCGTCGCCGAAGAAGAGGACATCGCCGAACATCCCCAGCATCAGGACCGCCAAGACAAACAGGGAATGGCGCCAGTCGAAAGTGTCCCACAGATGATTATCGCGGGCATGACGAAACGATCCGGATTCAGGGAGCTCGTCGCTCATAAGTCCCTCCTCCTATTGGGAACGGAAAGAAAAACGGGAATGACCGAGGTAACTGAAAACCGTGCAGATCAGGATAATCGCCGCGGCGGCGAGCTGCGGGGTCATTCCCGCCAGTTCAACAAAGATGGGGAGCAGGATCAGACTCAAAACAAAACTGAAAAGGTATGTACCGGCGAAGCGGACATATTCCCGGAGGGCCGCCCACCCCTTCTCAGGAGACTTGAAGGTGATATGCTTATGGAAAAAAAAGGCATTCGTAATGGCCAGGATGCCGCCGATCACGTTGGCCGTCATATAGGCCACATAGTTGGGGGAGAGAAGACCACGGAACAGGGCATACAGGACAAGAAAAACGACATAGCCGAAAAGGGTGTTCCAAACGCCCACAATCAGAAAGCGGATCTTGACTTGATGCCGCCGCCATAGCGGTTCACGCCCTTCCTTCAAGAGGTATCCTATACCCTTCAGTCAAAATTGCTTAGTTCCTTCACAATGGCAGGATGCCGTTTCAAGACCTGTGTATGGATGGCGCCGATATATTCCCTGATGAGGATTACTTTGATCAGTGCCATTTCCACCATCAGCAAACCCTTTAATGCCTAAATCAAACCGTTTCCAAGCCAAAATCACGCAATATGGCAACCGTCATGTCGAAACCGAACCGTTGCCGGATAATTGCCGCCACCTCGTCGGAATAGCTGGCCGCCATAATTATTATTGCGTCCACCGGGTCCGAAAGAAGCGCTTCGGGGGCAACGATGGGCAGATGCGTGGCCGGCGTGTATTTTCCCTGTTTAAAAGGAGCAGAATCAACCAGATATCTGATTCTATCCGCAATGCCGGTTAGTGAGATAGCGGCCAAAGCTTGATGCCCAGCACCCCAAACAGCCACACGCTTCGCCGCAAACCGGTTTAGATATGCGTCTATTTCGTCTTTGATTTTTATCCGATAATCATGAAAATGCGAAATGTCTATCCGAGTCCTCTTTTTTACAACAACGGAAATGACATAGTCGTCACGCAACTCTTGATAATCTATCACGTCAAAACCGTTAAGCCGCAGCGTGGTCTGTAGCGTCTCTTTGGTAAAGTACAGCAGATGGTCGCCAATAAATTCAGAAAAAAGATTTTTTCGTAACACCATGTCCAAATTCGGGACTTCGATCAAACCAACGGCATTGTCCGTCAGATTGTCATAAATCACCCGTAACGCGACGTTGGGCTGGGGCATGTGTTCCAAAAACATCAACAAGAGAAATGCGTCAAAGGGAGCTTTTTCCAACACACATGTTTCCCAATCGGGATAACCTTTCGAAACATCCAGGCCATTCTTCAGGCACTCCGCGACTGCCCTTTCCGAATACTCCAACCCACAGGCTTTGACATCAAGTAGCGAAAGCAGAGAAAGAAATTCGCCCCGTCCGCATCCGAATTCAATAATATTCTTGCCTTGAAGGGAATACCTATGGATAAAATCGGCAAACTGCCGCATTTTATCAGCTTTTATAACCTCCGAAACAGCGGAGGCGCGAATGACCTCGCGATAATATGGAACGGGTTCGTTGCTCAACTGCACCAAACCGCAACCAAAACACTGGCAGACTTCCAGATCAACGCCTTTATCGAGCGCCAAAACTGACGCGGCCGGAAAATTTTGCGCGGCCTTCGGCATGTTCGCATACCGCAGCAACGGCGCCGTGAAAAACTCTCTGCCGCAAACCCTGCAAGCTTTAATTGTGGTCATATGTCATATACCTTGACGTGAGAAAAAGGCTGAAAAACCAATAGAGAAAAAGGAAGACTCCATATCCGAAAACGGTGTTCCAGACACCGATAATGAGGAAGCAAATTTTTAATTGATGATCCAGCCATAATTGTTGCCATGCTGTTTTCAAAGACAGGCATCGTTGTAACTAATCAAAATTGATTCTTTCCTTCTCAATAACCAGCGGTCGTTTTTTAACCTGTGTGAAGATGGCACCGATATATTCTCCGATAACGCCAAGAAAAAACAACTGCACACCGCCAAAGAAAAAAATCCCGATTATCATTGGCGCCATGCCCAGTTGGAAGCTATCCCAGTAAATCAGTTTGTATATGAAATAAGCCATCGCCACCATGAGATTGATAACGGCAACAAAAAAACCAAGAAAACTGGCAAACCTAAGAGGAATAATTGAGTCTCTGGTGATTCCCAACATGGCCTGATCATATAAATTATAGAAATTATTTTTTGATTTTCCTTTTTTCCTTATAGGTTGAACATAATTAACCAGCTCCTTTTCAAAACCTATTTCACTGATGAGACTTCTCAAATCAGGGCGAGAATCATCTATTTTTCTCATTATATCGATTATTGTCCTATCATAAAGACCGAATCCACAGAAATTTGTAACTATTTGAATATTTGAAACTTTATTATAAACTTTATAATAAAGCTTTCTAATCGTGAACATAATTTTTGACTCTTCGCTCTTGTTTTTCACGGCAAGAACTATTTTGTATCCTTCTTCCCATTTCTTTATTAGATTTTTTATCATGGGGGGAGGGTCTTGGAGATCAGCAACTACCTGTATAACAGCATCGCCGGTACATTGAAACATTGCATAGTAGCTGTTCATTGTTCCAAAATTTCGAGAATTGATAATGACTTTAACATTAAAATCACTTTGCGCGATTTCTCTCAATATTGAAATTGTTTTATCCGTTGAGGCATTGTCTATAAAGATATGTTCATATCGGTAAGCGGGAATTTGCGCAAAAACATCCTTCACCTGTTGATAAACTTCCCTGACGTTTTCCTCTTCATTGAAGCAGGGTGTGATGATAGAGATGAGCTTTTGCATCCTTTGTTGTCCTCGTTAAAGAAAGTGATTTTATTTGAAAATGTCCGCAAGCAGCAGGATATTTTCATCTTTCGTTGTGCCCGTAACGGGCATGGTGGTTAATCGCAGAAATCATCCTTGTTAAAAATTTCCGTGTAAGGCAACGGTAGTTGTTTTCCGTAAAATCTGGTCATGTAGTTCTCGATGAAGTTTCTGTCTTCGCCTGATAAGCATTTTGGGTTGTATTCCCTGAAGTGCTTTATGCTCATGCCCCGATTCATAATATCCTTAAGGCTTTCTTCGAAGATATTGCCGATTCCGATATGGATATAAACGCAGGGAAGAACATCGCCATACTGGGTAATATGCAGACACGCGGTCACGGCCCCGCATCCTTTGTCCATGCCGTAGGAGGGGAAAGTGTCACGGTGTAAGACCGGATGTACCGTATGCGCCTTCATCAGGAATTCCGCGTCTTCCTCGCTGATTAAAACTTCATGATTGCCTTCCCATTCGCCGGTGCATCGGGCTATCAACACGTCAATGGTGAACCCATGCACCGTGGCAAACTCCGCCATCTGAAACAAACGTTCTGTCTGACAGTTCTGATGGGTAACAACGGTTTGGATAACCACGCTCAATCCCGCTTCCTTAGCGTTCATCATGGCGTCAATGGCTTTGCGGTATGCCCCTTCATCGTTGCGGTTTGTGTTATGTTTTTCCTCATCAAAGTCGTCCAGGCTTATTTTGATCTTGTCGAGCCCCAGTTTTTTCAAATGTGTGGCTTTCCCCATCGTCAAAAAATGACCATTGGTACTCATGGTTAGATGAAACTTGTCCGGCTGAAGCGCAAGAATGACTTCATCAAGATCTTTTAAGATCAGCGGTTCACCACCGGAAAGACAAAACTGGCAGAAACCGAGATCATGTGCCTGTTTACTAATATTGAGCAAATCTTTTGGCGTGAGTTTTCGGCCTTCTTTCTTGAATCTGGAGGCTGTACAGTGTCTGCATTTGAGATTGCAAGCATAGTTGTAAGCGATATCGATAATTGGTGTCGGGATTCCCTGCTTGAAACGTTCTTCGATTCTGATGACTTTTTCGAAAACTTCAGGTTTTTCCCTTTTCAGTTTTGCTCTTTTTTGCTGTTCGATTTCTTTTTCTGTAACCATGATCGCTATTTTTCAAATTGTAATTTCAGTGTTAAGTTAAGGCATAACAGACCGTTTCATATTCCAGTGGATTATGATGCCGGATGTATATCTTATATTCGGGCACGATTTTTTTAACATATAGAGGAACCTCCCAGAGATGTTCCGGTTTATGATACACGCAGATAGCCAGCTTGGGTTTTTGTCTTTTTATTATCTCTTCAGCGCCTAACAATGCCTTTATCTCTGAACCTTCAATATCCATTTTAATGAAGGTAACCTTTTCATTTTTCAGGATATCGGTTAACCGCACGGTTTTGCCACAGTCGCTCGCACTGTTTATGACATTGATAAAAGTGCTTTGCACACCGGAACCGCCGGTTTCATAATAAACTTCTTTTTCTTCATCCAGAAGTCCTAAATTATATAGTTTTATTTTTTTCTTTACCGGTGCTGCCAGTTTATCAACCACAGATTCCATTTCTTTAAAGTTCTTTTTATCCAGTTCAAAAGCAAAAATTGAGTCGAACTGGTTATTGGTCTTTTTGATGAAATCGATTACCGTATCGCCGTTATATGCTCCGACATCAACGAATGATTCTCTGGCGCTTAATTTAAAGATATCGGATGGATAATATTGATCGTTGGTAAAAATACCTTCATAACCTTCCGTATCAACATCAAAATCAAACCAGTTTTTTATCTGCGTAAACATGATTTTTTTGGATCGTTCATCTTCCAGTATATCTATTACCTCCAGCACGTTATCCTTTATCGCCTGAATATTCTTTTTGTTTTTGAAATAGGCGTCATTCAGGATTCTGTATTCTGTAACGGCAAATATCTTTTTAAAACCTTTCTCCGTCAATTGCTGATATATATTCTTGTAATGCCGGGTGGTTATAAGAATGGCAATGTCATCTTTATATACTTCCAGTTCCTTCGGAGAAATGCATTGTAAACCTCCATAAAAAGTTTTCCCCCATTTTGAACTATCATTATCGGATAAAAAATCAATCTCGACATCAGTACATTTTTTTAAAGCTGAAATTATTGAGTTTGATACAACGCCAACGCTGAAAACGCATAGATATTTTGCGCTTCTAATTTCGCTCTTTATTATATCAATACTAAATTCTTCTTTATTCAGCACCCCATCAAGATATTTAGCAATATCCTTCTTATAATCCATACTCTGTTAACCATTGTCTCGAATTTAAAAACCTATCTGTTCTTTTATTACCAGCGATATTTCCAGAACATCTATCCCTTGTTGAAGGGGTATGAGGGATACTTTTTCCCCGTTCAATACGGAGATAAACTCTTTTACCTCATCAACGAACATATCGTTTCGGTCAAAATTTTCAGGAACCGGATATTTTGATGGCGTGGCCTTGTCATCTTGGGAAACCCAGGTCAGGTTTTTCGCATAATAATCCCAGGCAATTTTACCTTTTGTGCCAATGATTTCAAATAAGCGCCGGGGTGGTCTCTGCCAGTAGTCAAGATGCAGGGAAACAATGAACCCGTTTTTATATTCCAGCAATGCCTTTACCATATCCTCGGCATTGCCTTCCAGAGGGGTTATCTTGCCGCCAACCGCATGAATTATCTCCGGCATGCCGAAAAACCAGTACATATAATCGATGTCGTGGCTGAAGCACAACACTGCACCGCCTCCGCCGTCTTTATAAGCGGCGTAGGTCTGACGGTAATCCTCCCAGGGATGCCAGTCTTCGATATTTTCGCCCATTTCAATATTGGCGCACAGCGGTTGGCCTATCAGACCTTCGGCAACCATCGTCTTCATTTTTATCAGAAGCGGATGCTGGCGGAGATTGTAGCCGATCATGATTTTTAGATTCTTTTCTTCAGCAAGCGCTTGTAGTTCCTCCAGTCCGACACGGGTGTGTGACAGGGGTTTTTCAATAAAAAGATTGCAGCCTGATCTTGCCGCAAGCAGCGCTGTCTCCAGATGTTTGCTATTGGGATTGGTGATAAAAACAGCGTCAGGTCGGAAATCTTCAATCGCGTCCTTAAGATTGCCGTAAGATTTTACATTTCTTCCCGCCGATGATTCTTCAGATAAAAATTTTTCTATGAAAGGAGCGTTGGCGCCGCCGCCGGTGCGAAACAGGGCAAGTTGATGTCCAAGCGAGGTTAAATTCTTGTAATGGCGCTGTCCGGCGGAACCGATGCCGCAAATCAAAAATTTCATCACCAGGCCGTCCTGCCGCCGTCAACAACGAGTGTCGCACCCGTCATGTAGGAAGACGCATCGGATAAGAGAAACTGGATAACACCGTTATACTCATCTTTTTTCGCCATTCGTCCGAGCATATTCAAAGCGCTGTTCTTTTCTACAAATCCGTCCGGATGACCGTTGAACATGCCGCCGGGAACTGCCGCATTCACCCGGACATTATATCTGCCGAGATAGGAGGCCCAGGAACGCATCAATCCCAACAATCCGGTTTTGGATGTAACGTATGCAATATCTTTGAAATTTCCTTCCTCATAGATACTGTTGTTGGGTGCAATGATCGCCAGATCAGAAGCGAGAAAAACAATAGCGCCGCTTTTTTGTTTCATCATTACAGGCGCTACGGCCTGCGTTACAATATGGGCAGCGGTAAGATTGACTTCCAGTTCCTTTTTCCAGAGTTCCAGTGGATACTTTTCATAGGGCTTCCAGAAATTCTTCGACGTTTCGCTTTCCGGAACGGCATTGATCGCGGCAACATTAACCATACCATCAATGCGCTTATGAGCTATCACTGTTCTATCCACGGCCTTTTTCACATCTTCGGGGTTGGTGATATCAACGGGATTCTTCGCTTTAACGTCAAGTATTACGACTTCCGCGCCGCATAAAGTCAAATGCCGTTTGAATTGAGCGCCGAGAAAACCGCTGCCACCCGTAAGAATAATGACCTTGCCTTTGACCGAAAATAGATCTTTCATTGTCATTCCTTTTGGTTATTCCCCAACCAGTGGAATCATCATATTGGATGCGAGTTCCTTCCTGTCTAAAAACGGCCATTGATCCTCCAGTGGTTTGGAAACCATGGTTCCGTCCTCCCTGCGCTGTGCAGCGACTTTCGGTGAAACTTTAAAGCCGGGGATAACCATAACGTCACATACAACAGGCCCCGGAAATTCCAGCGTCTCTTTGATCTTGGCTTGCAGTTCGCTCACGTCATAAATACGGATGGCCTTTATTCTATAAGCCTCCGCAACCCTTATGATATCGGGCAACGTCAATCCCGAAGAAGGATCATTGCCGACATGATGTCCGCCAAAATGCGTTTCCTGCATCGTCCTGATCGAAGAATAACCGTTGTTGTTCATAATAAATATTTTTACGGGTAAATTAAGCCTGCGCAGTGTTTCCAATTCCTGAATGTTCAATTGGAAACCGCCGTCGCCGGCTACGCAGATCGTTCGTTTTCCGTGATTGGCAAGACACGCGCCGATACTGGCAGGCAATTCAAAACCCATGGGGCCGAGGCCATGATTGGTGATGAATTTCTGATTTTCTTTAATCTTGAATGCCTGAAAGTTATACTCGGCAGCGGTGCCGGCGCAACAGGGATGAATAACGTCATCGCTCGTCGCCTCCCCTGATAAAACATCTATCAGCATGTACGGATTGACCAGCCCCGATTTTGTGTAATATTCTGCCGATACTATCGGGTATTTTTTTCGCCATTGTTTAATTTTATTTTTCCAGTCACTTCTGTCTTTGACTTTTAGATTATTCAACTGATCAGAGATTTCTCTAAGGATTACTGCGGCATCGGCGATAATTTTTAAATCTACTTTGAAATCCAGTTTCTTAATTTCATTTTTATCAATATCAATGACAATTTTTTTGGCGGCGCGGGCAAAAGATTTGGTGTCAAAACCCGTTTGGGTAAAATCCAGTTTTGAACCGATGCATAAAAGCAAATCGGAATTTTGCACCGCGAAATTGGCGGAACGTTCGCCCAGGATTCCACATCTCCCCGCATATAATCCATGTTTTTCATGAAGCATATCCATGGCCTTCCAGGTGGGAACGACGGGGACATCCAGATGGTTAATTATTTCGAGAAATAAATCTTTCGATTTGGAAATCTTTATTCCGTCTCCGGCAATAATTATGGGCCGCTCGGATTTATTCAAGTAGCCGAAAATTTTTCCGACAGCTTTTTTTATGAAAGAAGCTTCCGGTTTTTTTTGTTTGATCTCCGCGGTATTGAAACCCTCCAGGGCGGTTTCGTCTATGATGGTTCCCTGAACATCCAAGGGTATGTCAAGCCATACGGGTCCCGGCCTCCCGTTTTTTGCAAGATAAAGAGCTTTTTCCAGATGATACCTGATCGACGACGGTTCTTTCACCGTAATCGCGTATTTTGTAATGGAATGAACCATGGCAATGATATCCGCTTCCTGGATTCCCAACTGCCGGAGTCTCTTTCCCGTCATCATATCCGATCTTTTGACCTGACCGGAAACAAACAAGCAGGGAACGGAATCTATCCAGGCGGCGCAAACACCCGTAATGGCATTGGTGCCGCCCGGGCCGGTGGTTACCAGACCTACGCCCAGATGATTGGTATGCATGGCATACGATTGAGCGGCAATGGCCACAGCCTGTTCGTGCAGACAGCAGACGCTTTCCACATCCTTAAGCTTACCCAGCGAGTCAACCAAGTGCATGGCGCCGCCGCCGGGCAGATAGAATATATGTTCGATTCCCTGACGGGCGATAAACTGCATGACATAATCGGAAAGTTTCATGATTTACCTGATGTTTTCTTTGCTAAAATCCCGTCCAACAATTCCCTGACGGCGCCGTTTCCGCCGGCTTTGTTGGTAACGAGATCGACAGTGCGTTTCACGCTCTCGTGTGCGTTGGCCGGCGCGGCCGAATAACCGGCCAGTTTCAGCGCCCCAAGATCATTCACATCATCGCCCATAAAGCAGATCTGTTCCATCGCCAGCTTGTTTATCTCGGCAAATGAACCCAAGGCCGAAGCCTTATCTTTTATTCCCTTAAATACATGGTCAATCTTCATTTTTTCGGCAAACCTATCGACCAGAATGTTGTCTTCACCGGAAATCAAGGCGAAAACTATTCCCGCTTTCGACGCGAGAGAAATACCCATGACATCCATAAATGAAAATTTCTTAAATTCCTCGCCGTTGGTTCCCCAGATGAATGTGCCGTCCGTCAGGACGCCATCGACATCAAGGGCCACCGCTTTAATGTCTTTAACCATTACTGGCCTTTTCTGCGCAGCTTGATCATGATGGGTTTTTCGCTTTCGTAAACCTGTTTTACGCCGTCGCCAAGGGATAATTCCACCAGGCGTATATCTCTTACGAGTTTTATGATGCCGCTGGGTCCGAGTGACGCCGCCTGATCGGAACCCCACATGGAACGCTCAAGAGTAATATGTCTTTCCACAACACATGCCCCCAAAGCGACAGCGGCACTGGAAGAAGGAATGCCGGTTTCATGTCCTGAATAGCCGATGGGGATTTTATATCTCTCTTTTAGAGTCGGGATTGCCTTTAAATTTAGCTCTTTGTAATCAGATGGGTAGGTACTGCATGTGTGCAGAATGATCAAATCTTTCTTGCCGAGAACCTTGACCGCGTGATCAATCTGCTTGAGTGCACTCATCCCGCACGAAAGAATTACCGGTTTTCCTTTTGCACGGGTGTATCTTAAAAGTCCGTCATCGGTGAGGCTTGCGGATGCGATCTTATAGCAGGGGACATTGAATTGATCAATGAAATCAACGGAAGCTTCATCCCAACAGGACGCAAACCACATGATCTTCTTTGCCTTGCAGTACTTGTCAATTTCTTTGTATTCCTTACGCCCGAATTCGAGCCCGTATTTTAAATCGCCGTTTGTCACACCGAAAGGGGTTTCGCGAGGTTTGGCCAGTTCCTCTGCCGAGTACACAATATCAACCGTGCGTTTCTGGAATTTTACTGCGTCGCACCCGGAAAATACGGCAATATCAATCAGTTTTTTGGCAATATCAACATCACCGTTATGGTTGATGCCGATTTCAGCAACAATGAAACATGGGTATCCATCCCCTATGTTACGTTGACCGATCTTTACGCTTTTCATCTCCTGTATCCTTAATTATGAAGTTTGATAAACTCAATCGTCCGTTTGATTGCACTCTTTAAACCAATATATTGACTCAAACTCAACCCTTCTCGAGCTCTCTGGATGGATGGCACATAGCGATCGCTATTGTGATCCGTTACTTGCTTTTCGGTAAGGACTACATTCTCTTCCATCTCGAATGAAACCGTCACCATTTCCGCAAGGGTTCGGATATTGGTTTCCACATCAGATCCCACATTGTAAGGCAAGCATGATTTTCCATCAAATAATATCGTCCACAAAAAAATCATCAAATCTGCGGCATATAAATAGGAACGGCAGGGCGTACCATCCCCTTTTACTACGATGGGACCGCCGTTCAGTCCATCATTGATAAAATCCGTGATTGCCCATTGACCATCCAATCTTTGATATGGCCCCAAAAAAGTAAAACAACGGGCGATCTTTGCTTCATAATTATATTTCCGTGCATTCAGGATGGTTAGCAGTTCCGCAACCCTTTTACCTTCACCATAGGCAGAATGCCAATCAGTTGGATCAGGTCCCTGATGGCAATCTTCATGAATGCGTTTCATGTTTGGTGTCTGCTTGCCATAAACGGCTCCCGAACTTATCAAAAGGAACTTTTTCAAGTTGCAATGTTTACTAAATTCGAGGGTATGTCGCGTTCCATCAGCGATGATGTCAAATACGTCTAAAGCGTCTTCTTCAGACATATTTGACTGGAACGATGCGGCGGCATGAATAATATATTCAAATACGCCGTTGGGAAATTCATATGAACGAACATCGCCTTCATGAAAAGATATGGAATGATTGTCACCAAGGTGGGGCACCTTTTTCTTGAATGCATCTATATCTCTTGTCAATACAAGCATTGACGAATTTAGATTCAGTCTTCTATTTGCCCAGGCAAAACTCTCCAGGAACCAAGTGCCGAAAAATCCGGTGCCGCCGGTAATAAATATTTTTTTCCCCCGCAGTTCTTCCCATCGTGCTTCCGTATGAGACAAAATATGCTCTAAATCTTCCTTTAATGGATTTTCGTAATCTTCCTTCATTGTTTTCAAGATTGAATTATTTCCAATCGGAAATTTCTAAGTTCTGTGCGAAACAGGTCCCGTTATAAAAAAGATTGAAATCAATCAAACCAATAGGTTCATGCGGCCTCACCACGTCTTCCACGGCGCCTTTCCCGCCGTCCAGAGGGATTCAAGATAACGCAGATCCCGGGCCGTATCCATGCACTGCCAGAAGCCTTCGTGCTGATAGCCGCATACCTTGCCCGCCGCCGCCAGGGTTTCCATGGGGTTGTGCTCCCACATGACGTCGTCCTTGATATAGCTGAGGGCCTCCTGTTCGATGACGAAGAAGCCGCCGTTGATCCAGCCTTCGTGGAGGGTTGATTTTTCCTTGAAGTGGACAATTTTTGTCCCTGCAAACTCTAAGGCGCCGAAACGGGCCGGGGGACGCACCGCCGTGAGGGTCACCAGGGGGCGCTGCTCTTCGTGGAAGCGCCACAGCCCATCGAGGTCCACATCGCAGACGCCGTCCCCGTAAGTCATCATGAAGGGCCGCGGGCCAATCAGCCCCGCCAGGCGCTTCAGACGGCCCCCGGTGAGGGTTTCCTGACCCGTATCCACCAGATGCACCGTCCACTTTTCCCCGTGATTCTCTTTGATCACCCGGCTCTGGCCATCCGCCAGGGTGACCGTGAAATCCTGTTGCAGGGTGTAGAAATCGAGGAAATAGCGCTTGATCATCTCCCCCTTGTAACCCAGAGCGAGGATGAATTCGTCAAACCCATAACGGGAGTAATGCTTCATGATGTGCCAGAGGATGGGCCGCCCCCCCACCTCCACCAGGGGCTTGGGGCGGACCTCCGTCTGTTCCGCCAGGCGCGTCCCCATGCCGCCGCAAAGAATAACTACGGGAATTTTCTTCATCAAAGCAGATGCCCTATCTTAATAATCATTGTTGTTACATTAACTAATTTCGCCAAGAAGGAGGAAATATTCTTCCCGGCTAATATTGGCTGAACGCAGATTGTTCTTGATGATAAACACCGGCACCTCCGGCCAATCCGGTATTACAATGGGTCTGGCAATGCCGGCCTTGGTGTACACATAATGATCGCCTTCGATTCTTACACACGAGAACCCCGCTTTTCAACAACCTTTATCAGTTTCCGCGCAGGTATTGGTACTATTCTCGGCATTGAATTTACAATGACATATGCTCGGTGGCAATCAAACGTGGCGCCGTCCAATCGCCGTATGATGCCTTCTCGTATCCTGCTTCGTAGAGAATATCTTCCAGTGTCCCCATCTTTTCAGCTTCTTCAAGGAAGAGACACACCGCCGTCTTTAAATTGTTCTGGGCTTCATCGACTGTACTTCCACAACTTGAGACATCGAGCTTCGGTGAGTAGGCAACAAAGATTTTACCTTCTTGGAAGACAATGGTGTCAAATTCAATGCTCGTCATTTCGATACTCCTTCCCTTTGTTGCTCGGTGTGAAGAAAACAATTCACTTATTAGTTGTAACAAAATTTTTCATTATATCAATCACGTATTCCAGCATTTCCCTCCTCAGTCCCGGATACACACCGATCCAGAAGACCTGGGTCATGACGAAATCGGAGTTCGCAAGGGGCCCGACCTTGCGGTACGGCATATCCCGGTAGGCGGGCTGCCGGGTGAGATTGCCGCCGAAGAGGAGACGCGTGTCGATCTTGGCCCGGTCAAGATGACGAATCAGGTCGTTACGGCTAAATGGCGCCTCCGGACGGACGGCCAGGGGAAAGCCGAACCAGCTTGGTTCCGAATGCGCCGTCGCTTCGGGTAGGATAAAGAACTCTTCCAGTTCCTTCAAACTTTCATAAAGGATGCCAAAGTTTTTCCGGCGGGTTTCGATAAACCGCGGCAGCTTCTTCAACTGGGAAACCCCCAGAGCCGCTTGATAATCCGTGAGCTTCAGGTTGTAGCCAATATGCGAATAGACGTATTTATGGTCGTAGCCGTGGGGGAGATCGCCAAACTGCTGCTCGAAGCGCCGCCGGCAGGTGTCGTTTTGCCCTGTCTCACACCAGCAGTCCCGGCCCCAGTCTCGGAAAGAGGCAATGATTTTCTTGAGTTCCCCATCACCCGTGACCACCGTCCCGCCCTCTCCCATGGTAATGTGGTGGGCGGGATAGAAGCTGAAAGTGGCCAAATCCCCGAAGCCGTCGACAAAAATTCATCATCAAGGTATGCCGGAGCTCCGACATAGGTAAGCTATTTGATATTTATGGGTTATTGACGACGCTCGAAAAATTTTGCCTCCGGAATTTTCTTCTTTTTCGGGGGGTCAGCGGGCCAATTATCACGGGGCCGGTCGATAAAATTACGGGTTCCGGGGGGGCCGGACCATGCAAAGGCAATTACCCCTTTTCCCCGCACATTATAAACCACTTGGAAAAGAAAACCAGCCACTTCAACCTCGCCAACGTGCAAGCTGGGAACGCCTGGCGTGAAGGCGAATAGTACGTAGCAGATGAGCAGAAACGCTAAATTAAGTGTTATGTCCCCGATTTACCCATCCGCATGACACATATGCAACTATATTTAGTTTGCATTATGACTAATCCCGTGATAGGATTTCTTGCACAATGAGCAGGCATGATAAGCTGATAAAACGATTTCTTACACGGCCCGCGGATTTTACCTGGGATGAATTGGCAACTCTGTTGGCAGGCTTCGGATATGTCCTGGTTACCGCAGGGAAAACCGGGGGCTCGCGTGTACGCTTCATTCATGAGGCATTGGACACGATCATCTTACATCGTCCACACCCCACGCCAGTATTGAAGCGCTATCAGTTTAAACAGCTTGAAGAGATTTTAAAGAAAGGAGATCTCATATGAAGGACATGATGGCATATAAGGGTTATTTTGGCTCTGTCCATTACAATGACGAGGACAAGGTTTTCTACGGTAAATTAGCGTTTATTCGCGCATTGGTCAGTTATGAAGGAACGGACGTTGTTTCGTTGCGCACGGCTTTTGAGGAGGCCGTCGATGATTATTTGGACTTGTGTGAACATACCGGAAAGCCTCCTGAAAAACCATTTAAGGGCACTTTCAATATTCGGATTGATCCATCCCTGCATCAGCGGCTTGTCGTCCATGCCATTGACAAGGGAAAGACGTTAAATACCTTTATCAAGGAGGCTCTGGAAAAGGCTGTCTCTGAAACCCGCACCTGAAATTGCGCCTGTGGACGCACAAACGCTGCGATCCCATGATTTTTCCTAACGGGTCGAAACCAGGATACGGTCAGGCTTACAATTAGGTGTTATGTCCCCTGATTACCCAAGATTTTTCAAGCCGTTATAAAGAAACTGAATATTACATATCATAATCTAATAATTAACATATATTATATCCACCGGTCCAGGGGCTGGAAGGGGGTTCCCGGAAAGAGTGACGAGAATCGACGCTCAGGAAGCTTATGTTATCATTTCATTTCTGACGATTCCTAAAAAATTTTGCCCCCGAAAAAATGACCGGCGGTCAGATATCTCGCACCTGCCGCCGCCCCAGGGTTTTTAGCCTATTCTTCCTCATGCAGGCCGTTATTTTTCTGATTGATAATTTTCGTTCACCGCGATGATAGGCAGTGTCCCGCGAAACAACACTGTAATTAATGTCATTTTCACTTTTTTCTTTTCTACATTCATCTGATAGAGAAGTCAAACCATGTTTTCTAAAGGTAAGAAAACAGCGGCCATCGTCCCTTTTGATGAGTGGGAACGGATAGAGGCGGCTAAGGAAATCCTAGAGCATGTATATCTGAATGGAATAATAAAGGAACGTAGAAACATAAGAGCAACAATCAATCTTGACGATTTACTGACGGCGGAGGGTATGACGCGTGCCGATCTGGAAACTTGAACTGATACCGGAGGCTCAGAGCGATTTTAACAGTCTGGACGGCAGCGTTAAAAAACGCGTCTTGAAACAGCTTGTAAAGCTTGAACAAAATCCAAACTCACCCAATCACAAAAGAAAACAATTTCATAAGTGAAAAACACATCGCCGTCATCGGTACCGGCTACTGTGGTAAGAACATAGTCGGCAATTTTATCTGAAAATTCCCTCGTACCTGTTTGCCTTCATTCAACAATTCTGGGTCATTCGTGTTTAAGTTGAAAGCCTCGGATTTAGTAGCCCACAATGCTGGT
>ERZ795030.3341-NODE-3341-length-17239-cov-5.180633_pt1 | contig 17239 bp, 12 predicted proteins | sample MGYA00375122_ERZ795030 | MGnify/ENA primary metagenome ERZ795030 (study PRJEB30165, sample SAMN05720146) | activated sludge metagenome | isolation source: anaerobic digester from wastewater treatment plant | place: Japan | collected 2015-04-20 ... | reverse complement strand
CGTGATAAGGTTTTGAGCGGGCGGGATCGGAATCAGCTCTCGGCGGACGGAATCAAGACCGACATGCAACGGGTGGCATCGATCGTTCTCGCCGGCGGGCGCGGGCCGGATTTCGGGCCGCTGTCGGAGCGCCGGACCAAAGCGGCGTTCCCGATCGCCGGGACCTACCGGATCATCGACTTCGTTCTCAGTAATCTATGCCTTTCCGGCATCCGCCAGGTGGGGATCATCACGCAGTATCTGCCGGCGCCGCTGATGTCGCACATCGGCTCGGGCCGCTCGTGGGATTTCGACATGGCCGACCGCAGCCTCAAGTTCATGACCCCGTTTCTGGGCTACAGCGAAACGCGCTGGTTCAACGGCTCGGCCGACGCCATCGCCAAGAACATCAACCTGTTCGACCTGAATGAGATCGACCATCTGCTGATCCTCTCCGGCGAGCATGTCTACCAGATGGATTACCGCGAACTGCTGGAGTTCCACGTCCGGCAGCAGGCCGACGTGACGCTGGCCTGCGTCGACCTGCCGCCGTCGCGGCAGAATCCGCGCTTCGGGCATGTGGTGGTGAACGGCGAAGGGCGGGTGGTTTCGTTTGTCGAGAAGCCCGAGCGCAGCGTGGGATCGCTCGTCTCGATGGGGGTGTTCTGTTTCCGGCGCGATGTGCTGCTGCATCTGCTGGAAGCGGGCCGTCCCGACGAGGGGGAGGAGTTCACGCTGGCGGGCGACGTGCTGCAGCCGTTCGTCAAGCATCTGCGCGCCGTCGCCTGGACGTTCCGCCGGCCGTGGCACTACCTGGGCAATCTGCAGGAGTATCACGAGTTCCACATGCGACTGGCGCGGGGCGAGATCGAGCTGTTTGAGCGCGACTGGGAAGTGATGACGAATTTTTCGGACCGGACGCTGTCGTCGCGGTCACCGGCGTTCTTCGCCGCCGGGAGCCGGGCGCGCGACAGCATCATCTCGCCCGGCTCGGTGATCGAGGGGGTTGTCGAGAGCAGCGTGCTGTCGCCGGGGGTGTTCGTCGGGCGCGGCGCCGTCGTCCGCGATTCGATCATCCTGCACGACGTGCGGATCGAGGAAGGCGCGCGGCTTGAGCGGGTGATTGCGGACAAGGATGCGACGTTCGCGGGCGGCGCGCGCGTGGGCGTGCCCGACGTCGGCGCCGGGGGGCATCCGTTGACGATCATTCCGAAGGGCTACCGCGTGGAGCCGGGGGAGACGATCCCGGCCGGGACGCGGTTTGACGAAGTGCTGCTGCCGTGACGGGGCGGGCGCGCGGGGTGTAACCGTTTGCACATTTGGGGGATTGGGGGATGCAACGGGAATCCGCCGCGGACGTGTCGACTTTGTGTAACACGCCGTCCAACTCAAATCGATTCAGTTCTCCATAAACAGGCGAAGGGTGGCACGGGTTCTGCATTTCGGGTCATGCGGCGGCATGCGTCGCCGGCCCCAATCCCTCGCCAAGGATACGTCCGCTTCATGCTTCGACTGCTGTTTCCGTGCCTGATCGTCCTGACGGCCAACGCGTTCGCCGCGTCGTCGGCCCCCGCCCTGAGCCTCGGCGTCGAAACGCTGATCCAGGCCGGCGGGCCCGAGGGCGACGTGATTGAACTGACGAATCGCTCCAGCCGCGGCGTGCGGATCAGTTCGGTGGTGATTGATTTCCAGTCCTCGCGCGGGGAGCTGATTGTTGACGCCGGCGCCGATGGGTTGGGGTCGGGCGAGTGGCGCGACGTCGTGGTCACGCACGCGGGCGACACGGGATTCACGGGGATCACGGGCAACGTCGGCGACAAGAGCCTGGACGGCGCCTCGCAGATCATTCTGGACTTCAGCGAGTTCGACGCCGGCGAGACGTTCCGGCTTACGCTCGATCTGGATCCGTTGGACCCGCGCAAGGGGGCGGCGGTGGACGGCGGATTGCTGGCCGACACGATGGTGACCGTCTATTTCGAGGGGGAGGATTTCGGGTTTGTCCGGTTGTTCGGTTCGTACGCGCAGATCGGCGCCGACGCGGCCGGGACGACGCTGTGCGACGAACGGCCCGACGCGCCGACCGTCCCCGAGCCGGCGACGTTCGGGCTGGTCGGCCTCGGGATGGCGGGGGTGGGCTGGTTTCGCCGGAAGAAACTGAGAAGATAGCGGATCACGAAAAACACGAATGAACACAAGAGAAGCAAGCACGAAGCTTCAATTTCGAAATTCGAAACAAATTCAAATCCTCGAATCCATCTACTGAAACAGGATAACGCGGCATCGCGCGGCCAACCGGGATCGAAGGCAAGATGCGGAATCGCGAAAGCGGTCAGAATCTCGGAGGGGTGGGCTGAGGCGCGTCCCAGGGATCCGCGTTGGGTTGCGCGCTCGACAATCGGCCGGGGGGTTTGCAGAATGGGGGCCGCCTGAATGCCAGATGCCGCGACGGAAGCGGTTCAGCCGGGTTGCCCGCCGCAATGCCCGATCACCGAGATCCCAACGCCGACCCACCGCCAAGTTCCCCCTGGGAGTCGTCGGAAGCCGAGCGGCCGGACGACGCCATCGAGTTTCGCGAACTTGGGCCGGAGTCGGCGCCGGCCGCGGGGCCGCCCGCGTCCGCGCCGGCCGACGACCGGGAGGAACCGGCCTGGCGCCCGGCGGGCGCAGGCGGAGCGTTCGAAATCGAGATGTTCGATGAGGAGCGCGAGCCGCAAGCCGGCAGCTACTTCGCCGAGATTGCTCCGGAGCCCCCGCCACAACCCGAGGAACTGATCCACGCGCCCGCGCGCGGCCGCAAGGCGGGCTCGGGCGGGGCCGAGCCGTGGCGCCTGGGGATGGCCGAAACGCTCGACCCGGCCGTCCGGCGTCCGCAACGCCGGCCGCCGCTGGCGCTGCGGCTGTGGTGGGGGTTGATGCCGCTGATCCTGCTCGTCGCCGGTTATGCCTCGGTGATCTTCAGCCAGGACGGCGTCGGCTATGCGTGGGATGAGGCCTATTACTACCGCCCGAGCCTGCAGGCGATCGACTGGCTGCTGGACCTGGCGCGGGGGCAGACCGGCCTTGATCAGGCATCGGTCGACTACTACTGGGAAGAGCGCCACGAGCATCCCAGCGTGCAGAAGTTCCTCTCGGGGTTTGCGCTGCATTTTTTCCCGAACCCGGAGAGTCAGCTCTTCGCGATGCGGCTGCCGATGGCGGTCCTGTTCGGGCTGACGCTGAGTCTGATTTATCTGCTGGGACGGCGCGCGTGGGGGACCATGCCCGGGCTGATCGCGGCGCTGATCTATCTGACGCTGCCGCGGGTGTTCGGGCATGCGCACTTCGCGTCGATGGAAACGCCGCTGGTCTTCATGACCCTGCTGGTGGTGTTCTGTTTTCTGCGCGGGCTGTTCTCGCCGACGTGGGCCGTGGCGACGGGCGTCGCGTTCGGGCTGCTGCTGGCCACCAAGATCAACGGATTTTTCCTGCCGATCCCACTGCTCGTGTGGGCGCACCTGTTCGCGCGGCGGCGGTATGTCAACAACGTCTTTGCGATGCTGTTCCTCGGGCCGGTGGTGATGGTCGCCGTCTGGCCCTGGCTGTGGCACGACACCGTGCACCGCCTGCTGGAGTACCTGGCGTTTCACGCGAGCCACCAGCAGACGGCGCTGTATTTTCTGGGGCGCAAGTGGGGCTATGGCGGGGTCAATGCCCCGTGGTTTTATCCGCTGGTGATGATCGGCGTCACGCTACCGCTCTTTTCGCTGGCGCTGGTGATTTACGGCATTCTGCGGACGTTGTTCCGGATTCGGCGACGGCCGCTGGGGGCGCTGTTCGTGCTGTGCGCGGCGGTGCTGCTCGGCGTCGCCTGCGCGCCCGTCACGCCGCGCTACGACGGCGTGCGACTGTTCCTGCCGGTGTTTCCGTTCCTGGCGCTGCTGGGGGGAGCGGGCCTGGAGAGTCTGATCCGGCGGATTCAGCGGTGGACCGCCCGCAGCCGGCGATTCCATGACCTCGAGATCCTGCGGGTGGGGCATCTGCTGACGGCGGGGGCGGCGCTGGCGATTCTGGCCGAAGGGGTTACGGCGCTGGTCCTCTACCATCCGTTCTATCTGTCCTACTTTAATCCGCTGGTGGGCGGGCTGGAGGGGGCCGAGCGACGAGGTTTCGAGACGACCTACTGGGGCGAGGCGCTCAATGAAGAGGTGATCGAGACGCTCAACGGGCTGCCGGACCGGCCCGACGGCGCGCCGCCGAGCATCCGCCCGCTGGCGCTGCACGGGCTCAATCTGGCGCACCTGCAGGAATGGGGGCTGTTGCGGGCGGACCTGCGGTTCGACGCCGAGCCGCCCTACGATTACCACCTGCTGCTGATGCGGCGCGGGTTTTTCAATCGGCCCGAGCGCGCGCTGGCCGACACGCGGGCGTTTCCGATTGAACGGCGCTGGCTGAAGTTCGGCGTGCCGATGATCGCGCTGTATCGGACGGGGGAAGCGTTCGAGCGGTTCTGGCCGACGATGCCGCCCAACCCGCCGGTCGGGCAGGAATAGGATTTCCTGGAGGGACGGATGAGACAACGGGATGATCATTGACGACCGGTCGGCGCTGACCGCGGGGCGCCGGCTGCTGAACGGCTCCAGAATTCTCCGGCCACCCCTTGCAGGGGTTCTATCGTTGGGGGCGGCGACGCAGGGTTCCGGCCTTCGGCCTCCACCCTGCGCTTTACTCCCGTCGTCCGCTCCACGGACTCATCCGGTTAGCAAGTCGGAACCACCTGTACTGGCTGGGCAGCCTGACGGTCCAATGATCCGCAGTCGAATCGCCTGTTGGGGATCGCCCTACGCGGAAATAGCGCGATGACAGCCGCTGTCGGAGATGGGGCGGGCTCTTATTGAGATCTTTCGCGGCACGGGCCGGAGGGGTCTGGCGCATCGCCGCCGGCGGCCGCGTCCTGCGGAGCGGCGTAAGCGGCGGCGAGTTCGGCGCGGAGCCCCCGCAGCCCGCCGGCGCGAATCGCGCTACGAATTCGGTCCATCAGCCGCCAGAAAAAAGTCAGGTTGTGCTCGGTCAGCAGCCGCGAACTCAAGATCTCGTTGCACTGATACAGGTGCCGCAGGTAGGCGCGCGAGTAGTGCCGGCAGGCGCTGCACGGGCAGTCGGCCTCCAGCGGCGCGGGGTCCTCGGCAAACTGATTCTGCTTGATCGAGCGGATGCCGGCGAACGTGTAGACGCGGCCGTTGCGCGCGTTGCGCGTCGGCACGACGCAATCGAACATGTCGACGCCGCGCGCGGCCATGTCGATCAGGTTGAGCGGCAGGCCGATCCCCATCGCATAGCGCGGGCGATCGGCGGGCAGGTGGGCGACGGCGGCCTCGAGCATCTCGAGCATCAGCGGCTCCGGTTCGCCGACCGACAGGCCGCCGATCGCATAGCCGGGCAGGTCGCGCTCGACGGTGCGGCGGGCCGACTCAGCACGCAGCGCGGCGTCGAAATGCCCCTGCACGATGCCGAACAGGTGCGCCCGGCCGGCGCGCGGGGCGTGCGCGGCCCGGCAGCGATCCAGCCAGCGCAGCGTCCGTTCCAGCGCGGCGCGCACGGCGTCGGCGGGTGCATTGAAATCAAGGCATTCGTCGAAGGCCATCACGATGTCGCTGCCCAACCGGTGCTGAATCGCGATCGCCTCCTCCGGCGTCAGGTGAATCCGCTGGCCGTCGTAGGGGGAACGGAACTCGGCGCCGGCCTCGGTGAGCTTGCGCATCGGGGCGAGCGAGTAGACCTGGAATCCGCCCGAATCGGTGAGGATTGCGTGCGGCCAGTTCATGAAGCGGTGCAGGCCGCCGAGCCGCTCGATCAGGCGCGAACCAGGCCGCAGCTCCAGGTGGAACGTGTTGCCGAGAATCAGCCGGTAGCCGATGCGCGCGACCTCGTCGGGGAGCATCGCCTTGACCGTGGCGCGCGTGCCGACCGGCATGAAGACGGGGGTTTCGATCCGTTCGCCGCGCAGGTGCAGGATGCCGGTGCGCGCGGCGCCGGCCGGGTCGCGATGCGTGATTTCGAAAAGCTTCATCAGCGGCGCGCGCTCAGCGGGTTTCCTGGCGCGGAGCCGGCTGCGCCGCCTGCGGCCGATCGCGCAGGATGCGCAGGCGGAACTGGATGATGTCGCGCAGCATCCGGGGGGCGTCGCTCAGCAGGCTTACCTTCGAGGCATCGTTGTTGATCCAGCGGACGGGGTGCTCCAGGACGCGCAGGCCGAAGGCGCGGGCCAGCATCAGCAGCTCGACGTCGAACGCCCAGCCGCTCGACTGCTGGTGGGGGAAGATCGTTTCGACCGCCTGGGCGGTGAAGAGCTTGAACCCGCACTGCGTATCGCGGAAGGGGAGGCCCGACAGCGGCCGGACGATCATGTTGAACGCGCGGCCGGCGGCCTCGCGCCACGGCGGCTGGCGCACGTCGAGCCGCGACTCGGGGAGCGCGCGCGAGGCAATGACGATGTCGTAGCCGCCGCGCGCCATCGCCTCCAGCATGCCGTTGGCTTCGCCGATGGGGGTGGAGAGGTCCGCGTCGCTGAACAGGCGGAAGCGCCCGCGGGCGGCCTGCATCCCGCGCGCCACGGCGGCGCCCTTGCCCTTGTTCGGCTCGCCGTCCAGCACGATGCAGTGGGGAAACTCGGCCCGCACCTGTTCGGGCGTGCCATCGGTCGAGCCGTCGTCGGCGACGACGATCTCGACGGGCCACGGCTGCGCCTGAGCCCAGGCGGTCACTTCGCGCAGCGAGGCCGGCAGCCGGCGCGTCTCATTGTAGGCGGGGAAGACAAGGGACAGGTGAGGCGCTGCCGGGGACATCGATGCGCTCAATCCTCATAGCCGCGGGGATGACGCCGATGCCACTCCCAGGCCGAGGCCACGATGTCGTCCAGGTTGACGTGTCGCGGCCTCCAGCCGAGGATGTCGTGCGCCTTTCGGGATGATGCCACAAGCCGCGAGGGATCGCCAGCCCGCCTTGGCGCGGCCTGTTCGGGGATCGGATGGCGCGTCACCGCGCGGGCGACGTCGATCACCTGACGCACGCTGTAGCCGCGACCGTTGCCCAGGTTGATCTGCTCGCTCGCGCCGCCGCGCTCCAGGTGATCGAGCGCGAGCAGATGCGCCTCGGCCAGGTCGTCGACATGGATGTAATCCCGCACGCAGGTGCCATCGCCGGTCGGGTAGTCGGCGCCGAAAACCTGGATGTGCGGCCGCTGGCCGAGCGCGACCTGCAGCGCGATCGGGATCAGGTGCGTTTCGGGATCGTGGTCCTCGCCGCGGTCGGGGGCGCCGCCGCACGCGTTGAAGTAGCGCAGCGCGACGTGACGCAGGCCGAAGGCGGCGTCATACGTCTCCAGGATCCGTTCCACAAACCGTTTGGAGAGGCCGTAGGGGTTGGCCGGCTGCTTCGGATGCGTCTCCTCGAGGATCTCCGTCCGGGGTTCGCCGTAGACCGACGCCGTCGAGGAAAAGACGATCTGATCGGCGCCGGCGTCGCGCATCGCATCAAGCAGCGCGAGCGTGTTGACCGTGTTGTTCTGGAAATAGAGATCGGGACGCTCAACCGACTCGGGCACGGACGTGAACGCGGCGAAATGGATCACCTGGCTGACGTTGAATTCGCGCAGCGTCTGGCGCAGCCGCGCCGAATCGGCCAGGTCGGCCTGAATGAACGGGACCTCCGGCGGAACGGCCCGGCGATGGCCCTTGGACAGGTTGTCGTAGACGACGACCGGTTGCCCGCGGCGCACGAGGGCGGCCACCGTCGCGCTGCCGATATAACCCGCCCCGCCCGTGACCAGGACGCTCATCTCCAGAGGCTCCTTCGCGTTACGCGATCCGCGGAACGATCAGGTTGTCGAGTCGCCGGACGGGTCATCCGTCTCCTCCGCGCGATCGTCCGGCGGGGCGTCTTCCGCGGGCAGTTCCTCCTGGATCTGGCGGAAGAGCGGCTCCATCCCCAGGGCGTAGCGCGTCGAGGGGTTATACACGAACTTGAGGTGCGGGTGGCGCTTCAGATAGACGCGCTGGCTGACCAGATGGCGGATATAGCCGGCGCCGCGGTTCAATTCGCGCACGGTCTCGCGGACGACGTCGTCGGTCTGGTCTTCCAGGAACGTGAACTGGACGACGGCCTCGCTCAGGTCGGGCGAGAGCTTGACATGCGTGACCGTGATGAATTCGGGCAGGTTGGGGTTGTTGAGCTCGCGGTCCAGGATGGTCGCAATCTCGGTCTGGAGCAGATGGGCGACGCGCTCGATGCGGGGGGAAGTCACGTTGAGGCCTTCGCAGTCGGATTGGTCCGGGGGCGCGGCGGAGGGCGGGTTTCCGCCGCTGCGGGCGCGGCCGCGCACCCTCGCTACCGTATCAGAACCCGCCGTGACAAACCAAGCGGATTGGCGGGCAGGGTTGCCGGGCTGAGTTGTTGGAGTGAGGTATGGACGGCTTTTTGAGGACGAGGACGAGAGACGTTTATCGTGTGTGGGGGTAGCGGGGCTGGACAGGGGGCGGGGGGACGGGGTATAGTGGGGGTGTTTATGACCGCGGGATCAAGAATTGCCGTGCCCCGCGCGCATCAGAGCCTGATACCAGAATCCGGGCGGTCCCGCCGGGGCTTCCTGGAAGGAGAAACCGAATGGACTCGCTGTATGATCGCGAAGCCGTGCGACCGATGTGGGAGGAATTGTCCTACGTGGGGATCGAGCCGTTGACGACGGCCGAGGAGGTCGACGCCGCCCTGGGGAACGCCGAAGGCACGGCGCTGCTGGTGATCAATTCGGTCTGCGGCTGCGCGGCGGGGGGCGCCCGGCCCGGCGCGACCCTCTCGCTGCAGCACACGACGATCCCCGATCGGCTCTATACGGTCTTCGCCGGCGTGGACCGCGCCGCCGTCGAGCGCGCACGCGGCTACATGCCGGGCATTCCGCCCTCGTCGCCGTTCATCGCGCTGTTCAAGGAGGGCAAACCGGTCTTTACGCTGCCGCGCCACCAGATCGAGCAGATGGACGCGCCGGCGATCGCCCGCGCGCTGGCGCAGGCCTACGACGCGCATTGCAGCCGTCAGGGCCCGTCGGTGCCGCGCGAAGTGTTCGAGAAGAACGTGTCGGTGTCGCAATGCGGGTCCACGATTCCGCTGGCCGGACCGCGCTAGGGAGACGCGCCGAGCGGTCGATGTTTCGGACGGGCCATTCCCGCGACGTGGGGGAATGGCCCGTCTGGTTTTCTTGCCGTCCTCGTCTCTTGTCCTCGTTCTCGTGATCGCCCCCAACGGTCCATCCAAGCGTTCTCCCTTTCCCCGCCTCGGTGATCATCAATTGAAACCCCGCCCGTTCTCTGGCATCGTACCGTTCAGTACTCCCCGGCCGCCTCACGCCGGATCAGGCAGGGCTCGGATGCGCCACGGCTGCAAAGACCAACTGGCCCGAGAATTCGTCTGTCCGAAATGCCACGGGCACGGCGCCCACGTGCAGGAGGTCTCCGTCGGCCGGGCGATGGTGAATCTGCTGCCGCTGCCGGCCAACAGCTACCTGGCCGTGACCTGCGGGCTGTGCGGATATACGGAGTTTTACCATCTGGCCATCGCCGAGAAGGTCGTCGAGTCGGCCTCGGAACTGGCCGACCCGCGGAAGCTGACGCAGAAGACCGACCCGTGACGCCGCGACTTCCTCAGGATCTCGCGCGAGATGCCGGCTGAGTTTTTCCGCGGCGCGGCCGACGTCTGGCGCGGCCTGCGCTTCCTGCTCGGCCATCCGGGGCTCTGGATCTGGGCGCTCATCCCGTTCACGATCAACGTTCTGCTCTTCGCCGGCGTTGCCTGGGCCGTCTGGCATTTCGCCGGCGGCTGGCTGGAGCGGGCGTTCTTTGCCCAGGGCGGTTTCTGGGCCGATCTGTTCGGTTACCTGCTGGGCGCGCTGATCTGGATCGCGCTGGGGCTGACGACGCTCTTCGCGTTCGTGCCGATGGCGGCGCTGATCGCTTCGCCGTTCAACGACGTCCTGTCGGAGAAGGTCGAGGTGATCTACGGCGGCGGGACGGTCGAGGAATCGTTCTCGCTCAAGGCGCTCTGGCGCGGGTTACGGGTCGGCCTGGCCACCAGCCTGCGCCTGTTCTGGGTGACGCTGCTGTTGTTCATCTGCACGTTGCCGCTGCATCTGGCGCCGGTGATCGGGTCGGCGGCGGCGGCCGTCGCCTCGGCCGCGATCACGATCCGGTTCCTGGCGCTGGAGTTCACCTCATATAGCATGGACCGGCGCTACTATGATTATGCGCGGCGGCGCGAATTTCTGCGGCGCAACCGCTGGCGGACGCTCGGCCTGGGGACGATGGCGTTCGTGATCATGCCGGTTCCGCTGCTCAATGCGCTGTTCATCCCCGTTTCGGCCGTGGCGGGGACGCTGCTATTCTGCGACAGCGAGCTCCGCGAGCGCGGCTGAAACGGGAGAAACCTGGCCGGGATGCATTGCATGGGACGACGCAACACCCCGCGTGAGGAACCGCAACGCGCGGCCATTCCCCTCCGGCCGGAGTCCATGCCCGCGGCCGGCGAGAACGGGAGCGAAAGCGAATTACCGGCGTCGGCGCCACGGCCCCCCGTCTGGCGCCGCCCGATCGGGTGGCTGATCGCGCTGGCGGTGATGCTGCGGCTGGTCTCGGCGCCCTATCTGATCAGCGAGGAAAACCCGCTGTTCGACCCGGAGACGTTCCCCAACGGCGACCTGATCGACAACATGCAGCAGGCGCGCCAGGTGCTCGAGCGCGGCGGCACGCCCGAGGGCTATTTCAAGCACGGGCCGCTCTACGTTTACCTGCTCGCGGGGGTGATGAAGGCGACCGGCGGGCGGTTCTGGTGGATGTATGGGTTGCAGCTCTGCGCGGGGGTCGCCGGCGTGGCGTTGATGTATCTGGCGGCGCGGCGGCTGATCGGCGAGCCGGGCGCCACGGCGGCGGGGGCGCTGGCGGCGCTCTATGCGCCCGCCGTCTACTACGAAACCGTGATGACGGCGGACGCGCTCAACCCGGTCGTCGTGGCACTGATCCTTTATCTGGGGGCGCGGTACCAGACCCATCCACAAGCCTCCGCCTGGCGGATTCCCGTGTTGCTCGGCCTGGCGCTGGGGGGCCTGACGATGCTGCGGGCGAATCTCTGCCTGATCGGGTTGGCGCTGGCGGTGTGGCTGCCGGCGGCGCCGGCGGCGTGGGCGGCGGGGATGAGCCGCGGACGCGTCTGGCGGCGGCGGCTCGGCGCCCTCGTGCTGATCGCCGGCGTCTCGCTGATCACGCTGATCCCGGTCAGCATCTACAACTCGCGGGTGGCCGGGCGGCCGCGGTTCGTCGTCGGCGAATCGAACATCATCTGGCAGTTCTCATGGTCGGTTGATTCGCCCGGTTACTTTTATTATCCCGAGGGTTTTCCCGAAAGCGAGCTGCTGGCGCCGACCGATCCGCGCGTGCTGGCGTTGACGGCGCGCAAGCTGCGCCAGTTCTTCGCCTGGCTGGAGTTTCCCGATCTGACCAATTTCCATCTCTACAGCCGGTTGTCGCCGCCGCTGCACGCCGATCCGGTGACGTATCGGCTCGTCGCGCCGCTGGGCCTCATCGGACTGGTCCTGGCGCTGTTCCATCCGCGGCGATTTTCCCTGCTGCTCGGGATGTTCGCCGTCGTGCTCTTTGCGCAGATCCTGTTCTACGTTTCGGGCCGCTACCGGCTGACGATCACGCCGCTGCTGTTCCTGTTCGCGGGGCTTCTCGTGCAACGCGCCATCGAACTGATCCGGGGGCGCGGGCTGGCGCGCCGGCGGCTGCCCGCGCTGGCGGGGATCGCGGCGGGCCTGCTGGCGGCAGGCGCTCTGGTCAACGTCTACGACGTCTCGCGATTGCATTCGATGTGGCACAGCGATTCGATTTTCGGCAACTTCGCACTCACGCGCGGGGCACAGGCGTTCGCGGCCGGCGAACTGGAACAGGCGCGAAAGTTCGCGAATCGATTGATGTGGCTCGATTACCCGGAGTATCAGATGCAGGGCCACATTCTGCTGAGCGAGATCGCGCGAGTCGAACAAAAGCCGTACGAGATGCGGCGGCATCTGGAGGAGGCCGAGCGGATCCGTCGCGCGCGCGCCGCGCTGCCGGTCCTCGATGCGTTCGGCAACAAACACTTTCCGCCTTCGACGTGAGTAAAGCCGACTTTCGATTGGAGGGAAAAGGATATGGGCGGGCCGATGGGGGCGACTACGAGGACGAGGACGAGAGACGAGAGACGACCTTCGGGGGACGAACGCCCATCGCTCAAGTTGTCCTAGGCTCCGGCCGTTGAGACGTATAGGCTGACTGGAACAGAACGGGTGTGGCGCGGCCGGTCCGGACAGCCCGCTGCCCCGGTTCGGCGCGGCTGCGCCGGGATTGCGCCCAGCCGCCGAAATTCCAAACGCACCGTCCTCCATGACCTGGCTCTTTTACCTTTACGTCTTCATGGTTCCGCTGCAGAACCTGCAGGAGAAGCTGCCCAAGGGCCCGACGGGCATCAACTACGCCAATCTCACAATGGCGCTCATGGTGGTGATCTGGGTGCTCGCGCGGATGACGCGGCGCCGGCCGCTGCTGATGCGCTCGCCGCTCAATCTACCGCTGATCGTGCTGTTCGGCCTGACTTACCTCGGGATGATGCTGGCCTACTGGTCGGGCCTGCCCGAAATCGATTCGCCGTTTGCGCCCAGTTCGCTGGCGGTGACGCGGATCCTTCAATTCTTCAACGGGTTCCTGCTGTTCTGGCTCGCCGCGCATCTGCTCGACACGCGGCGCAAGATCCGCCAGTGCCTGATCGTGATCGCGCTGGCCGCGCCCTACATTTTCCGCGTGTTTTTCACGCAGCTGCGCTCGGTGCGGAGTTTCCACTTCGACGACGACATGCGCGTGCGCGGCCCGTTCATGTTTCTGGGGTCGAACGAGCTGGGCGCCTTTTTCGTCTACAGCGCGCTGATGCTGGGGCTGCTGTTCTTTCTGCCGCGGCGCCGCTGGGAGCAGGCGCTGTTCGCCCTGGCGGCGTCGGCGTATGCCTATGGCATCCTTTACTCCTACTCGCGCGCGACGCAGCTGGCCTTCGGCCTGGCGGTGATTCTGGTCGCCTGCCTCAAGTTTCGTCCGCTGATCGTCGTCCTGGTGTTCGCGATCGTGACCAATCCGTTGTGGGTTCCGTATTCCGTGCGCGAACGGTGGCTGAAGACCGAGGATGAGGCGGGGCGCCTGGAGCAATCGGCGCAATCGCGCAAGGACTTCTGGAAGCTCGCCACCGAGCTGTGGGAGCAGTCGCCGATCTTCGGCCATGGCGTCGGGTCGTTCCAGGTGCTCAACCCGCGCCGAATGGACACCCACAATATGTATCTGCGCACGCTGGCCGAACAGGGGGTCGTCGGCTTCGCGGCGTTCATGACGGTCTGGATCGTGATCCTGATGATGTGCCTGCGGTTGTGGCGCGGCGGACCGCACGTGTTCGACCGCTACTTCGGCTTCTGTCTGATGATTGCCACGGTGGGGCTGATGGTGGCCAATATCTTCGGCGACCGGTTCACGCATTATGTGATGATCGGTCACTACTGGGTTTTCGTGGGGATGGCGGCGCGGCTGTATGCGAACATGCGCGGCGACGAAGCGATGCCCGCCGAGGATGCCTACGGCCGGCCGCTGGCGGGGGCCGAGGGGGGAGCGGCGGCGGCCGTGGAGCCGGCGCCGGCCGGGCCGCGACTCAACCAGTTCCCGCGGGAGCCCTGGCCGGCGCGCGTGACGTGGGACCTGCCGCGCTGGGGGGCGTTGCACCTGGCGTTTCGGTCCGGGGCATCGGGCGAGAACGAACCGCGCGTGATCGGGCCGAAGGCCGAGCTGAAAATCCGCGGCGCGGCGCGATCCGGTCCGGCGAGCGGGTCTGTCCGCGACCTGAACGTGATTCGACCGCAACCGGAAGCGCCCGCGCCCAGGGAGGACGAAAAGCCCGCCGGCCTTAATATCCTGCGAACGAACTCCACAGAGTAGCCGGCCGCAAAGGCGCGAAGAAGCAATACGGAGAGAGAGGCTCGTCGGATTCGCCCGGGGCGGCGCCCGCTTACGGCGCGGCGGTGGCTTTGGCGACGCTGGTGCGTTGCGGTTCGCCGGTCGTCTCCGGCGCGGCGACGGCTTGCTTCGCGGTTGGTCGCAGCAGCCCGCGGCGGGCGAGCGAAGCCAGCGTGGCGGGATCGGATGTGTTGATCAACGAGCGCAGATCCAATCCGGCGGCCCGGCTCGCGGGCGCCGCATAGCGCAGGTCCGGATCGACCTGGCCTGGCACGATGGGCCGCAGGAAGCGGAAATTCACGGTCTCGAGGCCGCCGCGGTCGGCGGTGATGATGCGCTCGGCGAAGGCCTGGCCCCAGCGATGCGCGTCGCCGGGCTGATCGCCGGCGCGGGCAACCCGGCTGGCGCTGCCGACGCGGATCGCCCGTGAATGGAACGTGATCAGCCCCGCGAACGGATAGGCCGCATCCAGCCGGTCGTAGAGCGGACGGTTGCCCCAGACGAGCTCATCGAGCAGGAACTCCGACAGCGTGGACCAGCGGTTGGGGTGATGGATCGAGACGGGGGTCCACCACTCCGGCGCATCGTGAGCGATCGGCGCGAGACGGTCGGCCGCGAGGCGCGCCGCGTCGGCCGGATCGAGCCAGGCCGCCTCGCGCGCGCGCCGGATCCCCAGCAGCAGTTGCTCATCCATGCCCGGCAAGGCGTTGAGCACGGCGAGCGACGCGCGGTTGACGTTGATCAGCCCGAATTCGACCGGGCAATCGGCGAGCTGGGAAGCGCCGAGAAGGTCGCCGAGGGCGGCCGGGTGAGCGGACGCGGCGGTGTCGGCCGGCACCCGGTGGGCGGCGGCGGCGGAGCGCTGCAGCGCCTCGACCTCGCCGCGCGGCCGCGCCCCCACGCGGAACACGTCGACCAGCCGCAGGTCGAGCTGCGAATCGCTCGCCTCGCGCAGCGCCGGCAGCTGCCACGCCTTGATCTCCGGTTCCTGGCCGGGCTGCGTGATATCGGCCCACGCCGAACTGACCAGCATCACGTCGAGCGCGCTGCGGTAGGGCTGATTGCGCCACGTTTCCTGAACCTCGAGCGCCTGGCTGCGGCCCGTCGCGCCGGACTGGTTGCGGTTGGGCGCGAGCGGCGTCGCCAGTTCGCGGGTGGCCGCGCGCAGGCGCGGATCGACCCGTTGGAACGACGACGGCGCGCCGTCCCACCGGCCATTGCGCCACGCAAAGGCGTCCACAACCTGGCCGTCGGGGTTGATCAGCTTGACCTCGCCCGATTCGTTATCCAGGTCCAGTTGGGGGAACTCCTTGATCTGCTTGGACTCGCCGACCGGCACCACGCCGAAGATATTGTAGAGCGATCCCTGACCGGGTTCGTCCTCCGGCGTCGGATCGGTGGCGTTGTTGAAGTCGTCGGTCAGGACGAGGAACCCGCCGGGCGGCAGGGCGCCCGACAGCGTGATTTCGGGACCGGCGCCGCGGAGCCGCCAGCCCTCCAGGGCGAGCGGCTCGGAATAGGGGTTGAACAGCTCGATGAACTGACCGTCGTCGCCATCCTCGTCGAAGCTGGACGTATCGGGGCAGACCTCGTTGATCACGGGGTTCCGCTCGATGCCGAAGTACGAGACGTTGTCGAGCTTGAACTCGGTGGGGACGTCGTCGGCGTCGCGCCGATCAACCACGTTGACGGCGAACTGCGCCAGCAGGGGCGTGGAAGCCTGGGGGAAGCGCAGCCGGAGCCGCTCGAAGATCTCTTCGGGCTGGGCCGTGTTGGGATCGATCTGCGGCCAGCCGTAGGGGACCTCGCCCGCCAGATCGGGCGCTTCGAACGCGGCGTGGGAGACCGACAGCGTTGTCAGGTGCGGGGCGAGCGCGGCGAAAATCTCCGGCGTCATCCCGGGGACCGTCATCAGATCGAACAGGGACTGGTAGGGCCGGTCGTCGCCCGGCGCCACGCCCCGCGGATCGCTGACGGCCTCGGCCGGTTCGTCGATCCCCTCGCCGACCTCATCGACCCGGCCGTCGTGGTTGTTGTCGAGCCCATCCTGTTCGAGGGGCGCGGGCGCGCCGGCGCGGCGGCGTGGATTGGCGCCGGCGGCGGCCAGCCGGCTTTCCACCGCGCGCTGGCTATTGAGATTGTCATCACGGCCGGCGACGCCGGGACGCCCATCGGGCCCATGGCGTCGCAGCGCGATCGCGTGCGCCAGATAACGCGGCGAGACCGACGCCTTGATGTTGTAGGCCGACAGCGCGTCCTCGATAAGGCGGGCGAGGACATCCTCGCTCAGCAGCGGCGGCGCGGCCGACCGGCCCCGGCCCGCGCCGTTCCGGTTGCCCACGCGCAGCGCCGCGTCTTCGCCGACCGGCACGACCGCGTTGATGTTGAGCAGAGCCGACGTATCGACGAGGAAGGTTTCCGCCAGCCGGTTGTCCGCCGTCGCGGAGCCGGCGCCGAGCGCCGCCTCGGTCGCGGCGGGCGAATCCTCCAGCGCGCTGTAACGGTGCAGCGACGCGACGCGAAGCTGCAGGGGCACCGGCGCCAGATCGCTGCGACGCCGCCCGGTCTCGGCCGGCTCGACCCACGCGGCGCTGATCGGCCGCAGGGTGTCATCCTGGAATTGCGGGACGCCCGTGACGGCGGCCATGCGCGCCTGCACCGTGTTGCCCCAGTTGCGCGCGGCCAGCAGCTCCACCCGCGTGCTGTAGCTGAACGTCAGCATCAGCAGGACCAGCACGGCCAGCACCGCGACGACGACGAGGATCACCGAGCCGCGGCGGCCGGCGGCGGGGGCGAACGGGAGCGGGGAGCGTCGGGTGATCCGCATCATGTTGCCGGCCTCGGGTAAAGCACGCTGCCGATGGTTTCCTCGACGTTGACGATGGTTTCCAGGACGAGGGTGTCGATCGGCTCGCCCGGGGCGATCGACTCGACCGGCCGCCGATCGGCGGCGAGCGTCAACCGGATATAGACACTGGCCGGCAGCGGAAGTTGCGGCGGCGGGAAACTCCCCCGCTCGTCGGTGTTCCACGCGGTGACCCAATACTGATTCTCCGGTGTGGCATTCGGATTCCAGAAGAGCAGATCGAAGCCGAGAACGCCGAACGCCAGCGGCGCGATGCCGACCAGGTCCTCCTCGCCGGCACGGGCGATGCGCGTCTCGCGGATCAGGACGTTGGGGATGCCGTCGAACGTGCCGACGGCGTAGGTCACGGTCT
>ERZ795030.3337-NODE-3337-length-17254-cov-4.865399_pt1 | contig 17254 bp, 8 predicted proteins | sample MGYA00375122_ERZ795030 | MGnify/ENA primary metagenome ERZ795030 (study PRJEB30165, sample SAMN05720146) | activated sludge metagenome | isolation source: anaerobic digester from wastewater treatment plant | place: Japan | collected 2015-04-20 ... | reverse complement strand
ATCGTCACGGGCAAGCGCTACCGTGCGCATTGTGGCCACGACCCCGGCGAGGCCGGGCCCCTCGGCATCTATTATTTCAAATGGAACGGTGAAAACTTCACCAAACAAGTGATCGACTACGGCGGGATCCGCGAGGGCACGGGATGCGGCATCCATTTCGCCCTCGCCGATCTCACGGGCAACGGTTTACTCGATCTCGTCGCGCCCGGAAAAGACGGCCTATATGTGTTCTACAACGAGGGCTATAAGTAGCCCCTGCGACAAGGAGTTTTCGCGATGTCTGAAAAAAAAGTGCGGATTGGATTCGTTGGCGTCGGCGGCATGGGACAGTGCGCCCACCTCAAGAACTATGCGACCTTGCCGGAGTGCGAAGTGACGGCAATCGCCGAATATCGGCAGGGCATGGCGCATGCCGTCGCAAAGAAGTACAACGTGCCGCGCGTATATCCCGATCATGAGGCCATGCTGGCGACAGAAGAACTCGACGGGATCGTCGCGTCACAGCAGTTCGTGCGCCACGCGGTGCTTCTGCCGGACCTGCTCAAGGCGAACGTCCCCCTTTTCACGGAAAAACCGTTGGCGGGTTGCATCGAAGCCGGTCAAACTATCCTCGACGCCCTGGCCGCCAGCACCACGTGGCACATGGTCGGCTACCACAAGCGCAGCGACCCCGCCACGATGTATGCCAAGACGCGGATAGAAGCCCTCAAGCAGAGCGGCGAACTCGGAAAACTGAAGTACGTGCGCATTCTGATGCCTGCGGGCGATTGGGTGGCGAATGGCTTCACCGATTTGATTGGTTCCGATGATCCCATGCCGGAACAGACCTATGAAAAACACCCCACCGACATGGACACGAAAACGTATGAAGAGTATATCGCGTTTGTCAATTACTACATCCATCAAGTGAACCTGATGCGCCACGTGCTGGGGGAAGACTACACGCTCGCGTACGTCGACAAGAACAACGTGTTGCTGGTCGTCGAAACCCCGAGCGGCGTGACGGGCACGATCGAAATGTCGCCGTACACCACAAGCATCGCATGGGAAGAGGAAATTCTCGTCGCGTTCGAACACGGCTACATCAAACTCGAACTGCCCGCGCCGCTGGCGTCAAACCGTTGCGGCCGCGTCGAGATGCTGCGTGATCCCGGCAACGGCGTCACCCCCGAGACGACCGTCCCGACCTTGCCGTGGGTCCACGCCATGCGCCAGCAGGCCATCAACTTCATCGAGGCGATTCAGGGAAAACGCCCGCCCATGTGCACCGCGCAAGAGGCCATGAAAGACCTAATCGTCGCTCGGGATTACATCCGGCTGCGGCTGGGGAAGTAGGAGGCGCCGCGTAGGGCCGATACGAAAAAATGAGAGCGCAACGCTGCGCGAAACACAAGACGGCACGCGTCCGATCCGTTGTGCTTTCGTAATCATATTGGAGAGAGTCGAATGACCGACCGAGATCGTTTCATCGCGACGATTCTGGGCGAGCCGGTGGACCGTGCGCCGTATCGCTTGTTCTGGGGGCCGTGGGGCATGACGTGGCGGCGCTGGATTGAAGAAGGAAAGCCGGAAGGGGCCGACCATCGCGAGTATTTCGGCGCCGACCAAGGCGGTTTCAGCATTCCCGTGAACTGCGGGCCGAGTCCCCGTCGCGCGGACGTTATCCTCGAAACCGCGGCGGACCGCGTCACGTTTATCGACGGATGGGGAATCAAGCGCGTGAACTTCATTGACCACGAGTCGATGTCGACCTTTCTGGAATTTCCCGTCAAGACGCGCGACGATTGGGAAGCCTACAAAGCGGAGTGGCTCGATCCCCGCCATCCCGAGCGCCTCTCCGGCGATTGGGTCGCCCAGACCCGCGCCGCTGCGGAGAAAGGGTGCTATATCCAGCTCGGCGATTTCCCCTTCGTGGGCATCTTCGGAACGCTGCGATGGCTTCTGGGCGACGAAGAATGCCTGATCGCGTTTTGCACCATGCCAGACCTCGTCCACGATATCATGACCCACATGACCGACCTCTATCTGACCGTTTTCGAGGCAGTCGTGCGCGAGGTGCGGGTGGATGTCATCCATTTGTGGGAAGACATGTGCGGGCGGCACGGACCTCTCATTGGCCCCGATCTTTGGGAGGAGTTCATGGGGCCCTGTTACCGTCGCATCAAGGCGTTCCTCGATGCACACGACATCCCCGTGTTCTCCGTCGACACCGACGGCAACCCCGATCTCATCGCGCAACCGATGATCAACGCCGGCGTGAATTTCCTGTGGCCGATGGAAGTGGCGGCGGGCTGTGACGTGAATGTCTGGCGCGACGCGTATCCGACCTTGGCCTTGGCGGGGGGCATTGACAAACGGGTTTTGGCCCAAGGCCCCGCTGCGATCGACGCCGAACTCGAACGCATTTTCCCTGCAATCAGCACAGGGCGGTACGTGCCCGATCTTGACCATGGCATTCCCGAGGACGTGTCATGGGAAAACTACTGCCACTTCGCGCGCCAACTCAAGAAACGTATCGGCAAGGCATAACGTCTCGTGTTCCGGCGTCAACGCCCAGAACCGGGAACGATTCAATCCGATTGCGGCGGCGGCGTGTCTGGGGGGGCATCGAGAACCGCACGGATCTTAGCGGCAAGGGCGCGGATGCCAAAGGGTTTCTGGATGAACGGAATATTCTCGTCATGCGGCAATTCAGCGGCGAGCGCTTCGTCCGTATAGCCCGACATATACAGCACGCGCATGTTCGGACGGAGTCGCCGCAATCTTCTGGCAAGCTGGTATCCGCTGCGTTTGGGCATCATCACATCGGTCAGCAATAAATGAATGGGCCCCGGATGCTCCTGACAAAGGCGCTCGGCCTCTTCGGGGTCGGACGTGTCGATGATCCGATATCCGTTCAGCTTGAGAATGCGCCTCACCAGATGACGAACGATTTCCTCATCCTCCACGACCAAGACGGTTTCGAACCCCTGTTCCTTGACAGGCGAGGCCGACTCGCCTTCAAAACTCTGCGGAAGGTCCTTCGAACAGGGTAGAAAAACATGGAACGACGTGCCTTGATGCAGTTCGCTCTCGAAAACAATGGCCCCGCCGCTTTGTTTCACGATCCCGTAGACCGTGGACAGCCCCAATCCCGTGCCGTGCTCTTCGCCCTTGGTCGTGAAAAACGGCTCGAAGACATGGGCCTTGGCGACTTCATCCATGCCGCTTCCCGTGTCGCTGACCGACAGCAGCGCGTACTCGCCCTGCTCAAGATCGGCGGGGGGCGATGGCAAACCGCCAGGAACAACCACGGTGCGCGTGCGGATCCCCAACTGCCCTCCTTGGGGCATGGCGTCGCGCGCATTGACCACGAGATTGAGAATGACTTGATCGATCTGGTTGGGATCGGCCTTTACGGGACAAAGACGATCGTCCGTTGTCACGACAAGTTCGATGTTCTCGCCGATGATTCTACGGAGCATGCGATCCATGTTCCGAACCACGTCGTTCAGATCGAAAATCCTGGGCTGCAGCACCTGACGGCGGCTAAAGGCGAGCAACTGCTTCGTTAACGCCGCCGCGCGCATGGAAGCGGCCTTGATTTCCTCCAGATAGGCGTGGGCCGTCTCGGTAAGGGATATATCGGCAAGAAGCAAATCGGTGCAGCCCAGAATCGCGGTGAGCAGGTTGTTGAAATCATGCGCCACTCCCCCCGCCAAACGGCCAATCGCCTCCATCTTGTGCGACTGGCGGAGTTGATCCTCCAGGGCGTTGCGTTCCTCCTCGGCGACCTTGATCCCCGTGATGTCGCGCTGCGCGCCCCACATCTGCGTCAGCAGCCCCTCCTTGGTGATGCCCACGACATTGTTGAGGAAAAAACGCCGGCAACCGTGGCGATCCGTATCCTGAATTTCCACGTCGGACTGACGAAAACCGCTTTGGACCAGCAAACGCAGCCGTTCCAGATCGTGCAGCCACCAGCCAAACGAACCGCTTCGCAGCCGTAGCCCCACCATCTCGAAAGCCCGTTCAAACCCGTACATCCGCGCGAACGCGTCGTTGCATTCCGCCACGTAACAGTGCCGGTAAAGATGACGGATTTGCTGTTCCTCGTCGAGGTCTAACGGCAACGGACGGTCCAGTTCACACCGCCAAATGCCTTCGGTCGTTCGCGTGATGAACGCCCGATACCGCTGCTCGCTCGCGCGCAACGCCTCCTCGGCGCGGCGCCGCTCGAACATCTCGGCCGCCAACGAGACGAAATCGGCGATCGATCCCACGAAATACTGTTCATCCAAAGCCCAGGGACGCGGGCCGCCGCAGTGCTCGGCGCTGATAAGTCCAATCATTTCCCCATGCACGCGAACCGCCGCATGCACGAGCGCGCCAATGCCATGGGGCTGGATGTATGCGGCGAGCATCTCGCCGACCATCGCATCCGCGGCGGCGTCCTGGGAGGTCACCGTCCTGTCTTCGGCGAGCCGGTCGAAGTAGCGCGGGTAATCGGATCGGGACAAGACCAGACCCTCGGAATAGCGACGAAGACGGCGATCAAAGAGCGCGGCGCACTCCAGCCGGGAACCGTCCTCGGCAAGAAGCCATGCCCCGGCCCGATCGCACTCGAGCGTCTGGGCGATTAGCTCCACCACCTCGCGGAACGTTGCCGCGAGATCGCTTTCTTCGAGCACTTGACTGCGGGTTAGATCGACCAGCACCCGGCTCTGCCGGTTCGATCGGCGCTGAATTTCAAGGCGTCGCGCCATTTCGCCAAGACGGGCCTCGTACTCGGTCCGCAACTGTTCATTGGGATCCGGCATGATGACGATGGACAGCGTAGCAGGCGCTTCGGATTCCAGAAGGTCCCGGTTGATGGCCAGCGCCTCAAACGCATACGTTCCGACGGGCAAGTCCTCGAAACGCACTTCCGTCTCCCACGTATCCCGCCACGTCGCGTCGTATCCCAGGAGCCGATAGCTGTACAGCATGTGGCGCGTCGAGAGCGACAGCGCCGCAAAACGCACCTTGACTTCGTGCGCTTGCGTCAATGTCAGCGAGAGAGTCTTGGGGGGAGGATGCATCGCCTCGTCGGCGTCTGTGTCCGCACGGATAACAACCTGCGGACGCAATTGGGGGCCGGGACGGTAGATTGCGATGCCGCGATACGTTCCGATCGCCATCGCGCCGTCTTCCAAAGGAATCAATCCCGCGATGCTGTTGCTGGGCAGACCATCGTCGGTGGTAAGCCATTGAAAATGCTTGCCGTCCGTGATGTAGATGCCGCCCCGAAGCGTGCCAAACCAGCTCAGCCCCAGCGTGTCCCTGGCGGAACACTGATGGAAGAGGCTGCTCAACCCTTCGCGGGGGCCATAGTTCCGGAAGCGCTGACCATCGTATACACTCAGACCTCCCTGCGTGCCTATCCAAAGCCGATGCTCCGAGTCTTCGAGCAGGGACTGGACGCTGTCATTGGGAAGTCCGTCGTCGCTTCTGTACGTGCGCATGGCGCCATGTTCGAGACACCCCAACCCCCTCGCGTCATACCCGCCAAACCAAAACCGCTTCTGGGCATCCTCCAGCATTCGGAAGATCACGTTATGGGGCGTCTCGATAGCCTCAAAGACATCGCCATTCAGACACAGCAACGATCCGGGATCTCTCGTGCCCGCCCAGATGGAACCATCAGGCGCTTCATATAACGACACGATAGAATCGTTGCCAATGCCATGGGGAGCCTTGAAATGGCGGAGCGGCACGCCCCACACATCGTCGGACGAGGGGAACAGAAAGATGCCGTCCACCCGCGTTCCCACCCAGAAGCGCCCCTGCGAGTCTTCCAGCAAGGCGTTGATTCTACTGGGAAACGAGCGAGACCGGATAAGATCGTTGTGCAGACAGCAAAGCGTTTCATCGTTTCCAAACCACAAACGCTCTTTCCTGTCGCGAATGATCGTCTCCGAGACGGGCGTGTCCGTCAACAGGGTGATGCGATGCGGATCAAAACAGCTCATGCCCGAGAGGATATGGGCCACCCATATCTGCTCTTCGTAGTCCTCGAAAAAACAACTGGCGCGGTTGTCCAGCAAGCCGTCGCTCACCGAATAGGACACGATGGAGGCTCCATCGTATCGCGCCACGCCGTTTCCCCACGTGGCGAACCACAGGCAGGCGCGGCGATCCGAAAAGACGCACCGCAAGCGGTTGCTGGGAAGCCCCTGCTCCGTCGTGATCGAAGATATCCGGTCTCCATCCAAACACAACGCGCCGCGTCCGTCCGTGGCCAGCCAAACCCGGTCTTTGTAATCCTGGGCGATATGCCAGACGGGGACGTGCGGGATATCGTGTGTCGTGGGGCGAACCATCAGGCTATCGGACTCGAAACGCGAGACGCCGCCCATGCAACCCGCCCAAACAAAGCCGGCGCGATCGAGGCACAGGGACAACACATGCGGGTGAACCAGGCCGTTGTCGCATGCGATGTTTTGGAACTGGCTCCCATCGAAGCGCGAAATTCCGGCATGGGTGCCAATCCAGAGCCGTCTGGACGCATCGAATGCCAGGCAGGTGACGTTATTGTCGATAAGACCGCGGTCCTGGCCGTAAGACGCCGTCACCACGCCGTCTTTCAGGCATGCAATCCCTCCCTCCAATATCCCAATCCACAACCGGCCCTCCTCGTCAAACAACAAATGGGAAACGTCGTTGCCGGGCAACCCGTCGTGCATCGTAAACGTGATGAATCGCGTGCCATCAAACCGGACCAATCCGGCCGCCGTCGCTATCCACAAATAGCCATCCCGGTCCTGGGCCAATGCCCTCGCCCCCGCCATGAGTCCGCTGGTCACGTCGAAGGTGCGCCACATGCCCGGGCGCGGAAGCGCCACGCGACTTTCCACGTGCGGGAGATGCGCGTCGGCGCTCATGCCGGCAGCCCAGCATGATGCATCCGAAAATTAACCAGAAAAAAAACCGCCCTCCGCAAAACACGGCGGCATGGGTAGGCGACACGACGGGCACGGCGCTTCTCGGATTCGGCAGGCATGGGTCGCTCTCCATATAGGCCAATTCTATCTGGATTTTAGCACATCGAAAGGCGAAAGCGTAGCGGTTGCTCCAGGGGACTTTGTGCGAGCGGCGGCCTATGATATGCTGATGATAAAACTAGGCTTGGCGCAAGTTGCCGCTCCTGCTCCGAGCCGCGCGATGGGACGTGATGGGGATTCGCGGCAAGGGAGTGGGGGACGGGGGTGTCAAGAATAAAGCGCCTTTCCGAAGGCAACGCACAGGGGGAATGATGCAGCCCGTGAGGACAGTTCCGCCAAGCTTTGGACGTGATGCCGCCATGCAACCGAGACCGCAAGATAGTGCGAAGCCGCAAGTTCGCCGGCGCCTCGTGGCGATATGCTTGGCCATTCTTGCCGGCTGTGCGCCTCCGGTCGGGGAGAAACGCGACGAATTCGGCTTCAACGAAGTGCAGCGCGCCGCCCTTTCGCGAGATTTTGCCGCGCTTCAGGCGCTGGTGCAGGCAGGGGCCGATCTCAATGCATCGGACCCGGACCGGGTGACGGCCTTGCATCGCGCCGCGCGCGACGGCGATGTCGAGGTTGCGAAATTTCTACTGAGTTACGGAGCCCGACCCGACCTTGTGACTTCGACGGGATGGACGGCGCTGCACCTCGCCGCGCGGGCATGCAAGCCGAAGGTGGCCGAACTGCTGCTCCAATACAAGGCCGATCCGTTGCTTCCGTTGCCCGACGGACGCACCGCTCTGCATCTGGCCTGCGCGAAAAACGACTATCCCACCGTGGAAACGTTGTTGGCCGATTGGGTGTACAAGGACCGGACCACCCCAGAAAACGGGGTCGGTAAAAAAGATTCACATGGCGACATGCCGTTGCATCTTGCCCTTGGGCAACGGGACCACCGTATCGCGGCATTGCTCGTCGCCAAGGGAGCGGATGTGAATGCGCCCAATGGCGACGGGATTGTCCCCATGGTGACCGCCTGTGAAGCAGGCAGCGACTATCTGGCGGCGCTCCTGTTCACCAACGGAGGCGATCCCAATGCCGTTTCCCCCAAAGGCATGACGGCGCTGCAAGCCGCAAAAAACAGTGGAAACGTCGCGCTTGTGCAGTTGCTTTGCCAATGGGGGGCGCGTTGACACGAAGCCGAACGCGCAGTCTCGGGCGACATGCGGGGCCTGAGACCGCGCATAACGCCATGGCACGCAGCGGCGATCCGCGAGAGAGGAACGCGCCCCGCCGAACGCGGTCAGGGAGATATCCATATGCATGCGCCCAAACGTTTCCGAACGCGGCTTGACGCATTTTTCAACATTCGAGCCTCGGGATCCACCGTGCGCCGGGAGATCGGTGGCGGACTGACGACCTTCGCGACGATGAGTTACATCGTTTTCGTGCAGCCGACGGTCTTGAGCACGACGGGGATGGATTTCGGAAGCGTTCTCATCGCGACGTGTTTGGCCTCGGCGATCGCGTGCGTCATGATGGGCCTATTGGCGCGCTACCCCTTTGCCCTCGCCCCGGGCATGGGTGAAAACTTCCTGTTCGCTTTCGTCCTCTGCTCGACCTTCGCCGGGGGGATGGGCTTCTCGTGGCAAGCCGGGCTGATGATCGTGCTGATCGCCGCCGTCCTGTTCATGCTCCTCTCCGTTTTCCGCACGCGAGAAAAAATTCTCCAGATCATTCCCGACTGCCTCAAAAACGCTATCGGCCCGGCCATTGGGTTATTCATTGCGTTCGTCGGACTGCAGTGGGGCGGCATCGTCGTGTCAAGTCCCGCCACCATGGTCAAGCTCGGGAGCTTCCACACCGCGCCCGCGCTACTCACCGTCTTCGGCGTATTCCTCATCGCCGTGATGACGGCGCGGCGCATACCCGGCGGCATCCTGATCGCCATTTTGGCGACCGGCCTCCTGGGCGCCCTCACGAAGACGATTCCAATTCCCCAGGAGTCGTATCGTGTTTCATTCTCGACATTTTTCCAATTGGACGCCTCGGAGTTGATTGAAAAGTGGGACAAGGCCCTTGTCGCCATCGCCTTGTTCTTTTTTCTGGCCTTGTTTGATTCCATCGGAACTTTTGTGGGGCTTGGAAAACAGGCGGGATTCATCAAGCAAGACGAACAGTTGCCCCGCGCCGGGCAGGCCTTCTTTGCCGATGCGACAGCGAGCTTTTTCGGAGCGCTCTTTGGAACTTCCACGCTGACGACCTACATCGAAAGCGCAACAGGCATCGCAGCCGGAGCCCGCACCGGTCTTGCCGCCTTGGTGACGGGAGCTTGTTTCCTGATCGCTATTCCTTTTGCGCCCCTCATTCACATTGCAGGGCAGGATATCGGCCCTGCATTCTACGGGGTTTCCGCCGCAAGTCCGCACGTGGCCATGTATCCCGCCGTGGCGCCCGCGCTCATTTTTGTCGGATTTATGATGATGGCCCCGCTGCGGCGCGTGCAATGGGAAGACGTCACCGAAAGCCTCCCCGCTTTTCTCACGATAGCCTTGATGGTTTTCGGATACGGCATCACCGAGGGCATTGCCTGCGGATGCATCGCCGTTGCCGTTCTGAAACCCGCCGCCGGGCGCGCCCGAGAAATCCATCCCGCCTTTTATTTCGTGGCGTTGACGTTGATCGTGCGCTACGCATTCCTGATGTAACGAAAACACCCGGCATGCCGCCAGGCGTTTGAAAAACAGCCGGACTACGTCTCCTCAGGGCGCTGCGACGGCCATGATCTGGTCGGCGGTCACCGGCGCGGGCGGCGCGACGACGAGTGCGGGCGCTGCTTGGAGCGTCGCATATGCCGGGTTTGCCGCGATAACGGCGTCGCGGTCCGCAGGGACGGGCTGGTGGTCGCTGCCGATGGGTGCGACAAGAAGTGCCTTGCGCGGGGCTATCGACGATATGATCGCGGGCAGGTCGAGATGCTTCAGAATGGACGGAACATAAACGCTCGCGGGCCAGCTTGTCGCAGCGGGGGATAGGAGGTCGGCGTACGAAGCCAGCGGCCCTTCCGCGATAACGGCGTCGATCTCGGGAGTGCAGGCCGCAGCGAGAATGGCCTCGTTGCCCATGCCCGCAAGCCCTGTCACGCACACGCGCGCCATGCCCGGCTGCATCTTGAGGAAACGCGCGATAGCCGTGATGTCGGCGATGCGTTCACCGGCCAGCGTGCGGCCCAGCATCCAGAGATCTGTCGAAAGCACGGATGACTTGTCGTCGGCCCGCAATTCGCCAATGCCGCGCAGGTCCGTCGCGCACACCAACACGCCTTTCTCGATAAGTTGACGCGCGAGGGGTGAGGCGATGACGTCGGTCTTGCTGCGCTCGCCAATAAGCAACACGGACACCGTCGGCGGTGCGGGCAAGTCGGCCTTCACGGCCAACAGAATCGGTACGGTGATCCCGGCTTCAGGCACGACCGTCACGCGGCGCAGGGTGACGCCGTCCACCGGTGCGCTCACAACTTCCGCAGGTGCGCCGATGCCTTCCGGGGCCGGCGTCGCAGTGACGTGACGGATCCGCGCGGCGACTTGTCCTTGCCACGTCGAAAGTTCGGGACCGGCAACGCCTGCAGGAGGAGCGGCGAACTCGGGCCCCGCCACCAAGATCTGGTGCACAAGCGCAAGCAACGGTGCGGCGACCGGCTTGTTGCCCTCCGCGAAACAACGCAGGTTTGGGGCGTCGCTCGGTTCCAGTTGCGCGGGAGCTTCCGGCACGGGGGAACCGTCGCCTTGGGCCAGCAGGCTTTTGGCGAAGAACCCCGCCAAGACCTCACGTGTCCTCTGCGCGTCGCCCGGCGTCTCAACGAACACATGGTTTCCCTGTGCCGTCAGCGCATATGCCGCCGCGACCCGCTGCGAAACTTCGCGTGCACTGGCGATCGGGGCAAGGCCGCCCTCAACGGCGGCAATATGGCAAAACGGCTTGGGCGCGATGCATGACATCAGTTCGGCCACGCTGGTGAGGGCCGCGATGCCCGGCGTTCGGTTATCGAGACCCGCCTCGGCCTTGTGCAGGAATTCCACAAAGGCGCTGGGCGGGGTTGCAAGCGCAACGGCCGCGGGCCTGTCATCGAGCACGGCGACAATCAGCGCGCTTACGGCGGCGGCTTCATTCCCGCTAGCGATGGCAATCGCCGCAGGGTTGACGACATCCGTGCGCGAGGCGAGGTAGTCGATCGCGCGCAACGACTCCCATACCATGATCCCCTGCTGCGTCAGACCTGCAAGCAGTGGGAAGAGGTGCTGGGGGCGCGCGCCGTCCGCCGCGCGCCGTTCGCCATCGACAATGGTATCGAACACAAGCCCCGCAATGCCTTGACGTGTCAAATCGACGCACGCCATACGCACGTCGGCGTTGGTCTTGTCCGTGCCGCTCAGTACCTGAATGACGCACGGCACGGGGCCCGTCGCGTTCTTCGGACGGTACAGATGCGCGGGAATCGGAATGCCCGCCCAACCTTCGAATACGACCTTCTCGATCGTGAAATCAGGATAATCCAACACGCCCAAGCTCTGCGCGTTCAACGGCGTCTTCTCCGGGAACGGCGAGAGGCCGAGGGCCGCTTGCAGTTTCGTGCGGAGTTCCGCTTTGCGCGCGTTGAGCTTCTCCGCCGAATCGATCGGCGGCAACGCATCCTGTGCGGCCTTGGCCAACGCAACGACATGGTCGCGCATCTGGCTCGCAAGCGGCGAGTCCTTTTCCCAACTCCGCGCAGCATTGAAAAGATTGCCGGAAGCGGGGTCGGGGGCGCGTTCGGAGATGTCCTTTTCGATGGCCGAAAGCTCCTGCTGGTATAGCGGCAGCACGTCGGCCCAATGATACGGCGTGGGCAGCGTCGACGTTGGCGTGGATGCCGGAATATCGCTGATGCTGTCGTAGGTGTTCGCGGTCAACGCAGTCAACGCCTGGAACTCCGCGACCGACGCACGAAGGTTTTCCAGGCAAGCCTTCGAATTGCCGACGGGATCGATCCCGGCGTCGAACAAGGCCTTTGCGATGGCCGCCGCAACCTTGTGCAAATAGAAACGGGCGACATGCGCGACCGCTTCCGCGTCCGTTGCGATGCGTTGCGCGTCGGGTTGGTTGCGCACTGCCTTTTGGACGCCGTCCCGAGCCGAAGCAAGCGCCTTGTCGGCTTCGGCCACTTTTGCGGCGAGATAGTCGATGGGCGAGATCCCCTCGATGGATTTGCCTGCCTTGACGGCGTCAAGATAGGCCGGGATGCGCACCATGCCCGGCGTCGGCAGGAACGGAGCGCCGCCCGCATGCAGTATCTGATCGAGATAGGCCCCAGCCGCCACGACCGTCTGGGCGTCGCCCCCGATCCACAACAAACGCTGAATTGCCGGAAGCACGTCCGCGCCCTGCTCAAACGCGTCCAGCAGCGCCGTGGCCGCATCGAGCGCGCCATAGGTCTGCGTCAACCGATACGTCCAATAGGGGCGCTCGGCATTCGGATCGCGATTCGGGTTCCACGCATACCGACCCCATGTTTCAAACCACATCCAATCCCGATTCCATTGGAATTCCGCCGGCTCCACCTTGTCGCAGCCGTAGGGCCATCGCCATGCCGTGCGCGCGGAAAGGTCCAAGCCGTTTGCGCCAAGCGCGATGGCATGTTGCAGGCACTTTTGCACATAGGTGGGGGGACTCCACCGGAACGGATCCAAATTGGCCGCTCCCTGCACCGCCAGGATGTGACTGCCGACGATAGCGGCCCATTCCTTGATGGCGGGATTCGCCTCGGAGGCGGCGAGCATTGCGGCGTTATAGGCATGCTCGGTGGAAAGCTTCGGATATTTCACCGCGAGCGCCTTCATGCGTTCGACGTCCATTCCCTCGGAACGCACCACGATGGCTGGGGTCTTGCCTGAACGCTGCACCGCCGCGAGAACGACGCCGTCAATCCACTCGAACGCGACTTGCGGCGATGGCGATTGCCCCGGATGGATGTAGAGGCCAACGCCCGGAAATTCGCCAACGAAGCGCTCCAGACAATGGCCGCAGTAGTCCTTCAACGCGTCCGGCGAATCCGGAATGCCGCCCCCCGGCGATCCGTGCGCTTTGGAAAATCCGACGGGCGCATGGGCGACATGGAATTCGAACATCAACGTGATGTTTCGTTTCTCGGCCTCCGCGCCCAACCACAACAACAGATCATGATTTTGCTGGATAATCACAGGGGCTATATCCGCTTGCGCTTCGGGATACTTCTCCATCGCCACAAAATACTCAAAGGGATGGTTATGACCGAACACAAGGGCGTTGTAGCCGTTCTCCGCCAGAAAATCCAGATACCGCGCCCAGATGCCTTTATCGTGGAGGAAGGGAAAATCCTGCGGCGTGATCGGCGTGTCGGCGTTGCCCGCCTTCATCAAGCGGATGGTCACGCCCCGGACCGTTATCACCGGGGCATCGGCAACGTCCAGTTGATCGGGCAAACGCCCCTGTTCCCGTACGCGGCGAACGAGATCCAAACTCCCATAGAGCACGCCCGCATGATCAAAACCGATAATGCGAACACGATCGGGCAAGGCGACAATCCGATACCCTTCGGCCCGGCGCGCCCCCTCGGGCAAATCCATTTCCAATTGGGACAGCGATATTTCAACAGCGCCCGGCGTGCCCGAAGCGGGGCCCTGGCCTACCTCATTCAAGGCGGACGTGATGCGCTCAATCGACCAAAGGGTGCGCGGATCCGCCACGACTTGGACCGTCGCGGCGTCAACAGCGAGGGGAGAGAGCGCGCATCCTGCAAGCCACAACGTCAACCACATCGGAAAGCGCATGCGTTTCATCGGGTTTCTAACCTTTCGCCGGCGTTGAAGCCAACATCCTTACGGCGTTTCAGAGAATGCATAGCACGTGAAACAAGGCGATCGCCTGTCTCCGTATGCGCGATACGCAATGCCGAAGAAGCGCCGCACATCTGCGCCTCCCTTCGGAAAATCACGGCACTAGGGAAAAGCCGCTTCCTTGCATACATACCCGGAGCAGGCCCGGAGTTTCTCTACGCCGAACAATACATCCGCGCATTACGATACACAAGCGCCGAAAAATTGTCCAATGCACTTCGTGCCATAGAGTTGAATTCCAGGGAACCGTCTATTCTGGAAGCCCAACATGTTCCATTCGCCGTGCCCACAAGTCGGAGTGCATCCCATCAGCGATTTCGTTAGCCGTCCCGGGCTGTTTTCTGGAGTGACCGCGATCAGGAGAAGGGCGGATTGACAGGGGACAGGGCGATATGGTAACATCTTGTGAAATAATTCACAACGTTACGACATTCACAAAACAAGAAAATGGACCCCGGCGGCAATATCATGGTGTCCAGCAAGACCATCGGTCGTCTCAGCCAATACCGACGCCTACTGCAGAATCTGCTAGGAGACGGACGGGAATTCGTATTTTCTCACGAGTTGGCCACGATGGCCGGGGGCACGGCGGCCCAGGTGCGGCGCGACGTGATGGCGGTGGGACATCTGGGCAGCCCAAGCAAAGGGTATGGCGTTTCGGCACTGCTGGGAAGCATCGCGGACTATTTGGATGGCGCCGATATACTGGGGGTTGCCTTGGTCGGCGTGGGCAATTTGGGCCGGGCGTTGTTGGCGTATTTCGTGGGGCGTCACCCAACGCTGGAACTCAAGGCGGCGTTCGATTGCGATCCGGCGAAAATTGGCCGGGTGATACACGGGTGCCGCTGTCTGCCCATGGAAGAAATGGCGCGAGTGGTCGAGGAGGAGAGGATCAAGGTCGGGGTCATCACGGTCCCTGCTGAAGACGCCCAACGCGTGGCGACAGTGCTTTGGCAGGCGGGCGTGCTCGGAATTGTGAATTTCGCTCCGGTGCGGTTGTGGACGCCCGCGTCGGTGCATGTCGAGCAGATTGACCTTACAACGGTGTTGGAGCAGGCCGCGTTTTTTGCGCGTCGCCAGGACAAGGACGCAGGGAAGGAAGTTGGCAGATGACACAGGCAACACAAGACCCCGTAGCGGATGTTGGGCCCATCTTGGAGAAATATCCGGACGCCAAACGGGATGCCCTGATCCCGATCATGCAGGAGGTGCAGGACGTCTTCGGCTATCTCTCGCGGAGCGCCATCGTGCAGATTGGCAAACATCTGAATTTGCCGGCAAGCAAGATTTACGGCGTGGCGACGTTTTACAACCAGTTCCGTTTTCAACCATTAGGCAAATACCACATCCAAATTTGCCGCGGAACGGCCTGTCACGTGAAGGGCTCAGCGGGCGTCCTCGACGCGGTCAAACAGGAACTGAATATCGAGTCGGGCCAGACCAGCCGCGATGGGCAGTTCAGTCTTGAAGTCGTGGCATGCATCGGCGCTTGTGGATTGGCGCCGGTTATCTGCATCAATGGGGAATTCTTCGCAAACCTGACTCCGGCCAAGGTTCGCGAGATTGTGAACAACTACCGGGAAGAGGCGGGGAACGATGTCCAATAAGCTGCTCGAAAACAAATGCTGCACGGAATGCTGGCATGGTGCGGACAAACCGTGCCCCGATCTGATCGATTGTCTCGTCGGCCCTCCCGTGTGCCATGCCTCCGGGGCCTGCGAAGACGCGCACCGTCGCACCATCGCCCGTTTGCGCCGGGAAGAGGTGACGCGCACGGTCATTTACGTCGGCGCGGGCACATGCGGCTTGGGCGCGGGCGCGGGCAAGACGCTCATGGCCATTCGCGAGCACTTGGCGAACAAGCGGATTGAGGCGGACATCGTCGAGGTGGGATGCATTGGCATGTGCTCGGCGGAACCCTTGATGGATATTCAGCTTCCAGGGCGCACGCGCGTTTCGTTTCAGGGCGTCACGGCAGACAAGGTCGATGATTTGCTCGACAGAACCTTCAAGGGCGAGATTCCCGAAGCGAACCTGCTGGGGCAATTCCGGAATCAGGCGCTGAAGGCGTGGCCTGGCGTGCCCTATCTGGAGGAACATCCTTTCTTCGCGCCGCAAACACGCTGGGTCCTGGCCAATTGCGGCATCATCGACCCGGCATCGATCGACGAATACATCGCGTTCGGCGGCTACAAGGCTCTTGCGAACGCCTTGCGCGGCATGACGCCGCCGGAAGTGTGCGACGCTGTCGAAAAAGCCGGTCTCCGGGGACGCGGGGGCGGCGGTTTCCCGACGGGCACGAAATGGAAGTTCGCCCTGAAAACCGAGAGCCATCAAAAGTACATGGTCTGCAATGCCGACGAAGGCGACCCCGGGGCCTTTATGGACCGCGCGGTGATCGAAGGCGCGCCGCACCAATTGCTTGAAGGCATGGCCATCGCCGCCTACGCCATCGGCGCGTCAAAGGCGTATGTGTACATCCGCGCGGAATACCCGCTCGCGATTCGCCGCTTGAAAGACGCCATCGCCCAAGCCAAGCAGTACGGCCTGCTCGGCGAGAACATCCTCGACAGCGGGTTCAACCTGGAAATCGTCATCAAACAAGGCGCCGGCGCGTTCGTGTGCGGCGAGGAAACGGCCCTGTTGAACAGCATCGAAGGCAAACGCGGCATGCCACGGCCGCGCCCGCCGTTCCCTGCCGTGAAAGGGCTTTTCGAAAAACCCACGGTCATCAACAACGTCGAGACCTTGGCCAACGTCCCGTGCATCATCGCCAACGGCGCGGAGTGGTTCGCGTCGGTCGGCACCGAAACCAGCAAAGGCACCAAGGTGTTCGCGCTATCCGGCAAGGTCGCTCGCACCGGACTGGTTGAAGTTGCAATGGGCACCACGATCCGTCAAGTCGTATTCGATGTCGGCGGCGGCATTCCCAATGGCCGCGCCTACAAGGCCGTGCAAATCGGCGGACCGTCCGGCGGCTGCATTCCGACCCAGCACCTCGATATCAAAGTCGACTACGAATCCCTCAAGACCGTCGGCGCGATGATGGGTTCCGGCGGACTGGTCGTGATGGACGACGCCACCTGCATGGTGGACGTCGCGAAGTTCTTCATGGAGTTCATCCAGCGCGAAAGCTGCGGCAAATGCATTCCCTGCCGAGAAGGCACGCGCCGGATCCTGGAGATACTCGAGCGCATCGTGAAAGGACGCAGGGGAGAGTCGGGCATCGCTGCATTGGAGCGTTTTCACGGGGTTCTGTATCTCGAACGTCTCTCGAAGGTCATTAAAGACAGCAGTTTGTGCGGACTTGGCCAGACGGCCCCCAACCCGGTGCTGAGCACGTTGCGCTGGTTCCGCGACGAGTACGAAGCGCACATCTACGAGCGGCGCTGTCCG
>ERZ795030.3330-NODE-3330-length-17277-cov-4.848101_pt1 | contig 17277 bp, 17 predicted proteins | sample MGYA00375122_ERZ795030 | MGnify/ENA primary metagenome ERZ795030 (study PRJEB30165, sample SAMN05720146) | activated sludge metagenome | isolation source: anaerobic digester from wastewater treatment plant | place: Japan | collected 2015-04-20 ... | reverse complement strand
ACGCCACGCGCAACGCCGAGATCAAGGGAACCCCCGCCTCGAGAAGCGTTCCCAGCATCCGGCAAAAACGAGCCATGGCATAACGCCCCTTTAGAGGCCCCACCAATGGCATGCGCAACAGCAGCCGCTGCCAGACGCGGCTGCCGCGTTCCGTTTTGAGCCAGTGACGCCCCCAAACGGCGACACCCGCCGCCGCAGCCGCAATGTATATGCCATACTGCGACAAACCCTCGCTGCATCCGACAATAACCCGCGTGATAAGCGGCAACTGCGCCCCAAATCCCGCGAAGATCATCTTGAAGCGCGGAATGAAAAACACCATCAAAAAAACAAGCACCACGATCGCCAGCATCAACAGCACCGCCGGATAGATCATCGCGGATCCCACCTTGCCGCGCATTTCACGGCTGCGGTTCTGGAAGTCGGCGATCTGGCCCAACACCGCGGCAAGGAACCCGCCGGTCTCGCCCGCTTGAATCATGGCAATGTAGACTTTGGGGAAAGTTCTCGGATGTTTGCCCATCGCGGAGGCCAACGACATGCCGTCCACGACGGAATCATGGATGGCCTTCCACTGCGCCTTGGCGGCGGGCAGAGTCGCTTCGCGATGGAGAATGCTCAAAGACCGGCTGAGCGATACGCCGGCCGCAAGCAGACTGGACAATTGCCGGGTGAATTCCTCCACCACGCGATGCGGAAGCCTCTTGTCTCTATCGGGCCGCGCCCAGAGGCCATGCACTCGCGTTCCCGTCGAAACGGCGGAATCCGTGACGGCGATAGGGCGAAGCCCTTCACTCTCCAGCAGGCGCAGGGCTTCCTCGCGACCGGCCGCCTGCAAACGGCCCTCGACGATTGCGCCGTCGTGGCGCACCGCTCGGTAGTGCATGGACACAGCGCGCTATCGCTCCCTTTTCCTATCTATGCTCCATCAACCTGCTTCGTCAAACGATTGATTTTTTGAAACGCGCAACACCTCATCCACCGTCGTAGCGCCTTCACGCACCAGCCGCCAACCGTCTTCGGCAAGAAGCCGCATTCCCTGGCGCCGGGCAGCTTCGCGTATGGACACCGAAGAACACTGTCCCAGAATCAACTGTCGAATCTCATCGGTCATAAGCATCTGCTCGAATATGGCGCGACGTCCTTGAAACCCCGTATGGCGACACCGCTCGCAGCCCATCGCGCGAAAAAGGGAAACGCCCTCGGGCAACTCGATCTGGCGCGCAAGGGCATGCGCCGTAGCCGATCGGTCCACCTCCTTGCAATGGGCGCACAAGACGCGCACCAGACGCTGCGCCATGCACGCCTCCAACGAGGAAGCGACCAGATAAGGCTCCACGCCCATGTCCACCAGTCGGGTCACGGCGCCGGGCGCGTCGTTTGTGTGCAGCGTCGAAAAAACGAGATGGCCCGTCAGCGACGCCTGGACGGCGATCTGGGCGGTTTCGGCGTCGCGGATTTCGCCAATGAGGATGACATCGGGATCGTGGCGCAATATGGACCGCAAGCCTCGGGCGAACGTCAGACCGGCCTTCTCGGACACCTGAATTTGGTTGATCCCGCGTATGTGATACTCGACCGGATCCTCGATGGTCACGATCTTGCGCGAACTGTCGTTGATCTGATTCAACGCGGCGTAGAGGGTCGTCGTTTTGCCGCTTCCCGTAGGCCCCGTGACAAGGATAATCCCGTGCGGCACGCCCAGGATCCGTTCAAAGAGCCGCTGCTCGCGCGGCCCCATTTTCAGGCGCGTCAAGCCCTCCAAGGCGGCGTCTTGCTGCAGCAATCGCAACACGGCCGCCTCGCCGTGCAGCATCGGGATGAGCGAAACGCGCACGTCCACTTCCTTGTCCTTCAGCCGGACCTTGATGCGTCCATCCTGCGGAAGCCGTTTCTCGGCGATGTCCAGGCGGCTCAAAATTTTGATGCGCGACACAATCGCCGGCTGGTACCGCTTGAGTTGAGCCGGCATCGGCACATCCTGGAGCACGCCATCAATCCGATACCGGATGCGCAACTCATCCTCGAAAGGCTCGAGGTGGATGTCCGTGGCGCGAAACGCGATGGCGTCGGTCAATACCTGATTGACGAACCGGATGATCGACGCATCCTCGGCGGCCTCCGCCAAGTCCACATCCTCTTCGTCTCCGTCCTCCAGCACCTGAATGGGCGATCGCTCCTCGATCGTGTCCAGCGTATCCGCTCCCACGCCCAAATGCTTCTTCAATTCGCGGCGGATCGCCTCGCGCGGCGCCAACACCGGCTTGAATCGGACGCCTGTCAAGGCCTTGAGCATATCCAGGCCTTCCGTCGCGAAAAGACGGCTCAAGGCAATCTCGATCGCCCCTTCCGCCCGGCGAAGCGGCAGAAGCTCCTGCTTCAAAAGCACCCGGGCGGGAAAAAGGGACAATACCTCCCGGTCCGGCTCAAGTCCCTCCAGGTCCGTATAAGCGATATCATACTCGCGGGCTAGCCAGCGCAGCACCGAACTCTCGGTCTGCGCCGCATCCGTTCCGCGATCCTGAACCTGTTGTTTCAAGCACGCGGCGTCTCCCGCGGAAATCTGACGGGAAGCCACCATGTCATCCAGCAATTCGCTCATCATGCGTGCGACTTTCACACCGTTCCAAACGCTTCAGCAACGCGCAACCCGCCCGGAAAAAACGGCGAGATGCGCTCCGGGTTGCGCCGCGAAAAAATGCGGACGGCGCTACATGGACAAACGCCTTCCTGCACGCAGCGGCGCATGCAGGAAGGCCTCATCTCCGCAACAAACACGTCAGTCTAGAAGGCGCATCAACATGAGCTGGGCTTCTTGACGCAACGTCAGCACATCGCGAAGTTCCTGCCGGGCGCGCTGCAACTCCTTCTCCTGCTTGCTTCGAGCGTCGCGGTAGGCCTTCATGGCCTGCCTTAGCTCTTCATTGGTCGATTCCTTGGAATCGATCGCCTTTTGCAACGCATCCGCCTCCGGCACATTGGCTCCGGCAAACGGCCCTCGTGCGCTGCCCCGGGCTTGCCCGCCCGCAGGTCCCTGCGTCGCAGTGCCCTGCGCCTCCGCCGGACGTCCCTGACGGGGGCCCATTCCGCCAAACCGCGGCATAGGCTGAAGCTCCATCACTTTTCGAAGACGCGGCGCTATAACCTGCCACTCTTCATCGGTGGCCTCCATGCCTTCTTTCATTCGATTCATCATGCGCTCGGTCATCTGCGCCGGATCCGCGTTGCCGCGCCTGCCGCCGCCCGGAGAATTTCCATCCCGCTCCCGATCCATGCGCGGCCTTTCATCCTGCGCCCAAACGGCGTTGCTGCCGGTGAAGAGCATGGCCGCGCCGACAAACAGGACCACGACGAACGCTATCAAAAGTTTCATGACCGTATCTCCTTTTTGTTCGATTCTTGGCGCCTTCATTCTACGCCATCACGCTCACGATTGACTAAAAGCAATTCTTGTGCCGTCAAATATTTCCGCACATTCGCTCCCTTGTACGCGTCCCATCCCGCAAGCGCGCAACCCATGCTCACCCAGAACGGATCAAAGCGCGCAAAATCTGCGCAGTTTCCCCAAAGGAAACAAACCCATTGCGCCCAACGCGCGATGTCTCGGCATCTCGATATCGCAATTGCTCCCTCAATCATGATACACTCCGCCGTTTGCATACGTGGAGGAGAGACGCGTGAGGCGCTGGCTTGTCACCCTTGTTCGAGCGGCCTTGGACGAAGATATCGGTCAAGGCGACATCACAACCAACGCGACCATTCCCGAGAAAGTTCGGTGCGAGGCCACGCTGTTGGCCAAACAGAACGGCGTGCTGAGCGGGATTCTTGCATTCCGCGCCGTGTTCGATTGTCTCGACGCGGAAATCACGGATTACCATGCCTTGGCAGACGGCCATCGGTTTGCCAAGGGCGATATCATTGCGCGATTCCAAGGCTATACGCGCGCGGTCCTCATGGGCGAGCGCGTGGCCCTCAATTTCCTGCAACACCTTTCGGGAATCGCCACGACCACGGCCAGATACGTCGCCGCGGTCGAAGGCCTGAACGTGCGCTTGTGCGACACCCGCAAAACAACGCCGCTCCTGCGTCAACTTGAAAAACAGGCAGTGGTGCATGGCGGCGCCTCCAACCACCGCTACGCCTTGTTCGACGGCGTTCTCATCAAAGAAAACCACATCGTCGGCGCGGGCGGAATAGCCAAGGCCGTCCAAGGCGCCGAGCGCGTCACCCACCACCTGATGAAGATCGGCGTGGAAGTGACGAATCTCGACGAATTGGAGCAAGCGATCGAGGCCGGCGCCGACGCCGTCCTGCTCGACAATATGGGGATCGACGAGATGCGGCAGGCGGTCGAACGCGTCCGGGGGCTTGACGTGATCCTCGAGGCCAGCGGCAACATCACCCTTGAACGCCTTCGCGATGTCGCCGCCACCGGAGTCCATGTCGTATCCGTTGGCGCGTTGACTCATTCCGCGCCCGCCGTGGACATCTCGCTCGAGATCGCCAATGTCTGAGAACGCCCGATTGACTCCGTTGCGCATCCCCACGCTGCGAACCGTCGTCGTCGGTTCGCGCCTCGTGCTATGCGACAAGACCGCCTCGACGAACCTTCTCGCATGGGAAGCGGGGGGAGACGGCACGGTCGTCATCGCTGAAACACAGACGGCCGGCAAGGGGCGCCACGGACGGAGCTGGCACAGCGCGCCAGGGTTGGGGCTATGGTTCAGCATCGCGCTGGAAGATGCGCTCGACGGCATATCCCTGGCAGCGGCCCTTGCCGTGCGCAACGCATTGGACCCCATATGCGCCCCCGCGATAAAATGGCCCAACGATTTGTTGTTGGACGGCAAAAAATTCTGCGGCATTCTCGTCGAACAACGCAACGGACGAACCGTCGTGGGCATCGGGATCAACGTCCATCATCGCCCGGACGACTTCCCCCCTGATCTGAAAGACAAAGCGACGTCCGTGGAGTGGGGGACTGGCCGCTCCTGCGATCGGGGCGCCATCCTCCACGCGGTTTTGACGGCCTTCGACGAACAGGTCATGGTATTGCGATCCGGCGACTACGACCGCGTGCGCGAGGAATGGGCCGATGCATGCCGCATCAAAGGGCGCATGGTGCGCTCGGACGGTCTTGAGGGAACCGTGGTGGATATCGACACCCAAGGGGCGCTGGTATTGCGCACGCGGCAAGGCGATCGCCGTTTGATCTCCGGCGAAATACACGTGGTTGAAGGGGTCTAGTCCATGTTGGCGGTGATGGACGTAGGCAATTCGAACACCGTTATAGGCCTCTATGAAGGCGAGGATCTGCGCGGCCATTGGCGCATTGTCAGCGAGGCCCATCGCACGGAAGACGAACTGCGCATTTTCCTCCACATGTTCCTCCACCAGGAAGGCCTCGCGGCGCACGACGTCACGGGATGCTGCATCTCCAGCGTTGTTCCCCCCTTGAACCGGGACGTGCTGGCGGCGGCCCGCGCCGCATTCGGCGTCGAGCCGATCATGGTGGGGCCGGGCCTGAAGACCGGCCTGACAATCCAGGTCGAGAACCCCAAAGAAGTCGGAGCCGACCGCATCGTCAACGCCGTCGCCGCCGTCGACGCCTTTCCGGACGTTCCCCTCATCGTGCTTGATTTTGGCACGGCTACGACCTTCGACGCCATTACAGCCAACGCCGAATACCGAGGCGGCGTCATCGTTCCCGGCATTGCCATCAGTGCGGACGCCCTGTTCGAAAAATGCGCGAAACTCCCGCGCGTCGAGATATCCCGCCCCCCCAACGTGATTGGCCGCGACACCGTGACCCACATCCGATCGGGGCTGACCTACGGCTATGCGGATTTGGTCGACGGCCTCATCACGCGCATGGCCGAGGAAATGGGAACGCCCCCCACCGTCGTCGCGACCGGCGGATTGGTCGAAGCCGTTGCCGGGATTGCGCGCCGCATCGATCACATCGATCCATACCTGACGCTGAAAGGGCTCAAGGCGCTCTATCGGCGCAACGCAAAGGCATAACGATGGTTCGCGGGACGGCCATAGCGGCGATCCTGGCGGCCCTTGCGGGATGCGGTTCCGCAAAGGTCCCGCCCGCGACGCCGCCATCCGGAACGCCCGCTCCGGCAGCCTCCTCGAACTTCAGCATGTGGGGCAGCATGCGCCTGGCGTTTTTCGACGACGCCTTGGGAACCGCCAACCCGAAACCGAGTTTTGAAGTCACCTCGCCACAGTGTAAGCTGCTGGGCGAGAACCTCTGGCAAATCGAAGACGCCCAGGCGAAGCTGTACGGACGCGACAACGCGGAACACCTTCTCCATTCCGCAAACGCGCGATTTGACGGCGTCAGCAAAAGCGCCACCCTCGGAGGAGGCGTCACCCTGGAAACGGGAACGTATACGATAGAGATGGAAGAGATTACCTGGATCGACAGCGAACGAGAAGCGCGCACCGATCATCCCGTGACCATTACGGGACAAGGGATGACCATGCGCGCAGAAGGGATGCGACTGCGCCCCGATCCAGGACCCGACCCAACGCAATACATCCAGTTACACAAAGTGCAAGGATCGTTCGAGTTCAGCGGGAAGGACGAGTCATGAGGAAGCGCCAAAGATTCACGACGATGGCATTGGCCCTGATCGCATGCGCCGCGACAACCTCCGCGGCGGCCCAAGCGCCCGGTGCGTCGCGCATGGACATCAGCGCCAATACGTCGAACATCGCCAAAGACAAAGCGATGTACTTCAAAGGCGACGTGCGCGCCGCCATCTACTCCGAAGGCGAGGAACGTCCGACGCGCATCCAGGCCGACGAAGTCATCGTCGCCTCTCCCGCCACGGAAGGCGGACGCCCCGATAAGGTCGAGTTGAAAGGAAATGTCGTTGTGGACAGTCCCCAGGCGAAAATCCGCTCGAAATACGCCCTGTTGAATCTCTCCACCAACAGCATGATCTTCACCGGCGACGTGGTCGGCTCCACCGCCGAGATCAGCCAATTCATGGGCGACAAAGTGACCTACAACAGCCAAACCGGCGAAACCGCCATCGAAAACCTCAGGGCGACCGGCGTGTCGTTCGGAAAAAACACGGAACCCGACGACAAACAACCCGGCGACAAACAACCCGGCGCTTCCTGGCTATTGTCGACGGACGATGTCTCCGATTGGCCGCTCTTCCTGAAAACCTTGCACGATCAAGGAGCCGCGTCCGCACCTTCCCCGGGCAAACGGCTCATGTCCTTGCTCGATCCCAAACAACGGCAAGGATTATCCTCCCTTTCGACAGGCCAGACCCCGCCCCCCCAAGCGCAGAGCATGGTCATCAAAGTCCTCAACGGACTGTTGAAAAAAAAGGAATTCTATGACGAAGCATCATGGAAAAACGTGACCTTGGACGGCAATGCCCAAAAACTGCTTGCCAAACGTTCCGGCGATATCCAGCCCGCCGAAACGATCCAACTCAATCGCATGCTGCTCCAAGCGGCCTTTCCACAATCAATCCGCCCCCCAAAGCCGTGACGCAAAAGACGCCATCCCAACAACACAGGAGACCGAGGCCGTGTCGCTGCAACGCTCCACGCCGATTTTGCGCACCGAAAACCTCGTGAAAACATTTTCGCGACGCACCGTGGTCAACGACGTATCGATCGAACTACATCCCGGCGAAATCGTAGGCCTTCTCGGTCCCAACGGAGCCGGCAAGACCACCACCTTCCGCATGATGGTGGGCATGCTGCGCCCCTCCCAAGGCCGCATATGGTTTGCGGACAAAGACGTCACCGCCATGCCAATGTACCGCAGGGCTCGAGAAGGCATGGCCTACTTGCCCCAGGAACCCTCCGTATTCCGGAAACTCACCGTCAGCCAAAACCTGCTGGCAGTGTTGGAATACCGCCGGATGAGCGCCGCCGAAAGACAAAAACGCGTCGATTCCCTAATGCATCAACTCGGCATTGCACACTTGGCGGACAGTCCAGCCTACACCTTGTCCGGCGGAGAAAGACGACGCACGGAAATCGGCCGCGCCCTCGCAATCAACCCCCAAGTGTTCCTGCTGGATGAACCCTTCGCCGGCATCGACCCCATCGCCGTCGCCGATCTGCAGGATACCGTCGCCCGCCTCAAGGCCCAAGGCATAGGCATTCTCATCACGGACCACAACGTCCGCGAAACGCTAGAAATAACCGATCGCGCCTACATCATCAGCGAAGGCCGCATCAGCGTGGCCGGAACGCCCCGCGAGATCGCCGAGAACCCCATCGCTCGGAAAACCTATCTGGGCGACAGGTTTCGCATGTGATTTCGGGCGCGCAACGCAGGAGAAAACGTCATGACAGCCCCGCAACCAACCTCCGACGCAGCCGTTTCCCGGTCCACATCGCGCTATGCCCTTGCCAGTCTCCTGGCGCTCCTGGCCGCCCTCATATGCCTCGCACTCATGTTTCTCGCCGAACACACACAAAAAAATGGCTCCTCTCCGCACACCGGCCCTCATGAAACCTCGCATCTGCCCCCACTGCCCCATACGGCGAAAATTTCCGAACCTTTGCTCACGACACTGAGCGATGCGGACGCCCAAGCACGCCAACATCCTTCTGACGCGGAGCGGATAGGCCGCTTGGCCTCCTTGTACGGCGCCAACGGATTTCCTGACGAAGCCGCCCAATGTTTCCTCATCGCCGCCGCCCTCGCCCCCGAAGAGCCTACCTGGTCCTACTATGCCGCAGTCTTTTGCCTGCGCCAAAACAACTCCCAAGCCGCCGAAGCCGCCTTGCAAGCCGTTCGCTCCATCGCCCCCGCCTACGCCCCGGCGGCATTTCGTCTTGCGGACATCGATTTGGGATCGGGCAATGCCGAAACGGCGCGCCAATCCTACGAAACCCTTCAACGCGATCCTGCATTGGCTCCCTTTGCCAGCCTCGGACTCGCGCAAGTCGCTATCGCAACGGCTCAGTGGGAGACCGCCATCCATCAGCTCAAGACGGCATTGGCCGCGAAACCGCGCTTTGACGACGCAAACCGCCTTCTGGACGAGACCAACAAAATCCTGCAGGGATCTTCCCCAGAACGACTTCACGAAGTCTCCGCCGAGATCCTCGCAACCCGGGACATCCCCGATCCTTGGCTGGATGAATTAGCCGCATTCGCATACGATCCCGTCAATCTGCTCGATACCGCCCTGCGCCTCCTTGCCGAGGGCCGGGTTGACCAAGCCCAGACCCTGGCCGAAAGAGCCATATCCCTGGAGACCCACAAAAACGCCGACTATTACTACGCGCTCGGCAACTGGCGCAACCGTACAAGCGCCCCCGAAAATGCCGTGCAGGCCTACCAACAGGCCATAGAGCAAAATCCCTTCCACGACGATGCTCGCATCTCCTGCGCCGAAACGCTCCGCCTGATCGGGCAGTTCGACGAAGCCGCCTCCCACTTCCAGAACGTCGTCGACCGAAGACCAGACGACGCGCTCCTGCGCGTGAACCTTGGTTTCACCCTCAAACTAGGAGGCCGTCACGCCGAGGCGCTGGAAGAATTTCGAAAAGCGGAAGCCATTTCCCCAGACGACTATTTCGTGAACATCAATTTGGCCACGGTGCTCATCGCGCTGCATCGTCCCGAAGAAGCAATGCCCTACTTCGAAAAAGCCCGCGCGGCCCATCCGGAAAGCCCCGACCCCTACGCCTCGCTTGCCAACGCCTACCTCGCCGCAGGAAACCTAGACGACGCCCAAGCGCAATTGGACAAGCTCCTTGCCATGGCCCCGCATCATCCCGCCATCCAACAACTCCAACGGCAACTCCAAGAACATCCATCCCAACCATAATCAAACGGCCGCGTTTTCCATCAGGGTTTCCCCCGCTGCGAATTGCGACCGCCCCACAACATCAGGAGACGTGAGACATGACCAAGTTGTTCGAGAAACCCGTCCGGCAAGATTGGGAGGGCTTTGTGCGCTGCATCGGGCGCGAGGGAACCCCGGAGCGAGTTCATGGCATCGAGCTGTTTCTCGACGGCGAGGTGCAGGACGCAATCTGCGCGCGGTTTAGCCTGGACGACGGCCTGAACCCATCGGACCGCGCGTATCCGCTCGAACGGCAGATACGGCTCCAGCGTTTTCTTGGCTATGACTATGTGGGGGCGGGCGTTCAGGGCGTAGAAATGTCGCTGCTGACGCCGCGCATCACGGAGGACGCCGACAGCGATCTCAAGCGCGAGCGCGGCCGGGGCTTTCTCGAGACCGGGGCCGGGCCGATCACAAGCTGGGAGACGTTCGAGGCCTACCCGTGGCCCGACCCGGCGAAGGCCGATACGTGGATGCTCGAATGGCACCAGCAGCACCTGCCCGACGACATGTGCATAGTCGCCGGCGGAGGGCAGTTCGCGGAGTTCCTGAGCTGGCTGATGGGCTACGAAACGCTCTGCATCGCCCTGTGCGAACAGCCCGACCTGGTCGCGGCGGTGCGCGACCGCATCTGGGAAACCGACCGGGCGATACTGGACATCACCCTCCAGTTCGACCGCGTCAAAGCGATCTGGGGCAGCGACGACATGGGGTTCAAGGGCGGCACCCTGCTTAGTCCCGACCAACTTCGCGAACACGTCCTGCCCGGTCACAAATACTCCGCGCAGCGCTGCCATGAAGCCGGCCGACGCTACATCCTCCATTCCTGCGGCGAACTCAGCGCGATCATGGACGACCTGATCGACGACGTGCGGATCGACGGCAAGCACTCATACGAAGACGTGATCCTGCCGGTGACCGAGGCCAAGCAACGCTACGGCGGTCGCATCAGCATACTGGGCGGTATCGACGTGGATTTCCTGTGCCGCGCTGACGAGGCGGCGGTGCGCAGACGCGTGCGCGAAACCCTCGATCAGTGCATGCCCGGCGGCGGTTACCTCCTCGGCACCGGCAACAGCGTAGCCAACTACATCCCGCTCGACAACTACCTTGCCATGCTCGACGAGGGTCGCCGCTTCGCGTAGCCCTAATGCCCTCTTTACGGTTGTGCGCGCAGCGGAGTATATCCCGAGGATCCTCAAATCATAGGGCGCTTGCCCGCCAACAAAGCACAAGCGCGAAAGAGAAATGCTCGAAAAGGAATTCATCCGGCGCTACGATCAGGCAATGCAGCATCATAATCCAGAGCAAGGAACACGAGATTAGGTCCAGGCGCCCGGAAAACAAAACGGCCAACAGGTCACATTTTGCAACCTGCTGGCCTTAAGTATGTTACATGGTGGAGCTGAGGGGGATCGAACCCCTGGCCTCTGCATTGCGAAAGTTATTTTCCATGTTTTTCTGTGTCATCCGTGGTGTGTAGTAGAACACAAAACACCTATAAATATTGGCTATTGTGTGACCTGTTGATTTTTGAGATATTCTGTGATACTCTCTGGCTGTTACCATAGTGTTACCACGAAACGCAACTGTACTATGGAAGAAACGACATGCCCAGGGCAAAAATCGGAGCGCGGTTCGTAGAGAACCTTCACAAGAATCCGCCCGCTGAGCCCGTCGAATACACGGACTCTGGGCTCGCTGGTTTTCGCGTGCGGGCGATGCCTAGCGGTTCGATTTCCTACGCCGTCGTGTATCGCAACTTATCAGGGAAACTGCGGCGAGCAAAAATAGGTGCCCATCCGGCGATGACCGTCGGACAGGCCCAGGATGCCGCGCGACGGATACTTGCCGAGGTGCATCTCGGTGGCGACGTTGTGGCCGACCGGCAGAAGGCACGGCGCGATCCTGGAATCCAGACGCTCGGGGCGTTCATCCAAGGCCCGTATGATGAGATTTGGCTAAGCCAGCTACGCAGCGGCACTGCAACACTCAAGCGGCTACTGGCGTCGTTCAAGGGGTTCCTAGACCGCCCTATGGACTCGTTGCGGGTTGGTGACCTTGAGCGCTGGCGAAGGGCCCGCCGCGATAGCGGGCGCAAGGAGTCTACGATCAACCGGGATATTGGCTCTCTCAAGGCCGTGTTGGCGAAGGCTATCGAGTGGGACTATTTAGAGGTGCATCCACTCGCAAAACTCAAGCCTACGAAGCAAGACAGACTCCCGATCATTCGATACCTAACCGATGATGAAGAAGATCGCCTAATGGCTGCGCTCGACCGTCGTGATGAACGAATACGCGAGGAACGCGATTCGGCGAACGCGTGGCGGCGCGAACGCGGATATGAGGAGATGCCAAACCTGCGGGCGGTGCGCTTCGTCGACTTCCTGCGCCCCTTGATAGTGAGTGCTTTGAATAGTGGCTGTCGACGAGGGGAGCTGCTTTCTATGAGGTGGGAGGACGTAGACTTCCGGTTGGGTGTCCTGACCGTCCACGGCGCGAGTGCGAAGAATCGCCAGACGCGACATGTCCCCATAAACGCGATCCTTCGCGACGTTTTGACGGAGTGGAAGCGCCAGACCAACGGACAAGGTCTGATATTTCCAAGCCCAAAGGGCGGGGGGCGCATGACTGAATTCACATCGTCGTGGGAGCAACTCAAGCGAGATGCCTCCCTAGAGAATTTTAGATTTCATGACTGCCGCCACACATTCGCGAGCCGTCTTGCTATGCGCGGCGCTCCGTTGAACGTGATCCGGGAGCTACTCGGGCACAGCGACCTGAAAATGACGCTGAGATACAGCCACCTGAGTCCCGACACAAAAGCCGAAGCCGTACGGCTGCTCGAACTACCCTCGAATGTCGTGCCGTTCACGGGGCGCGCCCAGGAAACCGAAGCAACCACGGGAGAAAAGGCGTGAGCATCCAGACTGTCGAGAATGTCATCCACACGATCCGCGGGCAACGTGTCATCCTGGACGCCGACCTCGCGCGGCTGTACGGAACCACTACCAAGGCCCTCAATCAGGCTGTCAAGCGCAACCCGGAACGCTTCCCTGAAGATTTTGCGTTCGTCCTTACAGGACAAGAGGTTACGGTTTTGAGGTCACAAATTGTGACCGCAAACAGCACCGGACGGGGTGGTCGGCGCACCCTTCCTTATGTCTTCACGGAGCACGGCGCGATCATGGCGGCCAACGTCCTGAACTCGCCCAGGGCCGTGGAAATGTCCGTGTACGTTGTGCGGGCGTTTATTCGAATGCGCGAGGTCATCGGCCAGAGCAAGGAACTGGCGGCCCGTCTCGGGGCCGTAGAAAAGCGCCTTGCCGAGCACGACGATTCCATCAAGGCCCTTGTCCAGGCCGTCCGCGCACTCATGGCCCCGCCAGAGAAACCCAAACGGCGGATCGGTTTCAAGAAGGACGAATCTTGACCGCGTAGGATGCCCGCCACCCAACCACCTCCACCGACCCGCCCCCAGGGCGGGTTTTTCTGTTGGCGACCGCCGAAAAAGAAGGGCTTGACATATGGCCATATAATTGCTATACTATGGCTAGAAGGAGACAGAAAACATGTCCAAGGATATAACACTCAGATTTATGGTGACAGAGGAACAAGCCGAGCAGATTAGGCAAAACGCCGAGGCCAAAGGCTGCACAATGAGCGAATATGTTCGCGCCGTCGCTCTAAACCCTGCGGAACTGCCTGCTTTCATCGATGGCCGCCTGCGTGAACTGGCAGACGTATTTGGCAAGGCGCGGGAAGATGTTTTGCAACGCGTCCTTTTGAGCTGGTTCGCCTACTTCGATTCCAAGTCGATGGCAACGACCGATGCTTATGGACACGACCTGTGGGTTGACCACCACGAGGATGTTTTGTTCGCGCACGAAGGCGCAGATGACGCCGCGACACGTCCTGACCGTTTTTACAAGATGCTCGCATTGTGGTACCAGAACCAGCATGAATCGGCTATCGCGACCTCAATCGACTACATGCGAATCGTTGCACCGGAACTGCTTGACGAACACCCTCGGCGATGGCTTGAGAATCGCGAGCGCCGCAACGCTGACGCCATTCGCGACGGTTACGGCGATGGGACTACGCCGACACTTTCACCTGGGCGACCAGTTCGACGATAGAAAAAAAGCACCCGCCGCGCGCTGCAATCCTGGCAGACCAAGCGCGCGGCGGGCCACCCAAACCACCGGAAAACCGGTGATAGGAGCTAGATTTTAACACCATGGAAACCTCCAAAACACCCACGCCCTTACTCGACACAAGACAAGCCGCCGCGTTTCTCAACTTGAGCGCAAACACGCTCCGCAATATCCGATGCACTGGGGAACGCGCTGGCCACATTCCCCAGATTCCGTTTCTGCGATTCGGCAGGGCCATTCGCTACCGTCTCTCCGACCTTGAGCGTTACGTTGAAAAGCGGTCGAGGCGAGCAAGTCATGTGCGCGCTAGCCTTCCTCGAACCGGCCACCACCGACAATGCAGCCGCGCAAGAATCCGCACGTTCGCTTTTGTCGGGATGTATCGATTCAGATGCAATGTGCGTTCAAGAGGTTTCCTCACTGCCTGCTGACGTTTGGCCAGACTGCCAAACACGGACCGTTGCTTGTGCGATAAAATCCCTTGTGGACAGTGGCGCACCTGTCGAGGTTTCGGCGATCTTGTCTGAGCTTTACCGGCAGGAACTGGATGGCATTTCCCCTGCAACGTTCATTTCCGAACTGCGTGAAACGCGGCCACCCGCCGCCCCGTGGCGGTGCTCCGCCCAACTTCGCGCGGAATACCGCCGTCGCGATTGGATGGAAACGCTCGCCCGCGCATCGCGAATGCCCATCGACGAAGGCCGCGACGAATTAGCCGCTTTCGATGAACGCCACCAGCCACCAGACAACGGATGGAAGCCTGCCAACATAACGGGATGGCTTCTGGACGATCCGCCGTCGCGCGACTGGATTTTCACCGACCGTCTAGCCCGTGGCGATGTTGGCGCGATCACCGGCGCGGGCGGGTTGGGTAAGTCATTTTTGACGTTGGAACTCTGCGTAAGTCTCGCGACGGGCAAGACCTTGTTACCTGCATTCGCACCGAGTCGCCCAGGACGCGTTCTGTGTCTTTTCGGCGAAGACCCGGAACCTGTCGTGCACGCCCGCCTGCGGGCCGTCGTGGACGCGTTCGGCCTTTGGGGCCACGGGGCGTCCTTGCACGACAACTTGCGAATATTCGCGGGCGTGTCGGAACCGCTGCTAGTAGCCCCCGGTGGCGTGCCCGAGCGAACAGAGAGATGGCGCTGGTTGAAGCGGGAGGTCGAGGCGTTTAGTCCAGATTTGATCTTGATTGACCCCAAAGCCCGCTTCGACGGCGCCGATGAAAACTCGAACGCGCACGCGACGGCGTTTGTGGTGGCGATTCAAGACCTATGCGGAAGCGATGCCAGCGTACTAGTTCTGCACCACATCGCGAAGACGCAAACAGGACAGGCGAGTAGCGACGCTGGACGCGGCGCGACGGCATTCCGCGACGGTCTTCGATGGTCATCTACGATGACCGCCATAACGGAGGCCGAGGCCAAGCGTTTTAGCGTCGATGACTGCCCGCGAAAATACGTGAGGTTCGACGTGGTGAAATCAAACTACGCCGAAGACCTTCCGACAATCTACCTGGAACGATGCGAGGGCGGCGTACTCAAACAGGCCGATTTGCGAGTTACGCGGAAGGCTGGCATCGCTGAACTGATTAGTGCCTATTTGATGTCGAAGTCTGGAACCGAGGCATACGGCTTACCACTTCGCAATCTGCGGCAGGGACGCGGAGATGCCGTCAAGGAAGTGAAGGAGTTCATCGAGAACGAGCTGGGCTGTACTACGTGGAAGGAGATCAAGAAGGCCGTCGACGAGGCTACGAAAACCGGATTGTTAGTGGTCTCAACGGACACGGAATACAATTCTACGATGGTATTCTCTCCGTCCACAAGGGGCGATCTGGTGGCACAACTCGATTGTGCCACCCCCCCTGGCACAGGTGGCACAAACGAAACTGTGCCAGCCATAAGTGGCTGCAATGAATATACTTACGATTTTGAAGAAGGTGGCGCAACATGGTAGGTGGCACAGTGTTTGTAAGTTGTTTATTTTCAATGGGTTGTGGCTGGCGCAAGTGGCACGCCCTAAAGGGTGTGTGTGGCCCGCTTCTTTTGCGGGCCATTACACCCCATCGGGTTATTGGGTCGACCGCGTCATGCCACCCACGAAACATTTACTTTTCGCCCCAACTCGACGCCCCCGGAAGCACGCCGAGGACAGCATCGGGCTGCCTTTCTCCCGAATGCCTTCGTCGAGTGGACACCCGTGCCAGTCGCGCGGGCCGTCCTGGGGCACTTTTCCCCTACACCCTGCACGCATGCTCACACTCCCCAGCGGGCGTGCAGGGTGCCCCCCAAAACCAAGGAGGATGGACACGTGCAACTGACCATCAGTGAACAAACCGAATGCGCACGGCTCGAACTCCGCGACCATCTCGCTGTTATGCGGCGGCGGTTGACCCAAGAGATAGAACCATACCGGCCCGAAGACCACGACCGCGACCTTGCCCGCTGGCGTATATTGCGCGAACGAGTGACGTTGTTGCGCGACATCGCCAGATTAACCGCCCACAATGACCCGCAGGGCGAGATAAGCCCTCATATCGTTATATCCTCTTGCCAGACGCGCAGATGCGATTCTGGGGCAACACAGGGGCATTGCTGTAGACGTGAGGCGATTGGATGCGGCACGGTAGGGGGAGTGGGGGATCAATCTCTGGCAAACCACGACGTTGACCGCGCCGGTTCCTCTCGCGCGTGTTTTCCGGGTATACGAATTTTGGGTTTTGGATGACACAGCGGCACAGGCTGGCACAAATGAAACCGCGCCGTGTCCATCGCGGATAAGCTGGGCATGATCACGCCCCAGGCGCGCAGCCGCGCAGGGCTTGGGGCCGTGACGGCCAAGGAGCGAATTTCAGACTTCGCGGAGTTTGATAATCCGCAAGACGATTGGAGGCGATAACTCATGAGACAGAACGCACCTATTACCTTAAAGGCGCTTGGCCCGAAGGGAGAGATCACCGGCTTCGCGGCGCGATTCAACGAAACAGACTTGACCGGCGAGCAGATCGTACCGGGCGCATTCGCGGGAACGATTCAGGACTGGAGGCGGCGCGGTCTGCCCGTGCCGATGCTCGCCTTCCACGATGACCAAAGACCAATCGGCGCTTGGCGCGATCTTCGAGAGACCTCCGAAGGCTTGATGGTCGAAGGCTCGATCATCAGTAACCGTCCGGTGAAGGGCGTGTGCTTGTAGGCGGGACACGGGGGTTAGATGCGGTGCGGGGCGTCGAGGTTTGGGAGGATGTCTCGTTTCCAGTGGTCGGGCAGTAGCTG
>ERZ795030.3312-NODE-3312-length-17341-cov-4.728046_pt1 | contig 17341 bp, 14 predicted proteins | sample MGYA00375122_ERZ795030 | MGnify/ENA primary metagenome ERZ795030 (study PRJEB30165, sample SAMN05720146) | activated sludge metagenome | isolation source: anaerobic digester from wastewater treatment plant | place: Japan | collected 2015-04-20 ... | reverse complement strand
TTTGATTCGGATTCCTATGGCGCGGTATATGAGCAAGATCTGAGAGAAGCGCGCAGTGATATTATTATATCAAGCCAGACGCTTGCGCGCAGTAAAGTAACTCGCATGCTTACAATTCTTAAGGAGCGACAAGAGGCAGGCGTTAAAATAACGATTGTGACGTGGCATCCGGAGGCGTGTTTTTACGGCAATGACATACACCGAATTGAACTGATGGAAACTTTAAGGAACGCAGGATTCAATATTGAGCTTGTGGAAGAAAGCTGTGAGCGCTATGCGGTTATTGATAACGAAATTGTTTGGTATGGAAGCATGAATCTTCTGTCAAAAGATGATGTTGAAGATAACATTATGCGCGTGGTCAGTAAGAATATTGCTGCGGAGTTGTTGGAGATGACTTTTGGGAAGGAAAATCCGCTTAAGCGGTATGGGGTGGTGGAGTGAGTGAGTTGATAGGAAAAAAGAGATTGCTTTTTTTTCTATCAACGATACACTATACACTATGGCAAAAAATAAAAACAACGAAAAAGAGGTTGACATTCCCTTTGAGGAGACTCTTGATAAGATTAAAGACTTTATGATTGGAAAAGCTTTTTCTACGCTGTATGAGTTTTCAAAAGAGAAAGAGCTTTATCTAAATAAACTAAAAAAAACCGGAAAGTATGATGGCGATGCAAGCAATTTATTAACAAGCGTAATGATTATGCTATACAAGTTGACAATGGCGATTCGTACTGTATTAGAAGGAAGTAACGGCGAGATAAGTTTAAACGATGATGCATTTTTGTTAGAGGTTGTATCTGAGTTGAGCAAAGACGAGCAAGAAGAGTTTATGGAGTATCTGTTTCTTGTCCTTGATAGTATTCTTGAAGTTGAAATAAAAACTGAAACAGAAATTGATTTTCCCGGACGAGATGAAAAAAAACAAAAAAAGAAAGTTCAAAAAACTATGCAACACCGGCAAGAACACTTTGAAGCAAGACGTAAAAAAGCTTCGGAAGTCTATAGCTTTTTGTTTCCTGTTGTTAATCCGCTTGAAGAACATGGTATAAATTATATGTCGTTTTTAAGGGATGTTTTTAGAACGAGTGTTGAAATGCCTGATCAGGATAATGGTATCGGTCCCGATAACTTGATGAGCGAAGTTTTAATCCATTTAAAAAATAAGGCATTGCAGTTTCGTCGATTGCTACGAGAAGTTGCGATTGATCCACAGGAGCCATATTTTGTGCAGCGTTTTATTGACTTGCTAGGAGATGATGCGCAATTTTTAGTTCATCACACAGTCACCCATCTGGGAGTTACGTATGGTTTACAAAAAGTAACAAACCCCGCAAAAACGGCAATATCGAAAAAGGTGTGTTTTTATATTATTGGTTTGGCAGAGAAAAAAATCGGATACTATGGGGAATAAAAACGAAAGACCTGATATTTTTAGCGTTGTGGATTTGGTTTTCCCTGCTTCATCCTAACTTGCTATCATCACAATTTCCTTATATACGTTTAGCTTAGCCATTTTTCGCGCCATTTTTGCCGTTCCCGTACTTCGGAAATGGCTATGTTATCTAAGTCATCATAAAACAGTTTTTTTGTGTGTAAGTAGGTTTTTCGATTGAACTATGCTATAATACAATACATCTAAGCACACCCGTCGTATGTGGCGGACTGAAAACGAGGCAAGGGACTATGGCAATAACGGAAAGTGAAAGAAAGACAAGAAAAACAAGGATTGATGCGCAGCTCAAAGCATTATATCCGGCTTGGAAAATTATTCCATACAAGGAAGATCTTGATTTGACTTCATTAGATAGACATGCAGTAGAAGAATTTCCGACAGACAGTGGTCCTGCTGATTATGCGCTTTTTGTTAAAGGTAAACTACTTGGCATTATTGAGGCGAAACGAGTTTCAACAGCTCCGCAAAATGCACTGGAGCAGGCAAAGCGTTATTCTTCCGGTTGTAAAAAAACTATCGGCGTTTGGAATTCTTTCAAAGTTCCTTTTTTATATTCTTCGAACGGAACGACAATTTGGTTTGCAGATGTACGAGAAGACGTTTATTATCAACGTGAATTATTGCACTTTCATACTCCCGATGCAATGGAAGAACTGTTTAATCGGGATATACCTAAAGCAAAACGATGGCTTAAAGAAACTCCCAATGATATTGAACGGTTGCGACCATATCAAAAAGATGCAATGAGCGCAGTTGAAAATGGTTTGATTGAAAACAAAAGAAACATGATGCTTGCAATGGCAACAGGGACAGGTAAAACATTTACTACCGTTTGTATGGTATACAGATTGATAAAATCAGGGTATGCGAAACGGATTTTGTTTCTTGTAGATAGACGGGCATTGGCAGCGCAGGCTGCTCAAGCGTTTTCTGCTTTTACGACACCGAGCGGAAATAAATTTAATCAGGAATATGAAGTTTTTTCTCAACGGTTTCAAAAAGAAGATTTTGAAGAAGGTGAAAAATTTGAAATAGGTGTTATGCCTAATGAATATCTTACCGAGCCAAATGCCGCTCACACGTTTGTGTATGTTTCTACTATTCAACGTATGGCTATCAATCTGTTCGGAAGGGAAGGTTCTTTTGAACAAAGTGCAAGCGACCCGGATATTGATGATGAAGCAGATAAAATTACAATCCCGATTCATGCCTTCGATATCATAATCGCCGACGAATGCCATAGGGGCTATACATCAAAAGATACTAATATCTGGCGTTCGGTTCTTAATCATTTCGATGCAATAAAAATCGGTCTGACGGCAACACCAGCAGCGCATACGGTAGCTTATTTCGGTGAGCCTGTGCACCGCTACACTGTTGAACAAGCTGTGTTGGACGGTTTTCTCGTTGACTATCAGGCTGTCAAAATTTCTTCTGATGTTCGCATAAACGGTATCTTTCTTAAAGAAGGTGAAAAGGTTGGAGTGAAAAACCCTGAAACCGGAACAGAATTTATAGACAATCTCGAAGATGAAAGGGAATTTAACTCTCAGGATGTCGAAAGAAAAATCACATCACCGGACAGCAATAGAAAAATTTTGGAAGAAATTAAAAAATATGCTCTTAAACATGAGATTGAAACAGGCAGATTTCCAAAGACACTTATTTTTGCAGTGAACGATCTTCCGCATACATCTCATGCCGATCAGCTTGTGAGAATCGCCCGCGAAGTATTTGGTAAGGGCGATGAATTTGTACAAAAGATTACCGGCAGTCCGTCTGTTGACAGACCGCTTGAAAAAATCAGACGCTTTAGGAACCGACCGCTTCCGTCAATTGTTGTAACAGTCGATATGCTTTCCACAGGTGTTGATATACCTGCGTTGGAATATATTGTGTTCCTCCGACCTGTTAAATCGCGTATCCTTTGGACGCAAATGCTTGGACGTGGTACTCGGACATGTTCAGATATAAACAAAGAATTCTTTACAATATTCGATTGTTTTGACGGGACGTTGATTGAATACTTCCGAAATACGACTGACTTTGCTATCGATATAGAAGAAACTGAAAGCGGTTCTGTGGTAACGATTGAAGAAATTATTGAAAACATTTGGAATAATGTTGAACGGGATTATAATACAAATCGTTTAATTAAACGTCTTCGCCGTATAGAAAAAACGATGAGTGCTAAAGCTCGTGAAGATTTCTCAATATATATTCCCGATGGTGATATAGCAAAATTTGCAGATAATCTTAGGGAATCTTTAAGAAAACAATTTACTGAAACGATGAATATTCTTAGAAATAAAGATTTTCAAAACATGCTTCTTAATTATGACAGAGCTAAAATTCCATTTTTTATAGCATATGGTAACATAGACACTGTCGTATCTCATTATCTATTTAAATACGATGATAAAGAACTGAAACCGGTAGAGTATCTTGTTGCTTTTTCAAAATTTGTTCACGAAAATAAATCAAAAATAGATGCGCTTTCGATTCTCTTTTCAAATCCACGCAAATGGAACACAGCTGCCTTAAAAGAAATTCGTCACGTGTTGAAAAAAAATTCTTTTGATGAAGAAAATGTGCGTAAAGCGTATGAGTTGACGGGTTACAAATCAATGGCAGATATTATATCAATGATTAAAAATGCTGATGATGAAAGCAATCCGTTGTTGACGGCTAAAGAGCGCGTTGACCGGGCAATAAACTCTTTAATAAAAGAGCATACGTTTACCTTTGAACAGCTTGAATGGCTCGATTATATTCGCGAACATCTTATTGTAAATCTTGCTATTGAAAAAGATAATTTTGATCTGGTACCTGTTCTTGAGAGAAACGGCGGTCTTGCAAAAGCGCGAAAAGTATTTGGGAACAAACTTGATGATATTATTGAAGAAATAAATTACAGGTTGGTGGCATAGAAAATGGTACCACAAATGAACACAAAAGGGAAACCACAAATGAACACTAATGGACACGAATGGAAAATATGATTGCGTATATTCGTGGTTGCAAAGGGAGAAATTTCTAATGAATATCAAAGAACACGAATTGTTGTATAAGGAAGAAGTTTTTAAAATTGTTGGATGTGCCATGGAAGTGTTAAATACTCTTGGTAATGGGTTGCTGGAAAAACCTTATGAGAATGCAATGATTGTTGAATTTAACTTAAACAATATTGCTTATGTTCAGCAGAAAAATTTTCCTATTATCTATAAGGATGTTAATATTGGCAATTATATACCGGATTTAATTGCATTTGATAAGATTATTGTTGAAATAAAAACTATAGAATCAATTTCAAATAGTGAAAGAGCACAGATGATTAATTACCTAAAAATAACCGGCTTACGCGTTGGGGTGATATTGAATTTCAAAAAAGCAAAACTTGAATGGGAGAGAATAGTTGTATAGTTTTAAGGGACCACGAATGAACATAAAAGAGAGAAACCACTAATGGATATAATAAAAGGGGAACCACTAATGGACACTAATGAACACGAATGTGATGAATTTATTCGTGTATATTCGTGTGAATTAGTGGTTTCAAAAAAGAGGAGATTTCATGTCTGATATTGTAAACAAACTGTGGGGAATGTGTCATACGTTACGTCATGACGGAATCGATTATGGTGATTATATTGAACAGCTTACGTACTTGTTGTTTCTCAAGATGGCTGATGAGAGAGGTGTTGAGCTTCCTGAAAATTGCGATTGGGAAACATTGAAAAGCAAAGTCGGTACGGAATTGACTGACCATTATATAGTGGTACTGCAAAAGCTCCGAAATGAAAAAGGTCTTTTGGGTGATATATTTTCGCAGTCGATGCCTAAGTTTAATAATCCTGCAAGTCTCAAAAAAATTATTGCAATGATCGATGCGGAAGAATGGTCGAGTCTCGGTGTTGATGTTAAAGCCCAAGCATTCGAAGGACTTCTTGAAAAAGCTGCAAGCGAAGGGAAAAAGGGGGCGGGACAATACTTTACTCCGCGTGTGTTAATCGAGTCGATTGTCCGGCTTATGCAACCTGACCCGCGTAAAAATAAAGAAATGAAAATATGCGACCCTGCCTGCGGTACCGGAGGTTTTCTTGTGTGTCATACGAATACCTTATAGAAAAAACAAAAGGAGCTATTCCGATTGACGAAGTAAAGCGTATAAAAGAAGCAACGTATTACGGACAGGACTTAGTTGCCCGTCCGCGTCGTCTGGCGTTGATGAATCTTTTTTTACATGGGCTTAAACCTTTTATCTATCTCGGTGATGCTATTTACGAACCGGATCGTGGCGAGCGGTACGATGTTGTGTTGACTAATCCGCCGTTTGGTACGAAAGGTGCCGGACAAGCGCCGACACGAGACGACTTTACAATTTCGACAAGCAACAAACAACTCAACTTTCTGCAACACGTTTTAACGATTCTTAAAAAGGGCGGACGAGCAGCAATCGTATTACCGGATAACTGTCTCTTTGAAGATATCGCCGGAGATGTGTTTAAAATCGTTATGGAAGACTGCAACGTACACACGATTTTGCGACTACCACGAGGTACGTTCGTTCCGTATGCTAACGCTCAAGCGAATGTTGTTTTTTTGCAAAAAGGAATATCGACAGAAAAAGTGTGGATTTACGACTGTCGTACGAATATCCCCAGCCGTACAAAAAAAGACCGTCCGCTAACTGCTGAACTGTTTGCAGATTTTGAAAAGTGTTATGGCAAAGATCCCAACGGAACGAGCAAGAGAACTGACCAGGGAGAAGAAGGACGTTTCCGAGCGTTTACTATTGATGGAATCAAAGAACGGAATTATAAACTGGATATCAAATGGTTAAAAGATGACTCGCTTGACAATCCTAACGATTTGCCGGAACCGATTGACTTAATCGCCGAAGCGGTGAGTGAACTGGAAGAAGTTATGGATGAGCTGAATGAGATTGCTGAGATGTTGGGGAAAGAGTGATGGACCACAAATACACACAAAAGAGGAAACCACGAATGAACACTAATAGACACGAATGTGGGGGATCCACTAAAAGCACGAAAGAGCACGAAAAGGGATAAATGGTTAGTGAATGTTCGAGTCTTTCGAGTATTTCGTGGACTGAAATAAAAGGATGGGAATAATGGGTAAAAATTTTCCTGAGCATTGGGTTGAGACAACTCTTAGAGAGGTTGTTGTTAATAAAAAAGGCAAAAAACCAAAAACATTAAAAGATACATCATTCCCAAACTCATCTCCATATATTGACATCGAGGCATTTGAAACAGGTGTTATAAAACAATATGCAGATAATGAATCATCACGCTTTTGTAAATCAACTGATGTGCTTGTAGTTTGGGATGGAGCAAGATTTGGTCTTGCCGGATTTGGACAGGTTGGTTCGATAGGTTCTACATTGGCTTGTCTTACTCCATTAGTAATTGAACCGACATATTTGTACAAGTTTATTCAAAGGCATTATTCTACTATCCAACAAAAACCGAAAGGTATGGCTACACCGCATGTTGATCCTGAATTGTTTTGGAATCTAAAATTTCCCCTTCCTCCACTGAACGAACAAAAGCGTATTGTAGAAAAGTTAGATGATATTTTACCCAGTGTGAAAAATACAAAGGAACGGCTTGAAAATATTTCGGCGATACTCAAGAAATTTCGTCAGAGTGTTTTTGCTGCGGCGTGTTCGGGTAGATTGACGGAGGAATGGAGAGAGGGGAAGGATTTGCCGGAGTGGGAGGAAACGACAATAGGGGAAAATATAACAGATATTTGTTATGGCACCTCGAAAAAATGTGATTATAAAATTAATAATGGTACGCCTGTATTACGAATACCAAATGTAAGTACAGGAAAACTAGATCTGTCAGATTTAAAATATACTTTCTTAGAAGAAAAGGAATTTTCAAAGTTGAGACTTAAAGAAGGAGATTTATTATTAGTTCGTTCAAATGGAAGTATTGCTTTGTTAGGACAATCTGTTTTAATTGACAGTACCGCAGTTGATTTTGCATTTGCCGGCTATTTGATTCGATTGAGATGCAACGATGAATTATTACCAGCCTTCCTGAATCTAATGCTAAAAACGAATTTTCTCAGACAGCAAATTGAAATTCCGGCTCGTTCTACAACTGGAGTTCATAATATAAATTCAAATGAGATAAAATCACTTATAATTCCTTTTCCACTTCTTGAAGAACAGCAAGAAATCGTTCGTCGTGTTGAAAAACTTTTTACTCTTGCCGATTCTCTTGAAGCAAAATACAAGTCAGCTTTTGAACGGGTAGAAAAACTTGAGCAGTCTGTTCTTGCCAAGGCGTTTCGTGGTGAACTGGTTGAGGCTGCCCCGAATGATGAACCGGCGGAGGAATTGCTTAAGCAGATATTGGAGGAGAAGGCGAGGTTGGGAAAAGAAAAAAAATTGATATCAAGAAACATGAATAAAAAAGCTAAGAACAATACAACTGTAAAGAGGGGAAGAAAATGATATTAGAAAAATTGGAGATACAAAATTTTCGTAATTGCGATGGAGTAAGCATTGACCTGCATCCAACTTCGAATTTTTTAATTGGTGAGAATAATATAGGAAAATCTAATATTCTTGAATTGTTACAAAAGCTATTTAACAATTCACGATTTTGGGATAATGATTTTTATGACTTGTCTAAGCCAATAAGCGTTAATATAAAGTTTCGGCTTTCTGAATTTGAAATTGGCTTTTTTGGCGATGCTTTTGATAGTGAAGATCAGAATACGATAACTCTAACTTGTTACCAAGAAGATCAAGATTCAAATATTACGCTTGTCCATCAAGCTACTGAAACAGGTCTAAACTCCCGAGTTTTGCGAGGTGTGAACTTTATTCATTACTCATCATTGCGTAATCCTAGTGCTGAGCTTACTTTCACAGGTGAAAGGAGCTACGGTGCAGGTCGATTTCTGCGGTCAATAATTAATCGTTACGCAAAAGAACAAAATCTTACAAATCAAACGTTAATAAAGGAAGAAGAATTTGACAAATTAATTGAACATGTAAACGGAACTTTACAACAAATGAAATCTTTCTCAGATTTTAATATAGAAGCTGCATTCGATGAAAGTGCTGAATTAATGGTTAGAAAGCTACTTTACCTGAAGGATAATAAAGGCTTAGAAATTGGGCGCTCTGGAAATGGTGTCCAATTCATGCTTTTGATGACTATTGCGTTGCTTGATAAAATTGATGATATTATTGGCAAGGATTCTTCTAGATACTATACTGATGGTAATGGAAGAAAAATTTTGCCAATCATTATTGCGTTAGACGAGCCGGAAATTCATCTTCATCCGTTCATGCAAAGAGCACTGATAAAAGAATTTAATAATATGTTAAGGAATGAAAATGCTGGTTTTTCTAGCATTGTAAAATCATTTTTTGGAATCGACGAATTGGAAGGTCAACTGTTAGTTGTTACGCATTCACCTAACATACTGTTAGATGACTATAGACAGTTAATCAGACTTTATAAAGAGAATGATAATGTTAAAGCAATTTCTGGTAATACTATACAACTAGATTTAAAACTACAGAAACATTTTTTAATGCAATTCCCTTTGTTTAAAGAAGCTTTTTATGCGAAAGCATGTATTGTTGTTGAAGGTGATACAGAATTAGGCTGTTTTCCACAATTTGGCAAGACTTTAGGCTTTGATTTTGATGATTTAGCAATTGCAGTTATTCAGGCTCGTGGTGATGCAGTAAAAACTATAATGGAATTACTTGAGAAGTTTGGAATTCCAGCATTTGGAGTTAGAGATAGTGATGGTAAAAATATCCCTGCACAAGGAAGATTGTTTATAACTCAAAAACATGACTTTGAGGAGGAGCTAATAGAAACTAATTGGACTGAAAGAAACAGCACATTAAAAAGGCTGATAAACGATTATACAAGTATCGGTGAAAAAGAAACAATTGATGCAAATGCTTTGAATAAACATGTGCACAAAAAAGACAAATTTCACTTCCAAGAATTTACATCTTCATTGAGATTATCAAAAATTTCAGACTCTAAAACTATGCTTCAGAAAGCATATTATCTTGCATGGTTCAGGATGAATAAATCTATTGTATTGGGTCGAGAAATTGGTAAAACTTTGAAAGAGGTTGAAATTCCAGAAATATACAAAAAAGTAATTAGAGAGGCAGCACAAAATGCAATTCAATGAAACCTCAAAATCTGTTACTCAGACAATTTTTGACACACATAAAGATGATAGCTCACAATTGGCTGTTATACAATCTGAAGAGGACCGTTTATTAGTAGAAGCTCCCGCAGGTTATGGTAAAACTGCAACCCTGGTTAGCAGGCTCGCTTATATGTTGGCGAACGGAAACATTCAAAACTATACTCGCGTTCTTGCCTTAACTTTCAGTGTTAATGCTGCATATAAAATAAAAAAAGATGTAATTACTCAACTTCCACTTTTATTAGATAAACAACGAAAAGAAGATATAAAACGAATGTTTGTCTCAAATTATCATGGTTTTTCAAGATATTTACTTTCAAAATATGGTTATTTATTAAACTCTAATTTGAAACAGATTAATAGCTTTAATACATTTGATGACAGTAGCATTGAAAATTTAATGACTCAGTTTAAGATCGAGCAAAGTGAGGCTTTTTTTATATCCGATTTTAATGATAAAATAAAAAAATCCGATGTACAATACATTGAAAATAATATTGAGAAATATAATGCATTTGTTATAAAAAAGTTCGTTCAGAATAATTGTATCCCATATAATGGCATTCTATCACTGGTAATAAAACTTCTTAGAGAGTTTCCTAATGTCCAGAACTTTTATTCAAAATATTTTTCCACAGTAATTATTGATGAGTTTCAGGATACTAACTATTTAAGTTACACGGTGGTAAAAAGTCTTATTGGTTCCTCAACAAAACTATTTTTCCTTGGCGATAGTTTACAACGCATATATGGATTTATTGGCGCAGTGCCTGGATTGATGGATAAAGCTGTTAATGAATTTGATTTAACTCGTATGGAACTAAAAACAAACCATCGGTTTAAAGATAATGCAGAAATGCTTGTTCTTGATAAAAATATTCGGGAAAATGCAAGGGATCCCTATAATCCAAATATTCAAAAGGATGCTCACATTAATCATCAACTACTAAATAACCAAGAGGAGGAAGCAAATTTTATATTGGACACTATTGGACATTTACAAAAGCATGATCCAACAGCAAGTATAACTATTTTAGTAAAACAAAGAAACAGAAATACACAAGCAATAGTTTCAACCTTGGAAACTAGAGAAACACCCTTTTTTAACGGCTTGTTTAGTGATGAAGATTCAGAGTACATAGACTTTTGTAAGGATTGTTTAATTGAATTCAATGTTGGTTTATCAAAAGGGAAAAGTTTCAGAAATGCATTAAGTTATATGAGTCAGCAAGTAGAAAGAAACTTTAGTAAAAGTAAAAAACCGTTATATATATCATTTAATAGGCTTTTAAAGGTGTTTTGTGCGTATATTCAAAGAGAATATCGTTTTCTTTCGCCTGAGGAAAAAATCGATTTAGTTAGAGAAACATTGGATCATAATGGTCTTAAACAATATATGCAGTACCTTGACAGCAAAATCTCAATTACTACTGTTCATGGCGCAAAAGGGTTGGAATGGGATTATGTTATTATCCCCGATATGGAAGCATATAATTTCCCCAATTATTATGGGCTTTGTGGTAATTGTAGCCCAAATTCAAAAAAAATGTGCGAATTAGAATTACAACCTTCTATTGAAGATAAGTATTTAGAAGAGTTAAGTGTATTCTATGTTGCGGTTACAAGAGCACGAAAAGATGTGTTTTTTACTTCTAGTCGTGAACAAATTAATTTTAGTGGTCAGAATGTCAGAAGGAATATAAGTTGTTTCTTAAAGCTATCAGGTGTCTTTTTGAAAAATATTAACCAATTGAGTTAAATGAAAATCGTCTGTACATATTACTTTGTTTAAATGCATAATGCTACGGGTGAAGAATAAATGAATTGATGAGGTTTATCAATATCTTCTTAAAGAAACGGCACCAGATACAATATACACGCAATAATAGAGCCCCATCTTACTGATGATGTTATTTATTCAGTGGATGATATGAAAGAAAACAGTCCGGAAGATAATTGGTTTTATTTGCTCGATGAGTTGGAAAACTGGGGCAACCAAGCCAATCTAAAAATAGTAGTACAAAAAGTGGAGTTTTGCCCGTTGAATATTCCGGTGCGGCGGTGCCGCCATTTCGGTGAACAGGAAATCACCTGTCCGATGTCGGGAAATCACCATGATTTTCAATATGACGATGTTTCCGTTCCGGAGATGGGAATCAACTTCTCAGAACGGAAACATGTGTTATGTTTTTTATGCACTTAATGACGGAGCTAAGCCATAGATTTCTCTCATGGAACGGTAATTTCTCGTATCCACAGGTGTTGAAAGCGGTCGTATTAAATTCTATGGAACGCCTAATCTTGTTAATTATCTTTCAAAACGAGGCGTTCCAAAGTGGACACATTATATAGAAGTCTAGAAAATTAATGCTATCGGTACAACTCATAGTAGAAAGTTGTAGTCTAAAATTTTTCAAATAATATGGCAAAATATGTGATTATGGGATATAATGAGGGAGGCAAACGGATTCGTTGGATACCTTCGGCACAACAGGAGATTGAATGAATTATCCCCTTTATAATCTAGATTATAAAAGATTTGAAAAATTAGTTGCTTCGATTTGTATGGAAATACTTGGTACAGGTGTCATCGTGTTTTCAGAAGGAAAAGATGGTGGACGTGATGGAAAATTTACGGGAACATCATGTAGATTTCCAAGCGAAAAAGAGTCTTGGTCTGGGAAATTTATTATTCAAGCAAAATTCACTTCGGTAATTAATTCAAGCTGTAGCGATTCTGAATTTGAAACAATAATGAAAAAAGAAATAAAAAAAATAATAAAGATGAAAAGCAATGATCTCATTGATAATTATATTGTTTTTACAAACAGAAAATTAAGCGGAGCGAAAGAGCCAAAGATAGAAAAATTAGTACTACAAGCTATTGAAGGAATAAAATTCCACCTTATAGGAAATGAGACAATACAACATTACCTACATGATTATCCGCTGATTGCAAAAAAACACAATCTTAATTCTCTATTGCTTCCATTAGAATTTTATGAAAATGATATTCGTCAAGTAATTATTGAATTTGCTAAAGTTAAACCGAAATATGAAGAGCTGCAAAAAATTAAATCTGACCTTGATAAAATACCTATTGAAGAGAAAAATAGAATAAATAATCTATCTAGGCAATATTATGAAGATGTCTTAAAAAAATCTTATACTCACTTTTTAAATATAGATATGTTTTTAAAGGATCCGCAAAACAATGATTATTTAGATATGTTTTATAATACAGTAGATGATTTACAAGAACAAATAACAATTAAAAGAGATGATTTTCACTATTTTGATCAAGTATTAGCTTTTTTATATGATAAGATTCTTGATACAAACAATGAAATATTAGTCAAAAATCGCACTTTTATCAGAGTGTTTTTACATTATATGTATGCCAATTGTTTGATTGGAAAAAGGGAAGATTATGTTAATGCCTAATCGTTTTACAGATGCAGAATCAAGTATAATTAATATATCTGCACTAATCATTAATGATCTATTGGAATTTCAAATACTTGAATATCAACAATTATTAACAACAATTGAAAATAAAATCGGTTCAAGCGCAATAACAAACTTTCCATATGCATTGCTATTATTGTATTCATTAAATAAGATTGAATATTTACAAGATATTGATAGTTTGAGGTTGAAATAATGCAGTTAAGTAGGTTATACGCAAATAAGAAGTTTAAAACGATTGTATTCAACTTTAATAGTCTAAATGTTATTATTGGAAGAATATTTAATCCAGAAGTTGAAGGGAAAGATACTCACAATTTAGGAAAAACAATACTAGTTGAGATTATAGATTTCATGCTTCTTAAAGGTATCTCAAACAAATCGAAGTTCTTTCTAACAAAAGGACGGTTTATTGGTTATGAATTCTATTGTGAAATATTATTAAATACTGGAAACTATCTTCTAGTTAAGCGTTCAGTTGATTCTCCTTCAAAGATATCCTTTAAACTGCTTGATGAACGCTTGAACAACAATATTTTTGAAGTTTTATGGGATTACGAAGATGTTGCCTTTCAGGAAGCCCGAAACATATTAAATACGTATCTTGCGTTTGATATTCTTCCAAATGTTTCATTCAGAAAAACAATAAACTACTTCCTGAGACATCAAAGTGATTATATTGATGTTTTTAAATTAAGTAAATTTAGAGGGCTTGATAAAGATTGGAAACCATATTTGTATCAGTTAATGGGTTATGATAGTTTTGAGGTCGAAAAAAAATATGATGCAGAGAAAAGGAAAGAAGATTTAAAATCTCGAGTAAATATTTTAGAGAGTGAAGCTAGTATTTCCACATCTGAAAAAGATAAAATTGAGGGGTTGCTATCTATAAAAAGAGATGAAATTGAACGTAATAAGCAAAATATCGATAGTTTTAACTTTCAATCAAAAGAGTTGGAAATTAATAATGAACTTGTAGAAAAGATTGATACACAAATACAAGATTTAAATACTGTACAATATAGATTATCAACCGAAATATCTAAATTAAAGAAATCACTTGAAGCAGAGCCGGTACTTGTTGATCTTGAAAAAATAAAAGAACTTTATGATGAAATTAACATTTATTTTCCAAATCAAGTTATTGTTGAATACGAAAGGTTGTTAGAATTTAATAAGCAAGTATTTCTCGAACGAAAAGGTATTCTTGAAGAAAATCTTATTAATTTACAGAAAGAGCTTGATGAAGTTCATGTCAATCTTGCTGAGTTACATATTGCAAAAAAACAAAACCTTGAAATACTAACTGAAAAGTCAACTTTTGATAATTTTAAAAAATGGCAAGTAGATTTATCAAAACTTCAATCAGAAGTGTTGTATCTTGAAAAAAAGCTCGAATTAGTTGATGAAGCAACAAAATATTATAATCAAATTTCTGATTTAGAAAAAGAAATCAATGAATCCATCAGAGCTATTTCTTCACAGTTAGATCTTCAAAAGCATAAAGAACTTCGTAAAACATTTAACAATATTATTAATGATGTATTAAATACAAATGCACTTTTATCAATGAAAGTAAATAAAGAAGGAAATATCGAGTTCGAGGCTACAATACAAAGACCGGAAGATCAAACAATAACGGAACAAGATTATGGAACATCATACAAAAAATTACTGTGTATTGCTTTTGATCTTGCCTTACTTGTAGAGTATAGTAATAATTCTTACTTTAGGTTTTCATATCATGATGGTGCTTTGGAGGGATTAGATAACCGGAAAAAAATTGCTTTCATTAAAAAAGCAAGAGAGTTATGTGCTAGTTATAACTTACAGCACATCATTACTCTTATTGATAGTGATTTGCCTAGAGATATGAATGGAGTCATTATTGATTTTAACAAAGATAAATATATCCTTGAGCTCAATGATAAAGACGATTCAGGAAGGCTTTTTGAGTTTTCTTTCTAATTTTCATCCAACATCCCCACCCGCGTTAGGCACATTCAAAGTTTGCTTCGGTGTTGCAACACCGAAGCAAAAACAAAATGGTGGCGACAATTTTTGCCGCCATTTTGGTCGGAGGCAGTGCCGGAGCTTTGAATACGCCGACCCCGAGCGTAGTCGAGGGGGAGCGCCCAAAAAACAAAAGCTTCTTTTAATATTACGTTCCTCTTTCCAACTGTGAGATGCTATAATATAAACCCTCAAAAAAAGGCATTACATGATAATCAGTGCAAGTCGACGTACAGATATTCCTGCGTTCTTTGGCAAATGGTTTATGAATCGCCTCAAAGCTCAGGAAGTGTTAGTACGCAATCCTATGAACAGCAATCAGGTTACTCGAATACAATTAACTCCGGAAAATGTTGAGGCTATCGTATTCTGGACGAAAGACCCTGCAAACTTTTTGCAGTATCTTGATACAATACATGAGATGGGCTATGTGTTTGAAGAGCTGATTCGGATTGGCGCAGAGCAATCGAATGAAGAGGCAGGCGAGCACTTTACGCCGCGCGAGGTTATCAAGCTGATGGTTAATCTGCTTCTTTCGCCGGAAACAGACTTGCGAAAAGCCATGTGGTTAAAACCATTTACGACCCTGCGCGCGGAACGGGAAGAATGCTCTCGGTAGCAAAAGACTATATTCATCAGCTCAACTCTGAGGCTCAACCGCATTTGTTCGGACAGGACTGGAATGATGAATCCTACGGCATTTGTCGGGCGGATATGCTGATCAAAGGTGAAAATCCGGAAAATATCAAGCCGGATTGTACTTTCAGAAAAGACGGCTTCCCTAAAGATAAATTTGACTATATGCTGGCAAATCCGCCCTTTGGGGTCGAGTGGAAGCAACAGCAAAAAACGATTGAGGACGAACGCTCTGCGCTCGGCTACGATGGACGGTTTGGAGCAGGGCTTCCGCGTATCAATGACGGCTCATTGCTTTTTCTACAGCACATGATTTCTAAAATGCGTCGCCCCGAAGATGGCGGCAGCCGTATCGGGATTGTTTTTAACGGCTCGCCCTTGTTTACAGGAGATGCGGGAAGCGGCGAATCCGATATTCGTCAGTGGATTATTACGAATGACTGGCTTGGAGCCATCGTTGCGCTGCCGGATCAGCTTTTCTATAACACAGGCATTTCGACATATATTTGGATTATCACCAATCGAAAGGAAGAACGCCGAATAGGAAAAATCCAGCTCATTGACGCGCGGGAGTTTTATATCAAAATGCGCAAGAGTTTGGGCAATAAGCGCAACCAGATTGGCGACGGCGAAGAGAACCGACCCGATCAGATTAGCGAAATCAGTCGGATATACGGCAATTTTACTCATGATGAAAAAGATGAAAAAAAGGAAGTGATTGTCTCCAAAATTTTTGACAACGAGGATTTCGGCTACAACAAGATTACCGTCGAACGTCCGCTTCGTCTTAATTTTCAAGCAAGCGCGGAACGGATTGCATTACTGGATGATAGTAAAGCGTTTCAGAAAATCGCAGAGAGCGCTAAAAAGAATGAAACGATTCGCCGGCAGGAGATTGAGGCAGGCATTAAACGCCGGAAAGCAATCAAGGAGATGCTTCAGGACTTAGAAAAAGAAACTGCGGGTAAACTGTTCAAAGACCGTATCGATTTCTTAAAAGAACTGAAAGCTGTTGACCGGAAATCAGGCGTACGCCTTTCAGCTTCCGAATTAAAAGCCGTTTTGGAAGCTTTGAGCAAAAAAGACGAAACTGCCGAAATCTGTCGGGATGCCAAGGGCAATCCTGAGCCGGACAGCGACCTGCGCGATACGGAAAATGTGCCGCTCAAGGAAAACATCGAAGACTATTTTAAACGGGAAGTTTTACCCCATGTACCCGATGCTTGGATTGACCATAAGAAAATCAAGGTGGGCTATGAGATTCCGCTCAATCGCCATTTTTATCGATACGAACCGCCTCGACCATTGGAAGTTATAACTGCCGATGTTAAAGCACTGGAAAAAGAAATTATGACGATGCTTTCAGAAATTACCGGCAGTGCGGAGGGGTTAAAATGAGCACGCTGTACAAGCCCTATCCAAAATGCCAAATGCTTGAATGAAAAACAGTTAAACACTTGAACAAAAGCCAGTCATTTGCATGAATAAAATTCAGCCGTTTGCTTGAATAAAAATACGCCAAACGCTTGAATAAAA
>ERZ795030.3307-NODE-3307-length-17365-cov-4.457250_pt1 | contig 17365 bp, 9 predicted proteins | sample MGYA00375122_ERZ795030 | MGnify/ENA primary metagenome ERZ795030 (study PRJEB30165, sample SAMN05720146) | activated sludge metagenome | isolation source: anaerobic digester from wastewater treatment plant | place: Japan | collected 2015-04-20 ... | reverse complement strand
GTGGATGATAATCAGATAGGCCAATGACGCAATCGCAATGCCCAATGACTGGCTTAAACTCACCACCACAATCACGGTATTTGAAATTAAATTACCAATGACTGGCAACAAGCCCACCAAAAAGGTGATGGCAATCATGGTTTTAATCAACGGTAAATGAATGCCCATTAAAGGCAACACAACCGCTAAATAAATTGCCGTAAACGTGGTGTTAATGGCCGAAATACGCACTTGTGCAAAGACTATCCGACGAAACGCGTCGCCAAACAAATCGCCCCTTGTCGCCAGCGCGCGGGCAAAAGGTTTGCGGCTATCCATTCTCACTGCGTCCCGCACTGCAACCATGCCGCCAATAATCATCCCAATTAGCACATGTGCGGTTGCCCGCCCTGCTTCTTTACCCACCACTTGCAGCTCATCTGCATGTGACCGCAACCACTCGGAAGCTTGCTCCCGAAAAGTATGGGCATCGGCTGGCAGATGATCCAGCAACCAAGTGGGTAAAATTTTGCGTGAATCTTCCAGAATTTGCGCCATTTTAGCAAGTAAAACTGTCACACTTCCTGCATCAGACCTTAAAAACGCCACCAAGGCGGCCCCTGCTAAACTCAGCAATCCAACAATTATCACCACCAAAATACCCACCGCCCAAAGTTTGGCGCGGTTACTTGGTTTTTTTGTAGGAAAGCGCTTGGCAATTTGCGGTGTGAGCATATGCACGAGTTCATACACCAACAATCCCGCCAACAATGCAGGCAGCAAATGAAACACCAGCACAAAAACCAAAACAATCGCCGCCACTACCCAAGCAGCAATTTCATAAACATTTGGTGGTAATTTTTTTGAAGTGTTGATCATGCGAATAGTTTCAATTTAAATGCGTTATTGGTCATTAAGTGATTTAGGCATCAAGCGATAAAACAATACCACACCCGGCGTAATAGTATGCTACAAACTTTAGCTGCAGTAAGGCTTAAAGCGATTCAGGAAGTTTTCTGCCTCATTCACAGGCAACGACAGCACCAAATCCACCTGCGCGTTAAATGATTTTCTCAAAATGGTGCCGTTACACTTTGGCAGCACATTTGTGAGCATGTCCATTTGTTTGTAGCTGATGGTTAACGGGTAACTGCGCATTTCTACGTACTCAGCCGTTTTTGCCGCGTCCAAAGCAAGCTTTGCCGTGCCACCGTATGCGCGCACCAAACCGCCCGTCCCTAAATTAATACCGCCGTAATAGCGAATGACCGCCACACAGACATTGATAAAATCACGCCCTTCAATATGCTTGAGTATCGGCATGCCAGCCGTGCCAGATGGCTCGCCCGCATCTGAAAAGCGCGGAATAATGCCATCAGCGGTTTTAATGCGAAAGCCATAAGCCAAGTGATGCGCCGTTGGGTGTTGTGCAGCAAACGCACGGAGTGCCGCGCCAATTTCACGCTCATCCGCACACGGCAACGCTGCAGCAATAAAGCGGGATTTGTTAATGGTTTGTTCGGCAAACCCCGCTTCTAAAATAGAAATCAAAATTGCACCTGAGTTTGTATCTTAAAAACTACCTTCCCTTGCCCAATATGCTACCCAACACACCGCGAATAATACTGCGCCCAAGTTGCGAACCCACCGCGCGCGCAGCAGACTTTGCAGCGCTTTCTAAAATGGTGTCAGAACGGCTAGTTTTTTTACCACCCAAAATGTCGCCCCAGCTAAAGCCTTCATCTGCTTTGGCTTCCGTTGCGCTCTGCGTAGCACGTGTTTTTAAAATCTCGTAGGCCGACTCACGGTCAACCGTTTTTTCATAAGCGCCAGCCACCAATGAAGTCTTCATCACATCCAAGCGCTCACCATCGGTAATCGGCCCAATGCGGCTGGATGGCGGGCAAACAAACGTGCGCTCAACTGGTGTTGGTATGCCTTTTTCATCTAACAATGACACCAGCGCCTCACCCACGCCTAATTCTGTAATTGCCGTGGCTACATTCACTTTTGGATTGCTTCTAAAAGTTTCTGCCGCGGCATTCACCGCTTTTTGGTCGCGCGGGGTAAAGGCGCGCAGAGCATGTTGCACGCGGTTACCAAGCTGGCCAAGGACGGCATCTGGAATGTCTAACGGGTTCTGCGAGACAAAATACACGCCCACACCTTTTGAACGAATCAAACGCACCACTTGCTCGATTTTGGTCAATAACGCTTGCGGTGCATCGTTAAACAATAAGTGTGCCTCATCAAAGAAAAACACCAGTTTCGGTTTTTCTAAATCGCCCACTTCGGGTAATTTTTCAAACAATTCTGAAAGCAACCACAGCAGTAAAGTGGCGTAAATACGGGGTGAATTAAACAACTTATCAGATGCCAAAATATTCACGATGCCGCGTCCATCTGCATCGGTTTGCATTAAGTCATCCAGATTCAGCGCTGGTTCGCCAAACAATTGGTCGGCGCCTTGGGTTTCTAATTCAAGCAAACTGCGTTGCACCGCACCCACGCTAGCGGCCGAAATATTGCCATACTGCGCTTGGTAAGTGGCTGAATTTTCTGCCGCGTGCTGCATCATGGCGCGTAAATCTTTTAAATCCAGCAACAGCCAGCCATTGTCATCGGCAATTTTAAATACAGAATTCAACACGCCGCCCTGCACTTCATTTAAATTGAGCAAACGAGCTAACAATAGCGGCCCCATTTCCGCAATGGTGGTGCGCACAGGGTGACCTTTTACGCCAAACACATCCCAGAACGCCACTGGGCTCTTTTTATAGCTAAAATCAGTCAGCGCCAATTGCTGTACACGCGCTTCTACTTTTGGGTTGCCACCACCAACTTGGCTCATACCCGCTAAATCGCCTTTCACATCGGCCATAAACACCGGCACACCCTGCGCTGAAAAACTCTCTGCCAGTGATTGCAAGGTCACCGTTTTACCTGTACCTGTTGCCCCCGCAATCAAACCATGCCGATTAGCCATTTTTGGCAACAGAAAATTAGAAGTTTCTTGATTTTTTGCGATAAGAATTGGTGTGGACATCACAGGCTTTCAACCGTTATTTGGATGCGCTTATTCTAACATTGAAACAAAATTCATCGCACCAACGCTTGCACAAAAAACGAGACTGAGCAGATTATCAGCTCATCAAATGTGATTGTTGAAACAAGGTGAAATTTACCTAAAAAACTTGAATATTTTAGCTAAATATCAAACAACCTTTTTCGATGCTCTGCGAGCCTTATAAATAAAGGCTCGCAGAGCATTATTTTTTTCTCGTAGAAAATTAAGGCGTTTTAAACGTTTTCAAACGCCTCACACAGTTGGCTTAATAACTGGCCAAATAGCGGAAATAATTCTTCCGTACCATGCGGGCTTTCATCATCGGTGCCGGCGACAATAAAAGCAACTGTCAGCTTATCGAGATTTTCTCTAAACTCAGTCCAGTGTTCAACCTCAGCGTCTGCGATGAGTTGAAATTTATGTAAGCCAGATTCAATAATTTCAATTAATTCTGGCTCTGGCAACCCCGCAAACAATGTTTTTGCAATAGTAATTTGCGCGGTTTGAAAGTTGGGGGTAATGTCCTCTGCACCCAAGGGGCGCGTAAAAAAAGCATAGGCCAGTAACGCATAAGCTTGGTAGACACTCAATATGTCAAAGTTTTCGCTGCGCTCAGCACTTGGAGACCGCTCTGCCGCCTGAATTGCCTTAAAAGTGACATAGCAACTTAAAAAGTCTGCGGCCACTAAGGCATCATAGTCATCCAAGTCGGTATTGGGTTGAGCATCATTATTTTGGGCAGTTTCGGCTAAACACAGCGCATGCATCAGTTTGAGTCGTTTTGAATATTGAATTTCCATTTCAAATCCTAATCATTGTTTAAAAATTTACGCATTTTCATGCAGATTAATCTAGCGCAGGAATTGCCTCTAACAACTCGTGCAATTCTAGCCAGCGCATTTCCGCAGTTTCAATCTGGCTGCTCAATTCAGACTGCTTTTTAAGCAGTTGCTGCAATTCGGTTTTATCGTTTGCCGCATACAGCGCACTATCATTCAAACGTTCATCGCACTTAGTTTTGTCAATGTGCCACTGGGCAATATTGTTATCTAGCTGTTCGATTTCTTTTAACAATGGCCTGCGCGCTGCAATTCTGGCTTGGCGTTCAATTTTATTGGCAGCGCGGTCATTTTTATTGGGTTTATTCTCAACAATTAATTGTGTCGCCTGTTTTTCTTTTAAACGTTGCTCATTCAACCACGCACTATAACCTTCTAAATCGCTTTCAAACGGCTCGGCACTACCATCGGCCACTAAAATAAATTCATCGCAAGTGGCGCGCAATAACGCTCGGTCATGCGAGACTAATATAACGCCACCTTCGTAATCTTGCAGGGCAAGCGTCAACGCATGGCGCATTTCTAAATCTAAATGGTTGGTGGGTTCATCGAGTAACAGCAAATTTGGCCGCGTCCAAATGAGCAACGCCAGTGCCAGGCGAGACTTTTCTCCGCCAGAAAAATTTTCACATGGTGAACGTGCCATATCGCCTTTAAAGTCAAATCCACCCAAATAATTCAGGTGTTCTTGCTCGCGCGTCAGCGGGTCTAGCTTCATCATGTTTTGCAAGGGTGATTCATCTGGCCGCAATTGCTCAAGCTGATGTTGTGCAAAGTAGCCGATGTTTAAATCTTTGCCTTCAACGCGCTTTCCGCTTAAAGGTTTGAGTTCATTGGCCAGCAATTTAATGAGCGTGGTTTTACCTGCACCATTACGCCCCAGCAATCCCAATCGCTCGCCCGGCCTGATGGCCAACACAATATTCTTAATCAATGCCACATTGTTGTAACCGACTGACATTTCATCTAACACCAGCAATGGGTCAGGAGAAGCGAGTGGCGCACGAAACTCAAAACTAAATTGCGAATCCACATGCGCGGCTGAAATCATCTCCATGCGCTCAAGCGCTTTAATGCGGCTTTGTGCTTGGCGTGCTTTGGTAGCCTGCACGCGAAAACGGTCAATATAACTGTGTAAATGCGCCACTTTGCGTTGCTGCTTTTCAAACATGCTTTGCTGCAGAGCCAGTTTTTCAGCACGTTGGCGCTCAAAATCCGAATAGCCACCTTTGTACAAAGTTAGCGTTTGCTGCTCAATATGCGCAATATGATTCACAATCGCATCTAAAAAGTCGCGGTCATGCGAAATCAAAAACAGCGTACCGCGATAACTTTGCAGCCAGCTCTCAAGCCAAATCACCGCATCTAAATCTAAATGGTTGGTGGGCTCATCTAACAGCAATAAATCTGAGCGGCACATCAAAGCGCGTGCCAAGTTTAAACGCACACGCCAACCGCCAGAAAAAGTTGAAACTGCCTGCTGCAAGTTAGCTTGGCTGAAGCCTAAGCCGTTCAATAACTCCGCCGCACGCGCTTTGGCACTATAGCCATCAATATCCGTTAAGCGATGATGCAGTTCACCTATCAACTCGCCTTGATGATTGGCTTCTGCTTCAGCCAAAGCTTTCTCAATTGTGCGCAACTCAACATCGCCATCTAACACAAATTCAATCGCAGGCATGGCAAGTGCGGGGGTTTCTTGCGCCACATGCGCCACTACCCAGCTTGCGGGCATTTCTAAACTGCCTGATTCCACATGCATTTCACCACGCAATAGCGCAAATAATGAAGATTTTCCAGCACCATTTGCCCCAGTTAAGCCCACTTTATGGCCAGGATGCAGTTGCAGAGATGCGGATTGAATCAGGACTTTGACGCCGCGGGCGAGTGTGAGTTGTTTAAATTGAATCAATTGAAAACCGTTAATTTTAAAAGTCTAGTCAACCAAGTTCGACCAGTTGCGCTATTCTAATAGATAACGAATCGAATTTTGACAACTTTTTATGACACTAGCGTTTGGTGTAACGCCAGTTTTAACCAATATTGCAGTAAAATAACAGTCTGCCGCCATCCACTTCACAGCATAGAATAAACAAACCTACCGAATGGTTACAAAAACACTACGACTTTTCTACCGCGTTATTTTAAAACTCATTACGTTTGTCGTGGTTGTGATGGTGCTTGCAGCGCTGGTTATTCAGTTCTATGTATTCCCCAACATTGACCGCTACAAAAACGATATTGCTAAACTTGCCAGTGAGGCAACGCAGCAAAAAGTTGAAATTGGCCATATAGAAGCCGGCTGGCAAAAACTTAACCCGCGCTTAATGATTGCAAATATTGATATTTATGACGCCCAAAACCGCCCTGCACTTCAGCTTAAAAAAACCGATGTCACATTTTCATGGCTAAGTATTCCGCTATTGGAACCTCATCTAGCAAACTTGGTGATTCGTGAACCTGAACTCACGATTAGACTAAGCCCCAACGGCGCAATTTATATTGCCGGCATCAGCATGGAAGGTCAATCGAAACCTGATTTACCTAACTGGCTCTTGCGTCAATCGCAATTCCAAATTAAAAATGCAAAAGTTATCTGGCAAGATGACATGCGAAACGCGCCACCACTTAGTCTGAACCAATTAAACTTACAATTGCATAGCCCACCTTGGGCAAGCCTACTTAAAAACCATCGTATAAGCCTAACGGCAACGCCAAGTATCGGCACCAGCAATCCCATTCACATTCAAGCTGATGTGTATGGGAATGATGTCAGCCAACTCAAAGAGTGGCGTGGTACCCTTGAGGCTAGCCTCAAAGATGCGGATATGGCAGCCTTTAAGCCATGGGTTAACTATGCTGCAATAACACACCCCATTGAACTACAGGCGGGCAATGGTTCAGCTGAAGTCTCTTTACAGTTTGATGATGCACAAGTACAAGCCCTCAGTAGCAAGCTTGCGCTGGACGGTGTGAAAATTAAGCTAAGAACCCAAGCAGAAGCGGTGCAACTTAATCAACTGTCAGGTAAATTTAATTGGATTAACACCACAAACTCGCAAAAGCTCAATGTTGAAAACCTTACTTTGGCCGCCAGCAATGGCCTCAAAATTGACAACGTAACAGGCAGTTTTACCGACACAATTGCTGGCAACCGCTCACTCAATTTTAAACTTCCTCAGGTTGATTTGGCATTAATACAGCCGTACTTATTACAATTACCGATACCTGCCCAACCTTTGCAAAAATTAACGCAGCTTTCGCCAAAAGGCAAATTAGAGCGCCTTGCTTTTAGCTGGAGCGGTAGCAAAACACAAACAAACACATATCAAATTGATACTAAATTTGACGGATTAAGCATCTCAGCACATGAAAAAATCCCGGGATTTAGCAATTTAACAGGCGAAATCAACGCTAATCAAAAGCTTGGAAAAGTTACCCTGCATAGCACCAAAGCGTTGCTTGATTTTAAAGGCATATTACGTTGGCCAATTCCAGCGGACAAGTTAGATGGTGACATTACTTGGAGCCTCAATGACCAATCGAGCAAAATTCAAATTAAAGACTTAAAGGTCAGCAATCAACATTTAACTGGCAGCCTAAACGCCAGTTACTTAATGGACGGTAACAAAGGTGGGCTACTGGACTTAAAAGGTAACTTTGGTAAAGGTAATGCCAAATATGCACTATTTTATTACCCGACGATTTTGGGTGAAACCACGCTACATTGGCTGGATACGTCTATTTTATCAGGCCGCGCTGAAGATATTCACCTGACGGTAAAAGGTCGTTTAGCTGATTTTCCATTTGTGGATAGCAAAAACAATCTAGATAGCAAACTGGGGCTATTTAGAGTGACCGCTAAAGTGAGCGATAGCGTTTTGGAGTTTGGGACCGGCTGGCCGCATATTGAAGGTTTAGGCCTAGATTTACTGTTTGAAGGCAAACGCATGGAGCTCAATGCCAATACGGGGCATTTGTTGGGTAACCAAATCATAAAAAGTAAAACCTCCATTGCACAGTTAGATGCTGATTCACCTTTGCTGGTTATTGATAGCGAAGTAAAAGGAAATGTTGAAAATGCCATTCAGTTTGTGAATAAAAGCCCCGTTGTAACCGTCACACAAGGGTTTACTGAAGGCTTAAAAACCGGCGGTCAAGGTAAGTTGAATCTAAATTTAAAAATCCCTCTGCAAAACGTTGAAGCATCTCAGTACAAAGGCTTATATCAAATTGTTGAAGGACGTATGGAATCTGAGAGCATTCCCACTCTCACCAATATCAATGGCGCAATTGAATTTACGGAAAGTAATTTGACGGCTAAAAATATCAATGCAAGTGCATTTGGTAGCCCTGTCACCCTTAACTTAACCACTGGTAAAGACAAGACTATTTATGTCACAACAAAAGGCAAAATCAGTGATACCAGCCTTAAACAACTCGTCAATAGCCAAGGGCAGAATAATCAGTCACTCATCAATATTGCAAACTATTTCAGTGGCAGCACAGACTGGGCAGGCAATATCACCATTCGAAAACCTGCCGTGGATATTAGTATTCAATCAAATTTAGTCGGCATTGGCTCACGTCTACCTATGCCAATGAACAAAGCGTCGAATGAAGCCTTAAACTTGCGAATCGATAAAAAACAAACCCCAAATAATGAAACAATCTCCGTGTCATTAGGCAACAGAATGGCAGCCAAATTGATACGCACTGGAGAAAACGGCCAATTTGTGCTTGATGGCGGGGTCATTCAAGTCAATGCTATCGCTGAAAGTGAAATCAAACCCATTGACGGTATTCAACGTAAGGGTTTGCTAGTATCAGGTAATCTTGAATACCTTGATGGAGATGCTTGGCGTAATGTCATACGTGATATATCAGGCACTGAAAAACAAAAAAATATGTTGCCAATGCCTAAATTTGATATAAAAATCAATGCGCTGGATATTTTTGACAGGCGTATCAATCAACTGAGACTGACCAATACAGCAGACAAAGATAACTTGCGCTTGTCGGTGCAAAGTAATGAAATCTCCGGCGATTTACAGTGGTCAAGCCAAAATAATGGCAAATTAATGGCTAGACTCTCTAATTTAACCGTGCCAGAAGCCTCGCCTAATCGAAGCAAAATAAATGACAAAGAAGCATCACTCAGCGATTTCAAAAAGCTAGAACAAGACTACCCTGCGCTAGACATTACTGCAGAGCAATTTATTTACAACAAGAAAAACTTTGGCGCACTCGAACTTGTTGCTTATCCGCAAAATGACAACTGGAATATTGAAAAATTAAAACTCATCAAGTCTGACAGCATTATCAGCGCTGAAGGTCAGTGGAATAACTGGGTAAAAAACCCAAATACCTATCTCAACATTACTTGGGATATCAAGAACCTTGGCAAAACGCTCAATCAAGTGGGATATCCAGATACCATCAAAGGCGGCGAAGGCACATTGAGCGCGCAATTACATTGGCCAGGAAGTCCGCACCAGTTTAATGCAAAAGGGTTAAACGGTGATTTGCAACTAGACCTTAAAAAAGGCCAGTTTTTAAAGGTGCAGCCAGGGGTTGGCCGACTTTTGGGTTTATTAAGCTTGCAAAGCCTGCCGCGCAGACTCACCCTAGACTTTAGAGATTTATTCAGCAACGGCTTTGCCTTTGATCGTATTAACGGCAATGCAAAAATCAGCCAAGGCGTGATGCGAAGTGATAACTTTCAAATGTCAGGCCCTGCTGCCGACGTTGCCATTAAAGGCGAAACCAATCTGCAAAATGAAACACAGCATTTATATGTCAAAGTGCTGCCTCACGTAAGTGACAGTCTTTCACTTGCCGCTTTAGCGGGCGGCCCACTGGCTGGTGCTGTCGCATTTTTAGCGCAAAAAATATTAAAAGATCCCTTGAACAAAATCGCTTCAAGTGAATATGAAATTATTGGCACTTGGGATAATCCGCAGGAGGTCAACGCGCCCAAGGCAGGACCTGAGGTGAATCAAGCTTCACCGCTCCAATAATGTATGATGTAATAAAACTAAGGATACAAAATGCCAAGTACAAACTCAGCCCCTAAACAAGAAATTGTAAAAATTGCAGCCATCCAAATGGCCTCTGGCCCACAAGTTGCGGCTAACTTGAGCGAGGCCAAACGCCTTATTGAATCTGCGGTAAAGCTTGGCGCTAAACTAGTGGTATTGCCTGAGTATTTCGCGATTATGGGCTTAAAAGACACCGATAAAGTGGCCGTGCGCGAGCAAGATGGCAGTGGCCCTATCCAAGATTTCTTAAGCACTACTGCCAAAAAAAATAAAATCTGGATCATTGGTGGCACAGTACCGCTTGTCAGCCAATTTCCCAATAAAGTTCGCAATAGCTGCCTAGTTTATGACGACAAAGGTAAACAAGTCGCCCGGTACGATAAAATCCACCTGTTTGGCTTAGATTTAGGCAATGAACACTACCATGAAGAAAACACCATTGAAGCGGGTGATGCTGTCAAAGTGGTAGAAACCCCGTTTGGTAAAATCGGCCTTTCTGTTTGCTACGACTTGCGCTTTCCGGAACTATATCGCGCAATGGGTGAGGTGAATATCATTGTTGTGCCCGCCGCATTTACCGATACTACAGGTAAGGCACATTGGGAGACGTTAATCCGCGCCCGTGCCATTGAAAACTTGAGCTATGTAATAGCACCCGCTCAGGGTGGCTACCATGTTTCAGGCCGTGAAACGCATGGTAACACGATGATTGTTGACCCTTGGGGCGTGATTTTAGATCGGCTGCCGCGCGGCTCTGGCGTTGTGATTGCTACCATGAACCCGAAATATCAAGAAAGCCTCAGAAAAAGCTTGCCCGCATTGAAACATCGTACGATTAAATCTGTCGGATGATAAAACTCACCAATCAATTGAAAACCAAAATGAAAAATCCAGAAAACGCCAGTCAATCAACACTTGCCAAAGGCACGCATTTTGAGGCAGCAACTGAGGCTTTGCTTACACCCGCAAATCTAGAAGTGCCGCAGTTGCAACAAGTGCTCGGTGAGATGATGTCACACCACATTGATTACGCAGATTTATACTTTCAGTACAGCCGTGCAGAAAGCTGGAGCCTTGAAGAAGGCCAAGTGAAATCGGGTAACTTTTCAATTGACCAAGGCGTTGGAGTACGCGCCGTGAGTGGTGAAAAAACAGCTTTTGCTTACTCAGACGACATCACCTTTGATGCATTGCAACTTGCCGCAAAAGCGACAAAATCAATCGCCAGTTTAGGAAACGCGCAAACCGCGCACAAAATTGTTACCCGCCAAGCACCGCAACTCTATTTACCGCAAGACCCGATTGCTTCACTTTCAGCAGAGGCCAAAGTCAAGCTATTGGAGCGCCTAGAACAATATGCCCGTAAGCTGGACACACGCATCACACAAGTAACCGCCTCAATCACTGGGGAATATGAAGTGGTCATGGTAGCACGCCACGATGGCGTGATGGCCGCCGACGTGCGCCCATTAGTGCGTGTAGGCATTAACGTCATTGCCGAAAGTAATGGCCGCCGTGAGCAAGGCTCTGCGGGTGGCGGTGGACGTTTTGACTACGGCTATTTTACCGATGAGGTGTTGCAAGACTTTGCCAAAAAAGCGGTGCATCAGGCCATTGTGAACCTCGATGCGCGCCCTGCTCCCGCAGGCAGCATGACTGTAGTGCTAGGCGCGGGCTGGCCAGGCATATTATTGCACGAGGCCATTGGCCACGGCTTAGAAGGTGACTTTAACCGAAAAGGCAGCTCAGCTTTTTCTAACATGATAGGCCAACAAGTGGCCGCCAAAGGCATCACCATTGTGGATGATGGCACCATTGCCGACCGCCGTGGTTCACTCAGCATGGACGATGAAGGCAACCCCACCAATAAAACAGTGCTCATTGAAGATGGCATTTTACGCGGCTATATTCAAGACACGCTCAATGCGCGCCTCATGAACATGCCCATCACTGGCAACGCAAGACGCGAAAGCTACGCACATATCCCCATGCCGCGCATGACCAACACTTATATGCTGAACGGCACCACGCCACCTGAAGAAATTATTAAATCGGTCAAAAGAGGCCTTTTTGCCGCCAACTTTGGTGGTGGGCAAGTCGATATTACCAGCGGAAAATTTGTATTTAGCGCGGCAGAAGCCTATATGATTGAAGATGGCAAAATCACCTACCCCGTCAAAGGCGCCACGCTCATCGGCAACGGCCCAGAAGTGCTGAAACGCGTGAGCATGATAGGCAACGATATGGCGCTAGATTCTGGCGTAGGCACTTGCGGAAAAGAAGGCCAAAGCGTGCCTGTGGGCGTGGGGCAACCGACGTTGAAAATTGATGGGTTGACTGTGGGGGGGACGGCATAATTATAAAAACGGTCATGTTAAATTACAGTTCGCTTAGAGAAAAATCGCTTGGCGAGCATGTTGTACTCGACCCTGAAAAATACGTTTAACCAACACCTCAATTCTGTTTAATTCCATGCATAACCTTTTAAGCACCTCTGCAAGCCTTTATTTATAAGGCTCACAGAGGCATAAAAATCTCTCGGGGAATATTTATCGGATTTTAATCATTTTTTTCATGTCACATTGCTACGCAAACCAAGCATTTCTACGATGAAAAACAAGCTATAAATTTCCACCAAAACCGCGTTTTTCAAACCCCAGCCGTTATAATCTAGCCTTTAAAAATTCATCAATAAGTATTTATGTCGCAGACTTCACCGGCCTTTTCAAACGCTATTCCAAAGTTGGGGCAAGTGGGCCGCATCACGCTTGCCACAAGTGGTGAAGATGCGCTTGCGCTGGCAAATTTGGCATTGCAACTCAAAGCCAACAAGCCCAGCCAGCCATTGGTAATTATTTCCGCCAATGCTTTTGATGCGCAGCGTTTGCTTGAAGAACTCCCCTATTTTGCACCCAATTTAAGCGTACATTTGCTGCCCGACTGGGAAACGCTACCTTACGACCAATTTTCGCCGCATCCTGATTTAATTTCTGAGCGGCTCACCACGCTGTATCACATTGCGCAAAATGCCTGTGACGTGATTATTGTGCCGCTTTCAACTGCGCTCATCCGCTTAAGCCCAAAGGCTTTTTTGAGCGCCAATACCTTTATGCTCAAAAAGGGGCAAAAGCTGGATATTGAAGCCTTGCGTTTGCAATGCGCCGAGGCGGGTTATCACCATGTAACACAAGTGATTTCGCACGGTGAGTTTAGCGTACGCGGTGGCTTAGTTGATTTATTCCCCATGGGTTCCGCCCTGCCTTATCGCATTGATTTGTTTGATGACGAAATTGAAACCATCCGCACGTTTGATGTCGATACGCAACGCAGCCTATACCCCGTGCCTGAAATTAGACTACTGCCTGCGCGCGAATTTCCGCTAGATGAGTCAGGCATTGCGCTCTTTCGTAGCCAGTTTCGCGAAGCGTTTGAGGGCGACCCGCAACGCGCAAAAATTTACAAAGATGTCAGCAAAGGCGTGGCTTCTGGCGGCATTGAGTGGTATTTGCCGTTATTTTTTGAGCAAACCGCCACCCTGCTCGATTACCTACCCGCTAACAGCCTGCTTTGCCTGCACGGTGATTTAGACCACAGCGCTCAACAGTTTTGGCGCGAGGCGCAATCGCGCTACCGCACGCTGGCACACGATGCTGAACGCCCTATTTTGCCGCCAGAAACCTTGTTAATTAAAACGGAAGACTTTTTTGCTGCAACGCATGCGTTTGCCAGAATAAGCCTCAGCATTAGCAAAACGTCTAACAATCTTCCGGCGCTCGATATTGAACGCCGCGCAGAACATCCGCTGCATAAATTGGCAGACTTTATTCGCCAATTTAGTGGCCGAATTTTAATTGTGGCTGAAAGTTTAGGCCGCCGTGAAACCATGCATCAGTTATTTACCGAGCATGGATTGGCTGTTGGTATTTGTGAAACATGGGCAGATTTTCAGGCAAGTAAAGCGCATGTGATGTTAGGTGTCAGCACATTACATGCGGGCGTGGCACTTACTGACCAAGCACAGCCAATTGCCATTATCACAGAAGCCGAACTCTATGCCGCCACTGTGCGCCAGCAGCGCCGCCGCGAAAAAGAAAAAGCCCGCAGCACTGAGGGCATGCTCAAAGATTTATCTGAGTTGCGCATTAACGACCCCGTGGTGCATGAGCAGCATGGGGTTGGCCGCTACAAAGGTTTAGTCAGTATTGATTTTGGTGAGGGCGAAACCGAGCTCTTGCTATTGGAATATTTTGGTGAAGATAAGCTGTATGTACCTGTTTCACAGCTATTTTTAATTTCGCGCTATTCAGGCGGCCCGCCAGAAAGCGCACCATTGCACCGTCTAGGCAGCGGTAGTTGGGAAAAAGCCAAGAAAAAAGCGCTCAAGCAAATTCGCGATACCGCAGCCGAATTACTTAACTTGTATGCACAACGGGCATCGCGGCGCGGCCACGCATTTACCCTCAGTTTGCATGATTACGAAGCTTTTTGTGAAGGCTTTCCGTTTGAAGAAACCCCAGACCAGTTAGAAGCCATTGAAAACGTCATTAAAGACATGCAATCTGGCCGCCCGATGGACCGATTGGTATGCGGCGATGTGGGTTTTGGCAAAACCGAAGTTGCCCTGCGCGCAGCTTTTGTGGCGGTGATGGGTGGGCGTCAAGTGGCCGTGCTGGTACCCACCACGCTATTGGCTGAGCAGCATTACAATAATTTTAAAGACCGCTTTGCCGAGTGGCCGATTAAAATTGCCGAAATATCGCGCTTTAGAACCGCAAAAGAACAAAAAGAGGCGTTAGCAGGCTTAGAAGCTGGCAATATTGACATCATTATTGGCACACATCGATTGATTCAAAAAGATGTGAAGTTTAAGAATTTAGGCTTAGTGGTGCTGGATGAAGAACACCGCTTTGGTGTGCGCCAAAAAGAGCAGCTCAAAGCGCTGCGTGCCGAAGTAGACGTGCTGACGCTCACGGCCACACCGATACCACGCACCCTCAGCATGGCGATGGAAGGCCTGCGCGAGTTTTCAATTATTACTACGCCACCGCAAAAGCGCTTGAGTATTAAAACTTTTCATACCGATTATTCTGAAGGCATTATTCGCGAGGCGGCTACGCGGGAGTTTAAGCGCGGCGGGCAAGTGTATTTTCTGCATAATGAGGTGGATACCATACATTCGATGCGCGAGAAATTGGAGCGTATATTGCCCGATGCGCGCATTGCTGTGGCACACGGCCAATTACGCGAGCGTGAGCTAGAACACGTGATGCGCGACTTTTATCATCAGCGCTACAACCTGCTACTGTGTACAACCATTATTGAAACCGGTATTGACGTACCAACCGCCAACACCATTATTATGAATAAGGCCGATATGTTTGGCTTGGCGCAAATGCACCAATTGCGTGGTCGCGTGGGCCGCTCACATCATCAGGCCTATGCGTATTTGCTGACTGACCCTGACCGAAAAATTACCGTGCAAGCGCAAAAACGGCTGGATGCAATTCAACTCATGGAAGACCTAGGCGCAGGCTTTCACCTTGCCATGCACGATTTAGAAATTCGCGGTGCGGGCGAGCTATTGGGCGATTCTCAAAGCGGTGAAATGCAAGAAATTGGCTTTCATTTGTATTCCGATATGCTCAACTACGCCGTGAAGCAACTTAAAGCAGGTAAAGAGCCTGATTTAAACGCACCACTTGGCGTGACGACAGAAATCAACCTGCACACGCCAGCGCTCTTGCCAACTAAATATTGCCCCGATGTGCATGAACGCTTAGTGGTGTACAAACGCTTGGCTAACTGCGTGGATGATGACGAACTGGATAACCTGCAAGAAGAACTCATTGACCGCTTTGGCTTGCTGCCAGAGCAAGGTGAGGCGCTCATGGCGTGCCACCGATTGCGTATCGCGTCAAAAGCGATTGGCGTGATTAAAATTGATGCGAGTGATGCGGCCATTCAGCTGCAATTTATCCCAAAAGCGGATATCGACCCAATGAAACTCATCAACTTATTGCAACGCGATAAACGTTGCCGCATGAATGGGCCTGATAAATTAAGAATCACCGTGAGCTTTCCGACCATTCACCTACGGGCAGATTTTGTAAAAAGTATTTTAAGAGAATTTATTTAGCCAAAAAACCAACGATTACTAGCGGTAAATCAAAAATAAAGCCGCCACAATCGCCACAGTCGCCCAGCCAATTCTATCCACATATTGGTGTAACTTGGCTTCCATACTTGGCCCGCCCCATTTCATTAACCCTGCCACCATAAAAAAGCGCATGCCGCGGCCAATGAGGGAAGCCAAGGTGAAAGGTATCAAGGCCATTGAAAGTGTGCCGGCTGCAATAGTGAACACTTTGTAGGGAATGGGTGAAAAGCCAGCGATAAAAATCGCCCAAAAACCATAGTCTTTAAACCATGTGACGGCGGTAAGGTACGCTTCCCAATAATGGCTTGCTTTCAAGTGCGGCTCAATCACATCAAACATGGTGATGCCAATAAAATAACCAAATATGCCGCCTAATACTGAAGTCACTGTGGTAATGAGCGCAAATCGCCAGGCTTTATTTGGGTTGGCCAAACTCATGGGCGCGAGCATTACATCAGGCGGAATGGGAAAAAATGACGATTCTGCAAAACTGAGCGCACCTAAATACCAAGGCGCATTGGGTAATCTTGCCCAAATCATTGCGCGCTGAAACAGGCCAGAAAAAATTTTCATTGGGCTACGTCTTTAAAAAATGAGATGCGACATTCTATCAGTAAGGTTGCCCGATGCGTATGATTTCACTGACTAGAAAGTTGTGTTGTTTTAGCGGTTGATATGCATAAAATAAAAGCCAAGAAAAAATGCTTTTAAACCTAGCATTTTGCTACGAGAAAAATTTTCTCCTCTGCAAGCCTTTATTTATAAGGCTTACAGAGCATAGAAAAAGGTTGGTGTTAACATGGGTGTAAAAAGCAGTGTTTTAAAGGCTTAAATTTGGTGCCATTACTCCAGCACAACACGGCCATTGAGTGGCTGTACTGGCCGATTGTTATGATGGTGTAATACTTCTTCAAAAGCTGCGATTTGCGTTTTTGAAACCGTCATGGGTGTTTTTAATACCAACCAACGCACGCCTTCCGTGCAAGGCGGTGTTGTGAGTGAGCCGCTAAATCGGTAGTAATCACGGTTTTCTGGCATTAATTCTTGTGCAGTCACTTTGGTGTTAAGCGGTACAGGCGCGCCCTTTTCTTTAGGCATTTGCGACCACAGTTTTTCAAGGCCTGCGTTGGCTTTGCCTTCTTTATACATCACCGCAATCACCGCGAAGTTGCCCTTTTTATCCGCGTGCACAAAATGCGCCTCTAGCGGAAAAGGTTTGCCCTTGATGGTGTTTTCACTTGGAGTATGAAAATGCACTTGCTTCATTTGAAAAGGCGTGTCA
>ERZ795030.3305-NODE-3305-length-17374-cov-10.442808_pt1 | contig 17374 bp, 19 predicted proteins | sample MGYA00375122_ERZ795030 | MGnify/ENA primary metagenome ERZ795030 (study PRJEB30165, sample SAMN05720146) | activated sludge metagenome | isolation source: anaerobic digester from wastewater treatment plant | place: Japan | collected 2015-04-20 ... | reverse complement strand
TGCTCCTGCACCATGCGTACAGCGCGTTCGCGCACTTCCGGTGAACACTTGGTTGACTTTCTCATGGCTCCATCTTCTCAAAGGCTGGAGCCTCCTCAAAACCGGGGGCGATTCAATTTTGCCGGGCTGACCCACATTGAGCGGTTTCCCTACCGGGTCACCACCATGCGATTCCGCCATTTGCTTGAAGAACCCAAGCTGGATGAATCCTAGCCACGAAGCAATGACCGTAAACGTACAAGGGACATATTATACCGAATAAGACATGGAATTACCATTTAGTCATAATTCTACTATAAGGTAGCTTACGCGACTCAAAATTGAAAATCCATCTCACCCTTATCTGGCTTGACATTGCGGTCGGACCTTTTCGCGAACCGAAGTTGATGTACAAAGACCGTCAGCAGCCTGACACAGCTCAGGGAGATGGATGCCGTGTTCAACCCGTGCATTGCGCAGCCGATCCTGTCGCAGCAGTACTCCGGATAGTTTCTCCGCGGGCTTGTACGCAAGTACATCCTGTACAGAATTGAAAACTGCCCTGTTTAAGACCCTAAACCAGGAGACCCCATGAAAGTCGCCATCATCGGCTCCGGTATCTCCGGCCTCGCTGCCGCCCACACACTGCATGGGCACGCAGATCTGACCCTGTTCGAGGCCGCAGACTACTTTGGCGGCCACACCCACACCGTGGACATCACCCTGCCCACGCCGGGCGGTCCGGTCACCCACGGCGTGGACACGGGCTTCCTGGTCTTCAACGAACGCACCTATCCGACCCTGATCCAGTTGTTTGAAGAACTGGGCATCGAGACCGTCAAGTCCGACATGTCGTTCTCGGTCCAAGCGCCTGGCGCGCTCAGCGGCCGCACGCTCGAATGGAGCGGCTCCAGTCTCGACACGGTCTTCGCCCAGCGCAGCAACCTGCTGAACCCGCGCTTCATCCGGATGCTGCGCGACCTGTTGCGCTTCAATGCCTTGTGCACCCGGATTGCCATTGCCAATCAGGACACCGAACTGATGCAGCCCCTGGCCAGCTTCCTGGAACTGCACCGCTTCAGTGCCGAGTTCCGGGACTGGTACTTCCTGCCCATGCTCGGCTGCATCTGGAGTTGCCCGACCGACCAGATGCTGCAGTTCCCCGTGGCCACGATGATCCGCTTCTGCCACAACCATGGGCTGATGCAGGTCAGCAACCGCCCGCAGTGGTGGACGGTCAAGGGCGGCGCGCGCCACTATGTCGACAAGATCACGGCGGCCATCGCCGACAAGCGCCTGAACACACCAGTCCGCCGTATCGAGCGCGACCCCGGCACGGCAGCCGCCGGCGTGCGCATCACCACCGACCACGGCACCGACACATTCGACAAAGTGATCCTGGCCACGCATTCCGACCAGTCTCTGGCGCTACTGCAAAGCCCTTCGCGCGAAGAACAAGAGACGCTGGGCGCCATCCGCTACCAACCCAACCGCGCCATCCTGCACACCGACACGTCGGTGTTGCCGCAACGCGCCAAGGCCTGGGCCGCGTGGAATTACGAACGAGCAGCAAGCGCCAACGCCGAAGCTTCTCGGGTGTGCCTGCACTACCTGATCAACCGCCTGCAACCGTTGCCGTTCCAGCAATCCGTGCTGGTTTCGCTGAACCCGGCCCGTGCGATCGACCCCGAAAAAATCCTGGGCGAATTCGACTATGAGCACCCCGTGTTCGACCAGGCCGCCATTCGCGCCCAATCCCGCGCCTGGGCCTTGCAGGGGCGTCGCAACACCTACTTTGCCGGGGCCTGGATGGGTTATGGCTTCCACGAAGACGGCCTGAAGGCAGGCCTGAACGCCGCACGCCAGTTGCTGACCGATGCCGGCGCGCGCCGGGAGCGTCCGGCGCCGGCACAGCGGGTGATCGAACTCGAAGCGGTGGCCGCTTGAACCCACAAGGTGCGCTCATCGGGTTCGGCGAAGTGCGCCACCGGCGCCTGCGCCCGGTCGGCAATGCCTTCAGCTACCCCACCTACTTTCTCATGTTGCCCATGCGCCATCTTCGGGCACACGGCAGCGACACGCTGGCGCTCAACCGGCCTGGCCTGCTGAGCTTTCACGAGCGCGACCACGGCGACGGCCGCAGTGCGCAAAGCGGCGGCGCGCTGGCCTGGCTCGACGCACTCTTGCAGGAGGCCGGCATCCAGGATGCCACCGGCGAGGCCTGGCTGCAGACCTATCCGCGGGTGCTGGGCCACACCTTCAAACCGGTGAGTTTCTGGTACTGCCATACCCCCCACGGGGACCTGCGCGCGGTCGTCGCCGAGGTCAACAACACCTTCGGCGAGCGGCACTGCTATCTGCTGGATCAGCCGGCATTCGGCACTGAACTGCGTGCCGACAAGGTCTTCCACGTGTCCCCGTTCTGCAGCACGGATGGCCAGTATCGTTTCCGGTTCATGCGCTCCCACAACGACGGTGGGGAGCACATCATTGCCCGCGTCGACCATGACGACGCCGACGGCCCCCTGATCGAGACCAGCCTCAGCGGAACGCTGCAACCCGTCACCCCGACAAGCCTGCGCAGAGCCCTGCTGCGCTACCCCGCTCTGACCTTGGGCGTTGTCGCCCGCATCCACTGGCAGGCCCTTCGCCTCTGGCTCAAGCGGGTTCCGTTCCGCCACAAGCCAGCGCCGCCGACCGCGTGGGTGACCCGGCAGTCCCCCTGAGGTCCAAGCGAGAAACGACACCCCTCTCCCCCATCCACCTGAAACCCTACTCGGCCATGAACACCCTGACCGCCCCCTCGCTCTCCCTGCCCCACGGCGCGCCGGCCGCAGCTCGCAGTGTCCTGCGATTGCTGCAAAGGATCCGCCATGGCACGCTGACGATGCAGTTGCCCAACGGTGACACCCAGTGTTTCGGCAATGGTGAACTGCCGCATGCCGTGATGAGTCTCAAGAACTGGAATGTGTGCGCAGAGGCCCTCAAGTCGGGCGATATCGGCTTTGCCGAAACCTACATCGCGGGCGACTGGACCACGCCCAACCTGACAGCTTTGATCAGGGTGCTGGTGCGCAACCGTCGCGACGTGGAAGACGTGATCCACGGCAGCTGGGCCGGACGGCTCGTGTACCGGCTTCGGCACCTCATGCGCCGCAACAGCCAGTCCAACAGTCGCAAGAACATCCACGCCCACTACGACCTGGGCAATGCCTTCTACGAGCTCTGGCTGGACGACACGATGAACTATTCGTCGGCCTTGTTCGACGGCGACCAGAGCCAGTCCATGCAGACCGCACAGCATGCCAAGGTGCGCCGCGCCCTGCGCATGGCCGGTGTGCAGTCGGGCAACCGCGTATTGGAGATCGGTTGTGGATGGGGCGCTTTGGCCGAAATGGCCACCACCGAATTCCATGCCTCCGTCACCGGCGTCACCCTGTCCACCGAGCAGCTCGCTTTCGCACAGGCCCGCATGGCCCGGCTTGGGACGCAGAACCAGGCCGATCTGCGACTGCAGGATTACCGCGCCATCCAGGATGCGCCGTTCGACGCCATCTGCTCCATTGAAATGGTCGAGGCCGTTGGCCGCGAATACTGGCCCACCTATTTCCAGACGGTTCATCGACTTCTGAAGCCAGGCGGCAAAGCCTGCATCCAGAGCATCGTGATCGACGACGCCCTGTGGGACCGCTATATCGCATCCACCGATTTCATCCAGCAATACATCTTCCCGGGTGGCTGCCTGCCCTGCCCGCGCGAGTTCCGGCGCGAAGCCGCGGCCGCCGGACTGAAGGTGGTGGACGAGTTCGCCTTCGGCGCGGACTACGCCGAGACGCTCAGAAGGTGGCGCGAGCAGTTCCTTGCCCACCGCCATCAAGTCCAGCGGCAAGGCTTCGACGAGCGCTTCATGCACACCTGGGAGTTCTATCTCGCCTACTGCGAAGCGGCCTTCGCTGAATCCAGCATCGACGTGGTGCAGTACACCTTGGCACGGCCATGACTCCCATATCAATAGCGCACCTGGTCCATTTTTCGCTGGGATGTGCCCTATTCTGTTCAAATTCTGTCGCCAGCACGGTCCCTGAGCCGGTGCCATCGGTTTCGGCGGCCCCTTCTGCGCTGAGTGGCGCCAGGCTGGCCGGCACGGCCCGGTTGCGTTTCTGGGGACTGGACATCTACCAGGCCCGCCTGTGGGTGCGCCCGGGATTTCAGGCGCCGGATTTCGCGCGGCACACTTTCGCTCTGGAACTGGACTACCTGCGCAACTTCACACGAGCCGAGATCGCCACGCGATCGATCGAGGAAATGCGTCGCATCAGCCGCTTCAGTGACGCCCGGGCCGAGGAATGGCAAGGCGCCCTGCGCGCCGCGCTGCCCGATGTGAAAAAGGGCGACAGCATCACGGGTCTGCATCTGCCAGGGACCGGCGTGCGCTTCCTGCTCAACGGCAAGCCCTACGGAGAAGTGCGCGACCCCGAGTTTGCCCCGCTGTTCTTCGGCATCTGGCTGTCGCCCGCCACCTCCGAACCCGCGCTGCGCCAGTCCCTGCTGGCGCAGGTCCAGCCGTGACACCTGATCGGCCTGCCCGGCATGACTGAACCGGTCTTTTCCGCTCGGCAGGGCGCCTTGTATGGCGGCCTGGGCCTGCCCCTGGCGTTCCTCGCCTTGCCGCTGTATGTGATCCTGCCGAACCACTATGCGCGGGAATTCGGCGTGCCGCTGGCCTTGCTCGGCGCATTGCTGCTGAGCGCCCGGCTGCTCGACGCCTTCATCGATCCCCTGCTGGGACGCCTGGGCGATCGCCTTTTTGCGCGATCGCTGGGCAGCGTGCTGGGCGCCGGCGCCGTTGCCGCGATCGCGCTGGCCGCCGGATTTGCCGCCCTGTTCCTACCTCCGGTGCGCGGAACCACGGCCTTGCTGTTCTGGGCAGCGGGCGCGCTGGTATTGACCTACACCGCCTACAGCCTGCTGTCCATCACGCACCAGGCCTGGGGTGCCATGCTCGGCGGGGACGAATGGCAACGCGGGCGGATTGTTGCCTGGCGCGAAGGTCTGGGCTTGGTGGGGGTGGTGTTGGCCGCGCTGGCCCCGGGCCTGCTCGGCATGCCCGCGACCACGGTGCTGCTGGCGATCGCGCTGTTCCTGGGGTGGCTGGCTTGGTCGCGTGCGCCACGCCCCCGGCCGGATATCCAGCGCGTACCCGCGGTGGAGAAGGCGGCCACCGCGGCCAGCCTCTGGCATCCCCTGCGACGCCCGGCATTCCGGCGCCTGCTGGCCGTGTTCATGCTGAACGGAATTGCCAGCGCCATCCCCGCCACGCTGGTGCTGTTCTTCGTGCAAGACCGGTTGCAGGCACCACCCGCCCTGGAGCCGGCCTTCCTCGGTCTGTACTTTGTCAGTGCGGCCATCTCATTGCCTCTGTGGATGCGCGCCGTGCGGCGCTTCGGCCTCGCGCGAACCTGGCTCGTCGGTATCGTTCTGGCGGTCGCCACGTTCGCCTGGGCCGCCACGCTGGGCGCTGGGGATGCCTCGTTGTTCCTGATCGTCTGCGCCCTGTCTGGCGCAGCACTCGGCACGGACCTGGCACTGCCCGGAGCGCTCCTGGCCGGGGTGATTGATGCCAACGGCGACCGCGGCAAAGCCGAAGGGGCGTATTTCGGCTGGTGGAACTTCGCGGTCAAGCTCAATCTCGCCCTGTCGGCCGGGCTGGCCCTGCCCCTGCTGGCGCTGGCCGGCTACACCCCAGGCACCACCGACCCACAGTCCCTGCAGGCACTCACCCTGGCCTATTGCGCCCTGCCCTGCGCGCTCAAGCTGCTGGCCGCCGGCGCGCTCTACGCCCTGGTGATCCGGCCCAGGGCCGCCCCGAGCGCCCCTTCACTCTTGCGGAGCCCTTCATGAAACGACGACTTCTTCTGACCGGCATGGCCGGCTCGGCCGCCCTGGCCCTCGCGGGCTGCGCTGGCCCCCAGATCAACGACTATGCATCGGAAAAGCCTGTGCTGGATCTGCGGGAGTACTTCAACGGCACGCTGGACGCCTATGGCCTGTTCACCGATCGCTCCGGCAAGGTCGTCAAGCGCTTCACCGTCGTCATGCGCTGCACCTGGACCGGCGATGAAGGCGTGCTCGACGAGGACTTCATCTATTCCGACGGCACCCTGCAAAAGCGCATCTGGCGCCTGAAACGCTTCGCCGACGGTCGCTACACCGGCACCGCGGACGATGTGGTGGGCGAGGCGACCGGTCAAGCCCGTGGCAACGCCTTCAACTGGAAATACACACTCGCCTTGCCCGTCGATGGCAAGGTGTGGAACGTGGAGTTCGACGACTGGATGTACCTTATGGACGGTCGAGTCATGCTCAACACCGCGGTGATGAGCAAGTGGGGCGTGCGGCTGGGTGAGGTCACGTTGTCGTTCGTGAAAAGGCCATGAAAGCCACCTTCAGTCCAGCTCGGCCTGTACCGCTGAATGTCGGCAGCGCACCGTCACGAGGATGGTTCGCGCCCCTGAACCCGCCGCTGACGGCCTGGGAGGGACAACGCGTCTGGATCATCGGTGCCTCCAGTGGCATCGGGCGCGCGACGGCCGAGGCGCTGCTGAAGAAGGGCGCCCGCCTCGTGGTTTCGGCCCGCACGGAACAGACCCTGCTGGACTTCGCAGCCAGCCAGGTGGGTCAGAGCGCCGCCACGGGCACGACGATTGTTCCGGTGGCCCTGGATGTGACCGATGCCGCCAGCGTGGCCAAGGCTGCCCGGACGGTGCTGGCGCAGGGTCCGGTCGACGTTGTGCTGTACTGCGCCGGACACTACCGCGCGCAGCGAGCCACCGCGTTCGACCTGCCCGACATGCTGCGGCACCAGGAGGTGAACTACACCGGTGCCCTGCGGGTGCTCGACGCGATCATTCCGTCCATGCTGGAGCGCGGGGCCGGCCACATCAGCCTGGTCAGCAGCGTGGCTGGCTTTCGGGGCCTGCCACAAGGCCTGGCCTATGGCCCCACCAAGGCGGCGCTGATCAACCTGGCGGAAACGCTCTACCTCGACCTGCGCGACGCCGGCATCGGCGTGAGCCTGATCAATCCCGGCTTCGTCGAGACCCCGTTGACCCAACAGAACGCCTTCACCATGCCGGCGCTGATCACGCCCGAGCAGGCGGCCATCGAGATCCTTCGCGGCTGGGCACGCGGCCGCTTTGACATTCATTTCCCCAAACGCTTCACGCGCTGGCTCAAACTGCTGCGCCTGCTACCCTACCGGCTGTACTTTGCGGCCGTCAGCCGCTTCACCGGACTGTAGCCACCCATGCCCCTCGCCGACCCGCGCGCCGCAGCGGACCGCATCGTCCGCTGGTTCGAGACCCTCACCCCGGACAGCCTGACGGGTTTGGACGATTGCTACACGCCCGATGCCACCTTCAAGGACCCGTTCAACGAGGTGAAGGGCGTGGACGCGATCCGGGACATCTTCAGCCACATGTACCGGGCACTTGACGAACCCCGCTTCATCGTGACCGGTCGCATCGTCGACGGTGAACAATGCTTCCTCATCTGGGAATTTCGCTTCCGCTTCAAGCGTTTCGACACCACCACGTTGCAGACCGTGCGAGGAGGCTCACACCTGATGCTGGCCGACGATGGCCGCATCCGCATGCACCGCGACTACTGGGATGCGGCGGAAGAACTCTATGAAAAGCTGCCCGTGCTGGGCCGGCTGATGCGCTGGCTCAAGCGCCATGCCAACAGCTGACCCAACGGACCAAACAGCCCGCGTCAGGCCGGCGGGCGCGAATCGATGAAACTCTGGCGCAGGATCAGCTTGTCCTGCAGCTTGTGCAGGTTCGGGTATTCGCTGCGCCAGTCGATCTGCGGGAAGCGGAAATCGAGATACCCCAGCGCACAGCCGACGGCAATGTCAGACAGGCTCAGGTGAATCCCGCTGCAATAGGGCTTGTCGCCCAGCCCCTGGCTCATGGACTTCAGGCTGGCGTGGATCTTGGCCATCTGGCGTTCGATCCAGGCCTGGCAACGTTCGCCGTCCGAGCGACCGGCCCAGGTGGCTTCCAGGCGGGCCAGAATGGCCGCGTCCAGCAGCCCGTCGGCCAGGGCCTCCCAGGTCTTGACCTCGGCGCGCTCACGGCCCGGCTGCGGGATCAGCTTGCCGACGGGCGACAGGGTGTCGAGGTACTCCACGATGACACGGGAATCGAACACCGCCTCGCCGCCTTCCATCACCAGACAGGGCACCTTGCCCAGCGGATTGGATTCGCCAATCCGCGTGCCGGCCGACCAGACGTCCTCGGAAACGAACTGGTAGTCCAGCTTTTTCTCCGCCATGACGATGCGCACCTTGCGCACGTAAGGACTGGTCACGGCTCCGATCAGTTTCATGGTCACTCTCTCTGCAGTTATTCTGGTTCTCGTGGTGGATTCATTCTAGGGGAAGCCCGGCGGTCCTGTGGTGCAGCGGCGCAACACCCCCGACCTACAATCCAAGGATGAGCCTGACCCCGACTTCCGCCCTCTCGCCGCTGGACGGCCGCTACGCCGCCAAACTGGCCCCCTTGCGCCCGCTCATGAGCGAGCAGGGCTACATGCACCGTCGCGTCCAGGTGGAAGTGGCCTGGCTGATCGCGCTGAGCGACGCAGGCTTTGCCGAGTTCAAGCCCCTGTCCCCCGGCGCACGCACCTACCTGCTGGGGCTGGTGAAACACTTCTCCGAGGCTGATGCTCTCGCGATCAAGGAGATCGAAAAGACCACCAACCACGACGTCAAGGCCGTGGAGTACTGGATCAAGTCCAAGTTCGAGGCCCGCCCCGAACTCGAACTGGCCAGCGAATTTGTTCACTTTGCCTGCACCAGCGAGGACATCAACAACACCAGCCATGCCCTGCAATTGCGCGCCGGGCGCGACCTCGTGCTGCTGCCGGCGCTGGACCGTATCCTGCTGAAGCTGCGCGAAATGGCCCACAACCTGGCCGACGTGCCGATGCTCAGTCGCACCCATGGCCAGACCGCCAGCCCCACCACGGTGGGCAAGGAGATCGCCAACGTGGTGATCCGGCTTCAGACCGCCTGCGACCGCATCGCCGCCGTCAAGATCCTGGCCAAGATGAACGGCGCGGTAGGCAACTACAACGCGCATCTGGCCGCCTGGCCCGATTTCGACTGGGAGGCCTTCGCACGCAAGGTCGTCGAGACGCCCGAGCCGCTGGGCCTGGGCTTGACCTTTCAGCCCTTCAGCATCCAGATCGAGCCGCACGACTACATGGCTGAATTGTTCGACGCGGTGGCCCGTGCCAACACCATCCTGATCGACCTCTCGCGCGACATCTGGGGCTACGTCAGCCTGGGCTACTTCAAGCAGAAACTCAAGGCGGGCGAGATCGGCTCATCGACCATGCCGCACAAGGTCAACCCGATCGACTTCGAGAATGCCGAAGGCAATCTCGGGCTGGCCAACGCCCTGCTGCGGCACATGGCCGAGAAGCTCCCGATCAGCCGCTGGCAGCGTGACCTGACCGACTCCACCGTGTTGCGCAACATGGGCGTAGCGCTGGGCTATGCCACGCTGGCCTACCAGTCGCTGCTGACCGGCCTGAACAAGCTGGAACTCAATGAAACGGCGCTGGCCGCCGACCTGGACGGCGCCTGGGAGGTGCTGGCCGAACCGATTCAGACCGTGATGCGCCGCTTCGGCGTGTCGGGTGCGTACGAAAAGCTCAAGGAAGTCACGCGCGGCCAGACCGTGACCGCCGAGGCGCTGCACGGCCTGATCCGCTCGCTGGAGATCCCGCAGGCCGAAAAAGACCGCCTGCTCGCCTTGACGCCCGCCACTTACACCGGCATGGCCGGCGAACTGGCCCGGCGGGTCTGAAACCGCCATTTATTGATCAAAATAGCGCCATCCCAGCGCCAAGTGGTCAGTTATAGCTACCAAATACGAAGCAGACCTGACTCGCATGGCCCTCAAATCCACTATCTTCAAGGCCAACCTCTCGGTTGCGGACATTGATCACGGCTACTACGCCGACCATGCCCTGACCCTGGCCCGCCATCCGAGCGAAACCGACGAACGCATGATGGTGCGGCTTGTGGCGCTGGCGCTCAACGCCTGGCAACTGCAGGCCGTGTGCAACGGGGACGGCGTGCTGGCCTTCGGGGCCGGCCTGTCGGACCCGAACGACCCCGATTTGTCCCTGAAGGACTTCACCGGCCACACCCGCCTGTGGATTGAAGTCGGCCAGCCCGAGGACAAGCCGATTGCCAAGGCCTGTCAGAAAGCGGACCAGGTGATGGTCTATGCCTTCCACCACGCGGCCGAGGTCTGGTGGCGCGGCATCGAGAACAAGCTCAGCCGGCTCGACAAGCTGCAGGTCTGGCGCGTACCGACCGAGGCCTCGCAGGCCCTGACGCGCCTGGCGCAGCGCAGCATGCAGTTGCAGGCCACTGTGCAGGAGGGCAACCTGAGCCTGTCGGACAGCCAGACGCACATCGACATCGAATGCGTGCGCTGGAAATAGACCCCCACCCCGCTCTTCCTGATCTTTTCAGCCGGCTCCCAGCGCCGGTCGGTCACCAGCCGCTCCCGTTTCAGGAGTTGCCTGCATTCGACCCCTGCGTCTCCCGGGCCCGCTCGGCGTAGCGGTTGAAGCGCCAGGCGGTGCCTTCGGCGGTGATGCGGCGCCAGGTGCTGCGTTTTTCTGCCGGACCCATCTCGGGCCAGTACTGCACTTCCGATTCCGTGCGCCCGCAGCCCTTGCACACGGCATCGCCCTGGCTCGTCGAGCAGATGGCGATGCACGGTGTATCCGGTGTGCTGGCATACCAGGTCTGCCACGCCGCCCATGCGGCGGCGGAGAAGGCCTGCTCGTCGGCCAAATCCTGACGCTGGAACACCATGCGCGCGTACAGGCTGGCCAGCGCATGCACCGGTGGCGCGAGCGTGAAACCGTCGGCGCTTGGGCGGCGTTCGCGCCAGAAATTGATCGCGGCCTCGATGTCGGTGATGTGGATGCCAGGCATGGGGAACAGGGATTCTGCGGGAGCGGATCATAGCCCGTGGCGCCCGCGCGCTGGCCTTTGACCAAGTCCCTGCGGCTTGTACGGAATTCGGTGTTTCTGCTGTAATTTCTGTACGAAGGGGAGTAGCTCCCTTTTGCCGTGACACAGGGAGGTGCGCCAAGCGCCGTCACGACAAATATCGACAGGCCGTCAATACGAAGCACTCCAACTTCCGGTCTGTCGGGCGCATTTCGCATGACTCCATGCCGAGCCAGACCTTCGACTTGTAACCTGGGGTGGTTAGGGTCGAAGCACGCATGGGGATCAGCCGGTCAAGCCTGCTGATCAACGCGTTTCCTGCCCTCTGCGCAACAGGTTGTGAATCGACACAACGCGGAGAGACCCGTCATGGAAATGTTTTCAACCCCTTGGTGGTCCGCCCTTCTGGCCATCATTCTGATCGACCTCGTGCTCGCAGGTGACAACGCGATTGTCATTGCGCTGGCCGCCCGCAGCCTGCCCCCGGCCTTGCAGAAGAAAGCCATCGTCTGGGGCACGCTGGGCGCCATTGTCGTGCGCTCGGCCATGACCGTGGGCGTCGTCTGGCTGCTGCAGATTCCCGGCCTGATGCTGGCGGGTGGCCTCGGCCTGCTGTGGATCGCCTACAAGCTGCTGGCCGATAACGGCGAAGACGAGCCTGCCGGGCCGGTCGCGCACACCTTCTGGGGTGCGATGAAGACGATCGTCGTGGCCGATGCGTTGATGGGCATCGACAACGTGCTGGGTGTGGCAGGGGCCGCCCACGGCTCTTTCGATCTTGTGATCATCGGCCTGCTGATCAGCGTGCCCATCGTCGTTTTCGGCAGCTCGATGGTGCTGCGGCTGGTGCAACGCTTTCCGCTCATCATCAAGCTCGGTGCCGCCGTGCTGGCCTTCACTGCGGCCCGGATGATCGTGGGCGAACCCCTGCTTGATGCGGTGTTCGATCCCCCGGAGTTCGTGCACACGGCCGCCCGCTGGACGACCTATGCCGCCGCCGTGGCCGGTGTGCTGGGCGCCGGCTGGTGGTCTGCCACCCGCCGCAACGCGCCGGTGCAGCTTGCGCGTGACCACGGCCACGCGGCCTGAAGGATTGCCTGTTTCTCCCCGTCCTCAAACCACCCTGAAAGGAAGCACCGATGGACAAGATCATTGTGTACGTGGACGATGCGGCCTACGCGAGGCAGCAACTGACGCCGATGCTGGGAACCGGCCAGCACACGCGGTGGGAACTGGTGGCGTGCCCGGCACACCTGACCCGGCACGCCCGCCGGTGGATCAGCCATTCGGCGCTTGAGAAATGGCGCAACGAATGGTCTCAGCGTCTTCTCGCTGACATCACGCCACTGCTGCGCAATGCGGGTCACACGGTGACCTTGCATGTGGCACACGGCACGCTGGTCGACATGACCCGGCGGCTGACCGGCGGGGATCCGTCGACCCGCGTGTTGGACGCGCGACGGCCGCGTTTCGGGCAGGATCTCGAACCGATTGTCTCCGGACAGGCCGTCACCCCGTCCAGCCGCTGGGCCGTGCCGGGCAGCGTGGCCACGCTGGGGGCCGTTCTGGTTCTGGCGTCTGAATAGACGCGCCCGCCGGCGCGACCCTCTCGTCGGCAGGCGGCACCGCCACGGGTGGGCGGTGCTATGCTGCGCGGCATGAAGCTCATTCTCAAATGGCTGCTGAGTGCAGCCGCGCTGCTGGCAGTGGCCCACCTCTACAGTGGCGTCAAGGTGGACTCGTTCACCGCCGCGATGGTGGCGGCGCTGGTGATCGGCTTGCTCAATACCATCGTGCGCCCGATTCTGGTGCTGTTGACGCTGCCCGTCACCCTGGTCACGCTGGGACTGTTCCTGTTCGTCATCAACGCGCTGATGTTCTGGGCCGCCGGCGGCATGCTGGGGGGTTTTCACGTGGCCGGCTTCGGGGCGGCGCTGGTGGGCTCGCTGATCTATTCGGTTCTCGGCGTCGTGATCGACTCAGCGCTCCAGGGCCTGTTCGCGAAGTCTTGATTCGGCCAGACGCAGACGGGTGTCGATGATCGACGCCTCGATGTGATCTGCGGGTAGCAGGCTGCCCTTGACCGACAGCGCGCGGGCCGCCTTGAAGCGGTCCACTGCGCCCGCGTAGTCCAGATGCGCCATCTGGACCTCACCTTCGGCCCGCACCGCGCGCAAGACCTGGTTCTGGTCCCGATAGGCCGCCGACAGTGCCTGCCAGGCCGCCGCATCGAGGGGATGTGTGGCCACCCAAGTCTGCAGGGAATCAATGGCCAGTTCGGGCCGGCCCTCCCGGGTGCGCAGCTGGGCCAGCTGAAGCAATTCCGGGCGCGCCAGGGATGGACCAGACCCCAGCGTTTCCATCAGGCTGGAAGCCAGGGGGAGGTTGTTTGCGGCGAGCGCGATGTCGACGGCCAGCAACCGCGCCTGGCGCGACGCCTGCGCATTCCCGGTCGTCAACGCCAGCAGGCGGCGAACCAGCGCTACGGCGCGGCCGTACTCGCGCAGCCGCTCCGCCGCCAGCGCGGCGGTATACAGCACCGCCGCGCGGCGCGGCGCGCTCAGGCTGGCGAACCCGGCCAGCTCCGGCTCGGTGCTCCAGGCCCGAAGCAGATCGACCCCGGGGTAAGACAACACCCGGGCGCGCGCCGCAACCATCGCGTGCTCCATGGTGGGTTCCTGAGGGCCCATGGGTGCGCCAGTCATCGGCACGCGGGACTGCATGTCGGCGATGCGCTCGGTGGTGAGCGGGTGGCTGCGCAGGTAGGGGAACGAACCGTTGTCGTTCAGCCGCGAAGCCTGCTGCAGTTTTTCGAACATGGTCACGAAACCGCTGGGCTCGAACCCCGCCTGGGTCATCACGCCAAAGCCGATGCGGTCGGCCTCGCGTTCCATGTCGCGGGAGAAGTTGAGCTGGTTCTGCGCCGCCAGCGCCTGTCCGCCGGTGAGCACCGCATTGGCCATCTCGGGACTCTTGCTGGCGGCCAGCGCGGCCAGGATGAGCGCGCCCACCATCCACGGCGCCTGCCGGTTCTGCTGGGTCATGAGGCGGGAGATGTGGCGTTGCGTGACGTGCGTGAGCTCGTGTGCCAGAACCGACGCCAGCTCATCGCGGCTGTTGACCACGCCGATCAGTCCGAGATGCAGGCCCAGGTAGCCGCCGGGCAGGGCAAATGCGTTGACGCTGCCGTCGCGTCCCAGCAGAATCTCCCAGGCAAAACGTTCGTCGAGTTCGGGCGGGAGTTCGCCGCGTGCGCGCGCGCCCGCCAGCAGGGCCTGCCAGATGCGCTGCACGTACTCGCCGAGAATGGGGTCGTCGATATAGTCCGGGTCGCGGTAAAGTTCGCGGACGATGCGCTCGCCGATCCGGCGTTCCGCGCCCGCGGTCATATCGGCGCCATCCCCCATGGCCGGAAGCTGGTTCTGCGCAACCGCCAGCGGCGCCACCTGAGTCGCTATCAATATAGAAGCAATCAGCGACCTTATGACGCTGGGTTTGAGCATATTTCTTTCATATTCTTGGTCAAAGCGTATCCAGCGGGATGTAGCCCACGACCCGAGCCGATCGGGCGTCGAGCAACACGGTCCAGAACGAGCGGCGGGCAACCAGCGGCAGGTACACCATCTGGTCCGCCGGCAGGCCGGCAGCGGCGAAAGCCGCCCGGATTTCACCGGCCTGCGCGGGAAACCGCTCCGGCAACTGGGCGGCGGGGCGGGCCTTGGCCAGCACCTGCGCTGTCGCCCGATCGTAGGGCTGCCAGAACTCCGGCCGCGCCCCGATGTGCAGGCCTTGCACGGCGGCAATGGTGGCGGCCACGCGTTCCTGTTCGTCGACAAAGGGACGCACGGCGACCAGCGTGGGTCCGCCGCGGGGCAGGTCTGCCACCGCAGGCGGCGCCCGCTGCAGCAACTCCTCCGGCACATCGACCGCGTGAACCGCACGGAAACGGTCCAGTTCGAACACCAGATGGACCGGCCGCGCCAGATAGACCGACCACAGGCCATAGCCCAGACCGGCCAGCTGGATCATGGCCACCACCGCCAGGTCGCGTACCAGTTCAGATCGTGGCTTGGAACGATTGAAAATGATCAGGGTCATCAGTGGCCCCAGGATCACATCGATGGAGACGACCAACGTGAACAACTCACGGCCTCCCGATATTTCCCGGTAGGGATAGGGGTACCAGACGGCAAATACCAGCCAGGCCGCGCTGGCTGCCACCAGCATGCTGATGCCCAGATGCAGGGTTGCCGCCCGGGCGCGTGATTTCCAGTCAGTCATCGCCATATGATGCTTGAAGAAAATGAACGGTCTGTAAACTCACCTGATTCTGCCTCCGAACGCCCAACATGCCTCCAACAAGCCCCCTCACCCATTTTGACGCCCAAGGCCAGGCCCACATGGTGGACGTGGCCGCGAAGGCGGACACTCACCGGATTGCCGTCGCAAGCGGCCGCATTGTGATGCAAGCGGGCACGCTGGCCCTGGTTCAGGCTGGCACGGCCAGGAAAGGCGATGTGCTGGGCATCGCGCGCGTGGCCGGAATCATGGCCGCGAAGCGGACCAGCGACCTGATCCCGCTGTGCCATCCGCTGGCCCTGACCCGGGTAGCGATCGACTTCACGCTCCCCACCGAGGCCACAGCAGTTTCGCCCTCGATCGAATGCGCGGCCACGGTCGAAACGGTCGGCCCCACCGGGGTCGAGATGGAGGCGCTGACCGCTGTCCAGGTCGCGCTGCTGACGATCTACGACATGTGCAAGGCGGTGGACCGCGGCATGACGATCACGGACGTTCGGGTGCGCGAGAAGCACGGCGGGAAGTCCGGGAGCTTTGTGAATCCCTGAGCACGGTGGGCCCACCCTCGACCCGCCGATCATTCCGCCATGCCGCCAAAGACAAAAGCCCCGGCCTGACGGACGGGGCTTTTGCTTCGTAAGAAGTGCCGCGCACGGCAAGACAGCCGTTCGCTTACTTGTTGCCTCGGTACTTTCGCAACGCCGACAACTGGGCCGCCATCATGGCCAGTTCGGATGTGGCCATCGCCAGTTCCTGCTCGTTGATCGCATTGCGGACCGCTTCCTGAGCGGCGGAGCGAGCTTCGTTGGCTTTCTCTTCGTCCAGATCCTTGCCACGAATGGCCGTGTCGGACAAAACGGTCACGCGGTCGGGCTGAACTTCCAGAATGCCACCGGCGACAAAGATGAACTCTTCGCCGCCATCAGCCTTCTCGATGCGCACCGAACCCGGCTTGATCCGCGTGATCAGCGGCGTGTGGCGGGGATAGATGCCCAATTCGCCGATCTCGCCGGGAAGCGCCACAAAGCGCGCTTCGCCCGAGAAGACCGACTCCTCGACACTGACAACATCAACGTGGATGGTGTTCATGGGTTACCGCCGATCAGATTTTTTTCGCTTTTTCGAACGCTTCGTCGATGGTGCCCACCATGTAGAACGCCTGCTCGGGCAGGTGGTCGCACTCACCGTTCACGATCATCTTGAAGCCGCGAATGGTTTCGGCCAGCGTGACGTACTTGCCGGGCGAGCCGGTGAACACTTCAGCGACGTGGAACGGCTGGCTCAGGAAGCGCTGGATCTTGCGGGCGCGGGCCACGGCCAGCTTGTCTTCAGGCGCGAGATCGTCCATGCCCATGATCGCGATGATGTCGCGCAGTTCGCGGTAGCGCTGCAACGTGCCTTGCACGGCACGAGCCGTTTCGTAGTGGTCCACACCGACCACCAGCGGATCGAGCTGGCGGCTGGTCGAGTCCAGCGGATCCACGGCGGGGTAGATACCCAGCGAAGCAATGTCGCGGCTCAGCACCACGGTGGAGTCCAGGTGGGCAAAGGTCGTGGCGGGCGACGGGTCGGTCAAGTCATCGGCCGGCACATAAACGGCCTGAATCGACGTGATCGAGCCCACCTTGGTCGAGGTGATCCGCTCTTGCAGGCGGCCCATTTCTTCGGCCAGCGTCGGCTGGTAGCCCACGGCGGAAGGCATACGGCCCAGCAGGGCGGACACTTCAGTACCGGCCAGGGTGTAGCGATAGATGTTGTCGACGAAGAAGAGCACGTCCTTGCCTTCGTCACGGAAGGACTCGGCAATGGTCAGGCCGGTCAGCGCGACGCGCAGGCGGTTGCCAGGAGGCTCGTTCATCTGGCCGTACACCATCGACACCTTGGATTCAGGCAGATTCTCCAGGTTCACGACGCCGGAATCGGCCATCTCGTGATAGAAGTCGTTGCCTTCACGGGTCCGCTCACCCACCCCGGCAAACACGGACAAGCCGCTGTGTGCCTTGGCGATGTTGTTGATGAGTTCCATCATGTTCACGGTCTTGCCCACGCCGG
>ERZ795030.3283-NODE-3283-length-17479-cov-5.183483_pt1 | contig 17479 bp, 17 predicted proteins | sample MGYA00375122_ERZ795030 | MGnify/ENA primary metagenome ERZ795030 (study PRJEB30165, sample SAMN05720146) | activated sludge metagenome | isolation source: anaerobic digester from wastewater treatment plant | place: Japan | collected 2015-04-20 ... | reverse complement strand
TTCACCGTCGGGAAAATCAAATACCGCCCCAAGGGGTATTTGCAGTTCCATTCCCCGGGGCCATTCGGCAACGGCGCCTTGCGGGAAAGCCGTCATGAACGCCATGAGCTTAGGTCGCAACCGGAGCATTGCCTCCCCTTCCCGACGTCCGAAGTCTCTTGCCTTTTCCGCTTCTATGTCCGGGTCTTTAACCGGCGTTACGAAAGGTTTAAATATCCTCAGGCGGCCCCCTTCAGCGGCCGGACCACCGGCCAGGGTTTTCCGGAACGAGTCCACCGTTTGGACCAGATAATCCCCCTGAAGGGAGGAAAAGGCTAGCAGCAGGACGAAGAATGTGAAGATCAGGGTCAAAAGATCATTCAAGGTCAGCAGCCAGTTTCCCGGGTCGCCGGATTGTTTGTATTTCTTCATGTTTGCCTTTTCACGCTTCATCGGCTCAGGCTCACCGGTCAAGTAAAATTGTCACGGCGCCGGCCGTCATGGCCTGTCCGGCGGCGCCGGCGGGGCAGGACAAGCCCCGGGCGGCGGTTTTGAGGCGCTCGACGGGAAATCCCTTTTCCATTGCGAGATAACGATGCACAACCGAAGACCGCAATGTCGCCATCTCCCAATCCGGCGTCATGGATCCGTCGCCGTTCGAACGACAGTCGGCGCCGACATTCACCTCGATCCGACTTCCGGACTTCTCGGCATAGCGGAGGACCTCCCGGAGGATGAGTTCGGCTTTCGGAAGCATTGTCGCCTCTTTCGGGGCATAAAAAACGAGTCCTTTGACCGCCAACCTCACCCCCTCGCCTGCCCTCACGATCCCTACATCCTGGGACAATCCGGCCCTGGCCATGGCGTTGCGGAGCGAACCCACCGGTTCATATCTCCCGGCAGCCACCGGGGGCTCCTTTTGCTCCTCCTTGCCAAGGACCGTCTTCTGAAGCCGGCGCATATCTTTGTCGCCGAAACGGGCATGGGATATCAGCATGACGAAAAAAACGAGGAGGATCATGATGAGCGCCGCATAAACCGGCTGCCAGTCGCCCGTCGTCATCACAGGTGGTTGAGAATATGGGTGTCGGCCTTCAGTCACGGTAGAACCTCGATCGGCGCTGGGCAGGGGCGATGAAGGAATGCAGTTTCTGCTCCAGGATCCGGGGGTTGTCCCCCTCCTGAATCGACGTCACCCCTTTGATGACAAGACGTTTTATCAACAATTCCTCGGCGCTGCGGGTTCTCAATTTTCCGGAAATGGGATGAAATATCAGATTGGCCAGGATGACGCCGTAAAACGTGGTTATCAGGGCCACCGACATGGATGGCCCTATGGAGCTTGGCTCTTCCATTTTCATCAGCATCTGTATCAGTCCAATGAGGGTCCCCATCATGCCCATGGCGGGGGCGAAATTGCCCATGCTGGCGAAGATCTCCGCTCCCAGGCGATGCCTTTCGGCAACAGAGTCCAGTTCCGTCTCTAAAATGTTGGTCATGACGGTCGTTTCATATCCATCCACCATCATCTCCACCGCCTTCCCCAAAAAAGGGTCCTTTACCCGGACGCCAATATTCTGCAGGGACAGGATTCCTTCTTTCCGGGCCTGTTTGGACATGTCCACCAGGAGTCGGACGATTTCATCCGTTTTGTATTCCCTTTTGAAAAAGGCATTTTTTGCCACCTTCAACACACTGAGCATATCCGACAGGCGGTAATTGATCAACGCGGCGCCAAAGGTCCCGCCAAAAACAATCATCGCCGACGGTCCATCCAGAAACCATGTCAAACCTCCTCCTGAGCTCATCGCCGCCACGACCAGCGCGAAGGCCCCTATGATGCCGATAACTGTCCCCAGATCCACGGTATCGATCACCCCACGGTTTTTGACAGAGAAGCCGATGCAACTTGTGTCACAACCAGAACAGCAAATTGCATACCATCAAGGGGTAATGTCTTATGTTGTCGATATTCGTTGATTTATTGTGAATGAAGAAGACGGGTGGCTGGGAGTGGAAAAATGAGGGATGGCAACATGAAGATCTGCTGTCATTATTTTGACGGACAACAGCTCAGGTCCGTCAGGCCCAGGTGTCGATAATGGAACCACGGGCGGGAATCCTTGGGAAACCCGTCTGTTCATACCTTGGCGACGAGAGACTCACCGTTACCGCCTCTCCCGGTATTTCCATCGTAAGATCGGCCTCGGAGATATCGACGATGTCCTCCGGCTCGTATATTCGCGGTTGGCTGCCCTCTTCCGGAGCGGAAGGCAGGGGCGGGCGACCAATCCGGCCGGCCGGAGGTTGCAGGTTGCGCGTATAGGCGACAAGCAGAGGCGATTTTACATCCATAACGATCCGCGGAACGGTTATTTCATTCGTACGTCAGGAAATCTCATCAGTTTGCCGGATCAAGACATATACAAGATCACATGTATATTTCAAGCTTATTTATCATGCCGGACCCCGTAGCGAGCACCGGGGATACCCAATGCGGCCGCCAGCGATTCTCTTGTTTCCGGCTTTCGCCGGAATTACTGTATGCGTTGTAATTGACGGCGATGCCTATAACAACGACGGCGATGATGCCGCCGCCCCGGCGGGACGGCGGCATCATCGCTATGGACATGAGAAAACTATACCAACCGCACCGAATGCTACCGTTTGATATTCATCAACTCCTGGAGCATCTGATCCGCCGAGGTGATGATCCGGGAGTTGGCCTGATAGGCCCGCTGGGCCGCGATCATCTTGATGAATTCCTTGGCGACGTCGGTGTTGGAGATCTCCAGGGAGTGGGACTGCAGGCCGCCGAGGCCGCCCTGCGAGGGGGTGCCGATGGTCGCCGCCCCGGACTCCGCGGTTTCCATGAAGTAGCTCCCCACCTTGTTCAGTCCGCCGTTGTTCGTGAAGCTCGCCGTCATGATCCGTCCCAGTTGCTGCTGCTGGCCGTTGGTGAAGAATCCCTGAATGATCCCGTTCTTGTTCACGTCGATGGTACTGAGCAGGCCGGCGGGATAGCCGTCGTTGCTCATGTAGTTCACCCGGGAATCGATGGCGTAGCTGGTGACCTCCGGGGCTTCGTCACCGGTGAGATTCCAGGTGATGACGCCGCCTTCACCGATGGCGGTGTTCTGATCTTTAAAATTGAAGGTAATATTGTTGACGTTCGTCAATTTGTCGACCCCCACCTGTCCGTAAGGCTTTTCGTCGGACATGGTCCCGAATACCGCCTGGTCAAACGCACAGGTCATGCCGGGCACCCCTGTTTTCTTGTCAATCACGATGATTCTTCCATCCACCAGGGCCGCTTCGACTTCCCGGGGGGTAGTCTTCGTCTCATAGGCATCTTCTATGGCGGTAAGGAAATCTTGGACAGTCTTGTTTTCAACCGGAAAATCCTTTTCTATCCCGTCAACTGTAATCTTAATGGAATCTTTATCGCCAAAGGTCTTGGATGTCGCCCCGTTATAAAAAGTGCCGACCATCGAGGTTTCCCTGGTTATAGCCTCCTTATTATCGGCATCGGAGGTAAGCTTGTCCCCCGCCAGGATCTGCCGTTTCTTGTCCGTGATCAGGGCGCCTTTGTCGTCAAATTCCAACCAGGCATGATCGGGAACCACGGAAGCACCGTCGTCGACCCTGGCGCTCACGCTCCAGAGTCCAGGCAACACCGCGGAGCGGTCAAAGGTGATCGCCATATTGTGTTTGGTCCCGGCGGAATCGTAGATGGTCTGGCTGGAGCTGAAGTGATGGACCGCATCCGTGACCTCGGTCTCGACGTTGAGGTTCAGTCCCAAATCGAACGTTGTCGTCTCATGGGGCTTGGACTTGCGGCCGGTAAGGTTGACTTTGCTCATCTCCGTGGATTCCTTGCCGTCCGCGCCGATCATGTGACCCTGAACCAGGTAGCCGCTCAGATCGCTGAGATCGCCGTTTTTATCGATGTAGAAGGAGCCGGCCCGGGTGTAGTACAAGAGATCTTCCTTCTTGTCCTTGACGATGAAGAAGCCCGCCCCGTCGATGGATACATCCGTGGCGTTGCTCGTCGTCTCGAATGATCCCTGGCCGAACTGGGTCGTCACCGCCGAAACCCCGACGCCCTGCCCCACCTGCATGGCCCCGGAGCCGCCGCTCAGGCTCTGGCTGAGCATGCTGGCAAAAGAGGTCTCTCCGGCCTTGAAGCCGATGGTATTGGAGTTGGCCAGGTTGTTGCCGATAACGTCCAGTTGCTTGTTGCTCGCTGACAGTCCCGTGGTCCCGATCCAAAGTGCGCTCGACATATCTCATATCCTCCTATCGAATGTTTTTTCTATGCCTGTTTTACTTCCCTGACGTCGGAGAAGGCGATTTCCCGGCCGTCAACGTTTACATATATGGATTGATTCTTGAAACTTACCGCCGTTACCTTCCCGGAGGTAAGCGTGGTCGCCGTCACCTCCGCCCCGTCCGCTCCCGTAGCGGTCACCCCAAAGGTGTATTTGCCGTTATGATTCACCCCACCGTTCCAGGTCGCCTGGTTGGCGCCGGCATCCTGATCGCTGACCTTGAAGCTGTCCACCAGGGCGCCGTTTTCATTGAAGATGTCGATGTTAACCGTTTTTGCCGCGCCCGCAAGCTCATAAGACAAATCCACGGCATTGCCGGCGGCCTGGAAAGTATTGCCCTTGCCGATGACCACTTCCTTGCCGATGAGATTCACCGCTTGGGCATTGGCCTGGCTCATCTGATAGACCCCCAGGTTCTTTATCCCCTCGTTGAGATTGTTGAGCTGCTCCAGACTCGAAAACTGGGCAAGCTGAGCCGCGAAGTCCGTACCGTCCATAGGATTCAGAGGGTCCTGATTCTTGAGCTGGGCCACCAGCAGTTTCAGAAACTCGGTCTTCCCAAGACTCTGGGCCGTGGATTGGTTGGTCGCTGTCTCCTTGCTGTATTGGGCGATAATGTTGTCGATTCCATTCACGTCGGCCATGACCTATCTCCTTATATTCTTTATGCAAATATGCTCAATCCGTTCGTGGTTCCCACCGGGGGCTTTCTCATCGCCGCGGATATGTCGTCCATACTCTCGGCGGCGCGATTTCCATTTCGGCCTCCCGCCATGCCGCCACTGTGTCGATCGCGGTTCATTCTGTCCGGCCAGGAAAACATATTTGCGAAATTGTTGCCGTCATTCATATCGTTATGCTTCTGCAGCATCACGTCCACCCCGCTTACCTGCCACCCCTGGTTCTGAAGGGTCGCCTTCAGGTCTTCCACGCGGCTGCTCAGCAGTTGATGCACCTGGTTGCTATCCACCTTCATGATCACATCCACCCGGTCCTGGCGCAAGACGATATCCATGTCCACGCGTCCCAGGGACTCGGGATACAGGGTTATGCGGACCCGGCCGCCATCCTTGAAACCGGCGACCATGCCTTCCCGGACCTGATCGAGGACGGAACGGTAAGGAAAGGCGCCTTCGGAAACCTTCTCCGTCGACGGTTGATCAAAGCGGACGGAAACCATCTCTCCGGAAGCTACTTTATTGATTCCTTCGGCATTGGCGTTGTTTGCCGATTTCCGCGTCTCCCGGGGCCGGACCGCCGTCGCGGTGTCATGACCGGCCATAGACACGACTTTCCCACTTCCGGAGTGTCGCAGGGAGGCCTCCCCCTGGCGGCCCGGGCCATCGCCCGGCAGCGCAACCGGCTTTTCACCGTCCCGGAGGGTAGACTGCCCCGGGCGCTCGAAGGCAACGGTGACGCTTTCCCCATCCCGCGTCCCCGCCATCCGGCGCCCGACCTCCGCGAAGGCGGTATCCTGGAACGACGCGTCCTTGACTCTTTCCGCCTGGAAACGGAATCCCCCGAGGGACCCTTCCGGGGAGTCGTCACGCCCTTCGGCGGACTGAAGCTCCGCGCCGCCGCCATGGGGCACCCGACCGTCATTCACCCGCGCCGCCTGACTCCCCGGGACATTCCGTCCGGGGAGGCGACCGGCCGAAGCCGCCGCCGCGACCTCTTCCCCAACCGGAGACATCCGGTAAGGCAAGGCGCCTTCGGAAACCTTCTCCGTCAGCGGACGATCAAAGCGGACGGAGGCAATATCTTCGGAAGCTGATTTAAGGGTCCCCTCGGTAGCGGCGATGGTTGCGGCCTTCCCCGTCTCCCGGGGCCGATCCTCCGTCCCGGCGGGATTGCCGGCCATAGACACGACCTTCCCGTTTCCGGAGTGTCGCAGGGAGGCCTCCCCCTGGCGGCCCGGGCCATCGCCCGGCAGCGCAACCGGCTTTTCACCGTCCCGGAGGGTAGACTGCCCCGGGCGCTCGAAGGCAACGGCGGTATCCTGGAAAGACGCGTCCTTGACTCTTTCCGCCTGGAAACCGAATCCCCCGAGGGACCCTTCCGGGGAGTCGTCACGCCCTTCGGCGGACTGAAGCTCCGCGCCGCCGCCATGGGGCACCCGACCGTCATTCACCCGCGCCGCCTGACTCCCCGGGGAAGCGTTGAGCCCGTCTTCAGCAAAACGGAAGATTTCGCTAACGTTTTCACTCTTCACCCGGAAGGTGGAATCAAGCACTCCGGACCCGGAAACGGAAATTTTTTCCTCCCCTTCGCCACCCTGCCCTGCTTTTCTCATCATCGGCTCGTTTACCAAAAAGAGAAGTTGCAGCGCCCCGGTGGAGGAAGAAGACGAAAAAAACGTTTCCACAGGAAGGGAAGATTGGAACGGAACAGCCAGGAGCGAAATCGCCTTGCCAGAATCCGGGATGTCCTCTTCTTGCTGATCGGTCATTCCCACCCGGAGGTCCCCTTCCGCGCCGGTGGCCTTCTGGACTTTCTCGGCGGCGACGCTGGGGATCACTTCCGGACCCGCGGTTTTGAACAGTCCGGAAAGCCCGGTCATCATCTGGGAAAAATCGGCCCCTTCCTTCATCATGCCTCCGCGCCCCGGGCGCATCCCGAACCGCGACTGCGCCGAACCGTTGGCGACGAAAGAACCAAGCGCCTTCTCGGCGTCGAGGTTGGTTCCGGCATGAGGTTCATTGAGACTGGGCAGATTCATGGCATATCCATTTTTGCGTTTTTAAAAACTTCTTTGCAATGGATATGCCATTACTATTGTCACTTATAATATCAATGAATACAATTGTTTACACAGATATGGATCTTGAAGGGACGGCGTGGAAAGGGAAAATTTTTCTTGTTCGCATCATCTCCGGCAATCATTGCTTTTCCGGCACTGTTTTGTAATTCCGGGTTATCTCTTTCGTTATTTCTACTACCTTTTGGACATTGACATGGGAAAGGATCGCCCCCGCCTTGTCGCGCTTCATGTTCATGACGATGCCGGCGGCGGTTTTATTGTCCAGCTTTTCCAGCATGGCGCCGGCCTTCGCAGGCGCCGCGGCCTCGTATATCTTGGCCAGATCCTTGAATCTTTTGGCATCGGCCGCTTTCTCCGCATCCAGTTTGGTTTCGAGACGTTTCTCGATGATGACTAATTGGTCGATCTTATCCTGGATCTCTTTTTTCAATAGGGACAGTTTCTGTTCTTCCAGCTTCAGGGACTCCTGACGGGCATCGAGTTCCGTCTTCCGCTTTTCCAGCAGGGCGAATAGATCCCTTTCCTTTTGCAGCCTGTCATCTCCGGCCTCGCCCAATGTCGCGGCGCTTACCGACTGGGGGTTGGTGCTGGCAACGGCGGCGCGGACCAGTTCCATCTTCCTGGTCAGGCCGGCATGGTCGAACATCTGGCCGATGGTGGCGATCTTGACGCCAAGAATCAAAAGAATTACGATCTGTCCAATAATCAGCGTCTTTTTCATTTTTCTCTCCTCGCGTATCTCTGCACCGCCGTCTCATCCGCCGCCAGTCTTTCCTGAAACGACTGCTGGGCAAGATGCTCTTTCCAATGCCGTTCTTTCAAGTTTTCCATTATTTTTCGATCTCTGACCATTTCGAGCAGGGCCAGGCGCGTTTTCTCCAACTCCTTGGCCATCGTCAAGACCAGATTCTTCTGCAGGGCCATCTTTCTGTTCCACGCCTTGATGTACGAAACCTGAAGATCGATATCCCCGGGATTCAAAATCCGGTTTTTCCCCGCCCGCAATTCATCGAGGAGCCGCTCCTTTTCCATGCCCATTTGGGCGAGGGATTCCTTTTCTTTCTCGAGGCGCCGGGTCTGCTCCGTGAATTCCGCCAGGATCTGTTCTTCCTTCGTCTTGCGCGCATCGAGGACGGTCTGCAATTTGAACGCAAACATGGTCAGTTGCCCTTGAACAGATTGTCCATCTGTTTTCTGGTCTTGGTCAGATCGATCTTTTCATGGATATTCTGACGGAGAAAATCGTTCACCCGGTCGATCATGCCGACCGCATAGTCGATATCCGGATTGGATCCCTTCACATAGGCGCCGATGTTGATCAGGTCCTCCGCCTTTTTGTAGGTGGCCAGGATATTCTGGATATTGTTGGCCATCCCCCGCTGTTGCTCATCGACGATATCGATCATTACCCGGCTGATGCTCTGCAGGACGTCCACGGCCGGATAATGGCCCCGGTTGGCCAAATCCCGGGTCAGGGTGATGTGGCCATCGAGAATGGAGCGGGCCGCGTCAGCCACTGGTTCGTTGAAATCGTCTCCCTCCACGAGGATGGTATATAAACCGGTGATGCTGCCCCGGTCTTCCATCTTGCCGGTCCTCTCCAGCAGTTTGGGTAAGAGGCTGAAGACGGAGGGGGTGTAGCCCTTGGTCGTCGGCGGCTCTCCCACGGAAAGGCCGATCTCCCGCTGGGCCATGGCAAAACGGGTGAGAGAATCGACCATGAGCAGGACGTCCTTGCCCTGATCGCGGAAATATTCGGAAATGGAAGTGGCCACATAGGCGGCCCGCATCCGGATCAGGGGATGGCGGTCCGAGGCCGCCACGACGACTATCGAGCGACTCAGTCCCTCTTTCCCGAGATTCTTCTCTAAAAATTCCCGCACTTCCCTTCCCCGTTCGCCGATCAGTCCGATAACGTTGACATCCGCTTTGGTATTTCGGGCAATCATCCCCAAAAGAACGCTTTTCCCCACGCCAGAGCCGGCGAAGATACCCATCCGCTGACCCTTTCCACAGGTCAGTACGCCGTTTATCACCTTGATGCCCAAATCGATGGGTTCGTTTATGCGCCCCCTCTTGAGAGGATTGATGGGATCGGCGTAAATCGGATAGGAGGCGCCGACGGTGATCGGTCCTTTGTCGTCGATGGGCTGTCCGAGCCCGTCGATAACCCGTCCCAGGAATTGCGGGCCAATCTCCACGGAGGCCTTTCTGCCCAAGGAGACGATCCGGGCGCCGGGACTCAATCCCTGGATGGTATCCAGGGGCATGAGGAGGACCTTTCCCTTTTTGAAACCCACGACCTCCGCCGCAATCGCTCTCCCGCCCCCCGCCGGATGGATGGCGCACAACTCGCCAAGGGACACCGCCGGTCCATGCCCCTCCACTACAAGCCCTACAATTTCGCTCACCTTGCCGTGGACCTGGATCGGATTGAAGTCCCGGAGCCGCTGATGGTAGGTCGCGAAATCGATCTTCACGGTATTTGTGTATCCCTCTGCTTGCGGATGGATTGCATGGCCTGCTTAACCTCCCGGAACTGCTGGTCGATCCGTGCATCGACCTCGCCGTGCCGGGTTTCGATTAACGCACCTCCCCGCCTGATCGTTTCATCCTTCTGAAAGTTCACGTTTTTCAAGCCGTCGAATCCCTGCAAAAAATCGTTTTTTATCTCCATGATGTAGAGATAGTCGTCTGGGTGAAGGCGGATCATCATGTCTTCCCTATCCAGGACGCTTTTCATGGCTTCCTGGAGGAGGTGATGAATCACCTCGCGGTTGGCGCCGATTTCGAGATGCACGATCTTTTCCGCCACATGGAGCGCCAGGCCGATAATATCCTCTTCCGCCTCGTCGATGATCCTGGCCTTCATCATGGCCACTTCCCGGATCACACTTTCCAGGCTCTCAGCCCTCCTTTTCGTCTCCCCCCGCTGCCGTTCCTCGCATTGACTTATTCCCGCCTGCAATCCCTCGCCATAGGCCTTTGCTTCCCTCTGGCTGATCTCTTCCCCGTAGGCCAGGTGCAGCCGCTCTATTTCCGCTTCCCCCTCCCGCGAGGGCAGGCCGGTGTCGCCGGAGTCCTGGAAACTGGTTTTCCTGAACCCCGGAGCTTCCCGGCATTCCTGATCTTTCATCTTTATGTTGGCGGACTTGATGACCCTGCTCTTATACAAACTCATCTTCTTGCCCACCCCTGGAAATGACGATGCGGCCCTCCGCCTCCAGGCGCTTGGTCACATCGAGAATGGCCCGCTGACTCGCTTCGACCTCGGATACCCTGATCGGCGGCATCATCTCGATATCTTCCGTGAGCATCTCCGCCCCACGCTTGGACATATTCTTGTATATCTTTTGCCTCATCCCATCATCCACCAGCTTCAGGGCCTTGGCCAACTCATCGCTGCCGATCTCCTTGAGAAGTTCCTGGAGACTCCGATCATCCAGCTTGAGGACGTCGTCGAAGGTGAACATGAGACTACGGATGGCATTGCCCAATTCCGGATCCTTCTCATCCAGCGCTTCCAGAATGGCGCTCTCCGTTGACCGCCCCAGGCGGCCGAGAATCTCCGAAGTCACCTTGACGCCCCCCACCTGCTGGTCGTTGATCCCTCCGATAACGATTTCCTTCTCCAGGGTCTTGGCGATCTCCTCGATGAATTCATGGGGGACGCTCTTGAGATTCGCCATGCGGCGGACGATCTCGCTCTGCATCTCGATGCCGAAATTCTCCACGATTTCGGCCGCCTGCTCCGGCTTCAGATGGACAAGAATCAGGGCAATCGTCTGGGGATGCTCCGTCCTCGTAAATTCCATCAGGACCTTGGGGTCGATATCCCGCAATTTGTCGATGATGGGGTTGTCCATGCTCTTTGCCTTGTCCACCTCCGCCAGGATATGCTGCGCGTCCCTTTCCCCCAGGGCCTTCATGACGATGCTCTTTGCGGCGCCGTCCTGGATGGCGATGGTGCCGCCGCTCTCTTTGGCCAGGGTCACGAATTCCTTGGCGACGGTGTTCACCATCTCCGTTGGGATCATGGTGATGCGGTTCATGTATTTCCCCACCCGGCGGATTTCCTGTGGCCGCATGTTGCGCATCACTTCCGCCGCCACGTCCTCGTCCAGGCTCAGAAGCATGATCGCTGCTCGTTCCTCGTTGGTCATCCCGTAGTTCCCCGCTTAGTTCAATTAACCCAGTTTCTCAATATTTCCGCAAATCTCTTCGCATCCGCACTGGCAAGTTGACGGACGATGTCCGTCTCCGTCTGCGGGCCTCTTTCGGACGGCGCGGCCACCATGGGCATCCCCTCCCGGACGCCGATGGCGGCGGGCGTCACCGTACTCTGCCTGATCTCACCCATCATCACCGGCTGGGTCGCCACCGTCGTCATGGCGCCGCGGATCAGGGGGCGGACAACCCACATGAAGACCATCGCAAAGGCCGCCAGCAGCACCCCGTATTTGATCAACGGCAGCAGCGTCTTGAACGTATCCTGCCAGTTGAAGCCGGACAGGGCCGCATCACCGTCCATTTTGCTGAACGGCATGCTGCTTACCGCCACCTGATCCCCCCGGGCGGAGTTGAACCCGGCGGATTTCCGCACCAGCTCCTCTATGGCCTCAAGGTCTTTCTTAGGCCGCTCCTGATATACCTCTTCGCCTTTGTCGTTCTTGGTATATATGCCGTCCACCAGGACCGCCAGGGATAGTTTACGGATCTCTCCCACGGGCATTACCGTTTTGTTGATCACCCGGTTGATCTCATAGTTGATTGTTTCGTCCGTTTTTTCACGCTCCTGCCCACCCGGCGCTCCCGCCGCCGCGGTGGAAGCGGCGCCGGTCGTCGCGGTTGTCGCCGTCGCCGCCGTCGCCGCCGTCGCCGCCGTAGCAGTCGTCCTGTCGGTCTGCCGTTGGGTGCTCCTGATGACCGGCGACTCCGGATCGTATGTCTCCTCGGTCTTTTCCGTGATCCGGAAATCGAGATCGGCGGTCACCCGGACCACCGCCTTACCCTGTCCGACTACATTCTCCAGCATGGTTTGCACCTGGGCGGCCAGATCCTTCTCAATATGGCGCTGATAATCCAATTGGGCGCTGGAAAGCCGGGCATCTTTCGACTCCCCCTGATTCTTGGACAGGATGTTCCCTCTGCTGTCCACGACGATCACATCTTCCGGTCCCAGGCCCTCCACGCTCCGGGCCACCAGATGGGCGATGCCCTCGATTTGGCCCGGCCGGAGCGTCCTTCCGCCTTTAAGTTTCAACGTCACCGAAGCCGTGGCCTTTTTCTGCTGATCCACAAACAGGGACTCCTTGGGGAGGGCGATGTGGACGCGGCTCTGCTGGACCTCATCCAAGCTGTTGATCGTCCGCGACAGTTCACCCTGCAAGGCCCGGCGAAAGTTCAACTGCTGTTCAAACTCTGTGGCCCCCAGGGTCTTGGTGTCGAATATCTCATAACCCACGATGCCGCCGCGCAAGGCCCCCGTGGCCGCCATTTCCATCCGCAGCTCCGGAACCCTGTCCGCCGGGGCATAGATGACGTCGCCCGCTGAGGATACCTTGTAGGATACCTTCTTCTCCTGAAGCTTGCTTACAATGGCAGCGGCGTCTTCATTGGACAAACCGGCAAACAGCACCTGATATTCCACCTGGTTGGCAAAGTAGGCCAGGGCCCCCACGAGCGCCATGGTCAGAACGCCGGCGCCGGCGATCATCATCTTCCTGGCGGGGGTGAAAGTGTTGAAACTGCCCGCCAAACTTGAAATGAATTGCATAAGCTGGTTCATGATGTCTTCCCCGCCTTAAACGGTCATTCTCATAATTTCCTGATAGGCCTCGAGAACCTTGTTCCGCACCTGAAGCATCGTGCGGAAGGAGATATCCGCCTTCTCCATGGCGATTATCACCTCGTGTATGCTGCCCCGATTGTTGATCTGCATGTTGTTTACCGCCTCTTCCGCCTGGTTCTGCAGGGCGTTGGTCTCCCTGACGGCCCCCCGGAGGACTTCGGTAAAGGATCCGCCTCCCGATTTTTGGGAGGGCGGGCTTTTACTCCCCAAGGCAGCGGCGGAAATATTGTCCGGAATGGATAATGTCTTCATTGTTGTCTTCTCCTGCCTATTTTGGTCCCAGCGCTACAACGGGGGTCACTTGCCCAGTTCCAGAGATTTCAAGGCCATGTTCTTCGTGGCGTCGAAGGCCGTCACGCAGGCGTCGAATGATCGGGTGGAAGAAATCATATCCGCCATTTCCATGACGACGTTCACATTGGGGAGCGTCACCATCCCCTTGCCGTCCGCATCGGGGTGGGAAGGATCATAAACCGCCCGGCCCGGTCCCTGGTCTTCCACCACCGCTTCTATCTTCACGGTCTTCAATGCATTTTTCATGGCATCGTCAAAGGGGGCCTCCACATCCTGGGAGGAAAGGACCAGAGACTTACGGCGGTAGGGACCGCCTTCGGCGGTGCGGGTGGCGTTCGCATTGGCTAGATTAGCGGCGACAAGATCCAGTCTTGCCCGTTGCGCCGCAAGGCCATCGCCGCATATCCTGAATGTCTTCGATATATCCATAGTTATCTCGTCTCCTTCAGCACGGTGTTCAGGCCACGGAACTTCCGGGCCAGCATTTCGATCGTGGCGTTGTACATCAGGTGGTTCTCCGAAAGGGTGGCCATTTCCCGATCCAGGGAGGCCTTTTCTTCTGTGGTCTTCAACTCGTAATCGCCCACGGCCCCGTCACTGCCCGTCCCCCGGGAAGGGATATGGCCCTTATGGGTCGTTTTCAGGCCTACCGCGGTCGCGGCGGATGATATTCCTTCCCCGGGGTTCTTGAGGGCCAGATCCGACGCCTTGTATTCCGGCACGTCGAGATTGGCGATGTTGGAAAGAAGAACCTGATGTCGTTTCGCCCGGTAATTGAGCATCCCGGACAGTACGTTCACCGTTTTATTGAATAACGACAGCACCCCCCTCTTGCCCCCTTCCTTCCTTTCTAATTTCCTCACTTTCGTCCTGTTGCTGACGATGCAATCCGCATACCATACGAACCGACCGCCCCGCGGCTCATATATCCTCGAGGTTATACTCATGGAGCTTGTTGCGCATGGTGCGGACACTTATGCCCAGGATTTGCGACGCCTTGGTCCTGTTCCCCTGAACCTTGTTCAAGGTTTCGATGATCAATGCCTTTTCCACCTCCCGGAGTGTCATGTTTTCCATTTGCGCCGCCGGAACGGCGGACGGAGCATCCGGAACAGCCGGCATGGTCATGGGTAATTCCATTTCATCGAGGCCGAGATGTTCCGGTTCGATCATGTTTTCGTTACATATCAGGACCGCCCTTTCCATGACGTTCTCAAGTTCCCTGACATTGCCCGGCCACGTATAGATGCCCATGATCTGTAAAGTAGCCCGGGAGAGAGACAAGCCTGCTTTTTCGGAAGCGGCGCCGTATTTCTTGAGAAAATAGCCGGCCAAAATCGGTATATCCTCTTTTCTGTCCCGTAACGGCGGGATCACGACCGGAATGACGTTGAGGCGGAAAAAAAGATCATGCCGGAATTTTTTCATTTCGATCGCCTGTTTCAAATCGACATTCGTCGTGGCGATAACACGAACATCCACGGAAACCGGCTGCTTCCCCCCGACGCGGTCCACCTCGCCCTCCTGCAAGACCCTGAGAAGTTTCGCCTGCAGTTGGATATCCATCTCACTTATTTCATCCAAAAGCAGGGTGCCGCCATCCGCCATCTCGAATTTGCCGATTTTTCTCTGCATGGCGCCGGTAAACGCCCCCTTCTCATACCCGAACATTTCACTTTCCAGGAGATTGTTGGGAATGGCCGCGCAGTTGATCGCCACGAAGGGTTTATGTTTCCTGCCACTGTGGAGATAGATGTATCTGGCCATAAGTTCCTTGCCGGTCCCGCTTTCGCCCTGGATCAGCACGCTGGATTTGCTTTTGGCAACATTTCTCATCATGGTGAGCAGGGAAAGCATCCGGTTGTTTTCCGTAATGATTTCCTTGATTGCCGGCTGTCCGGACCGGTCGGAACGGTGCTGTTCAAATTCCTGATGCATCTGGTTGGCCAGGACGTTTTTGACCGTGAACTCCAGATCGTCCAGTGAAAACGGCTTCATGAGAAATTCCGCCGCCCCCTCTTTCATGGCCTCGACGGCGGTCTTTACGGTCCCGTAAGCGGTGATGAGGATCACGGGAGTCTGAGCCGAAATCTTTTTTATCTGTCGCAGGACATCCATGCCTCCCACCCTGGGCATGCGCATGTCGGAAATCACGACGGAAAAGGTCTCCTTTTGGAACATCTCCATCGCCTCTTGTCCGTTCTCCGCCGCGGTCACTTCGTATCCACAGGATTCGAGTGAATCCACCAAGGCCATTCTCATGGCATCGTCGTCATCGACAATAAGAACCCGTTTCATCTGTCCCCCTCTTCCTCGACCGGTCGGGCCGACCGAGATCGTGTTCCCAATGATTGTAAGGGAAAGAAAATATCCAGATTGATCGCCCCTCCGCCTTCGGCGCCGAGGGTAAAGAATCCACCGTGCAGATCCATAATGCTCTGTAGAATCGCGAAGCCGAGGCCGACGTTCTTCCGGCTGCCGGTCATGAAGATGTCAAAGGGGGCCGCCTGATCGTCCGCGCCTCTCCTCATCCAATCGGTTCCGGAAAAACTTATGATCAACGACCCGCATGGTCCCTCCGGCAGATCTTCCGTTTGTCCGGCCGCCGTTATCCTGGTCTCGATATTGAGAGAACATCCCCGGGAAATTGATTGCAGGGCGTGAAGGATAAGATTAACGAAAAGGTGCTTCAACATTTCCCGATTGCCGAAAATAAGGGGTTCCGCATCGGCATAGGCAATCTTGAAGTAAACTTCGCTGTTGTCGTCGATTATTTCCTCATGTCCGACAATCTCCCGCAGCAGTTCATGGATGTTGAATTCCTCGAGAGACCGCCGTAAGTTTCTCTTGGATTCCATGAATTCCGACATATACCGGTTGATGGTCTTGACGGCCCCGAGAATCTGCTCCAGACGGCGCTGATCGGCAGCCCTTCGGCAATCCTTGAGCATAAGCGAGGCAAACAGCTCGATGCTGCCCAGGGGATTGCGAATCCTATGGGCCAGTTCCGCCGTCAGTTCATGGGCGATTCTAACAGTTTCTTCCTCGATGCCTGCCATCATGCCGCTTCTATCCGCACCCCTCAGTACAGATCACCGTATCTTTCCGACCATCTGGATTCCTGGACGGAATAATCGCTCAGTTTCGTCCAAAAAGGATCAGGACTGCCTTCCTTGATTTGTAAAAAACTCTTTTCCGCCGCCGCCTGTTCTTTTGCTTCCGCATGACGGCGCCCGATTTCAAAAAGTAACCAGCGACGCCGCACTTCATCGGCGCCGGCCAGGGATATCTTGATCATTTCCATCGACACCCCTGGCCTTCCATCCTGTCCGGATCCCGTTTCATGGGACTGGACTCCGGAAGAGGCACTGCCGGGGGCTTGAGCCATGGACTCCATGATCTTGGCGATCCGGGATTGCCATTGGGCATCGATGGACATGGTCTTGAGGTGATTCAATACCCGCAAAGTTTCGTCATTCAGAGACATCTTATGGAGTGCATCCACGATCTTCAGAAGTGATTCCGAGTCCTCCCGTGCAAAGGCAATGCGCCCGAAGGTTCGACAATACAGGGAAGCAATCGCCACATTATCTCCCCGGGCGTGAAAATCATCGACCAATTTAGTTACCGCGATTTTCAGTTGCTGCCTGGCGGCCGTCGATTCCTTGCCATCGGGATATTTGTCCCGCAGCATTAGAGAATTGGCAACGGTATCAAGGTAGCGCCCGTTTTTTAACAAGGCCTCGGACTTGGCAAAACGGATCCTCTCCTCCAAGTCTTTTTCCGGTCGCTGCGACAGCAGCAGATCATAAGCGGCCAGTGGATCTTCGAAATAAACCCCTACGGCGGGATAGGCGGGCAAGCGGCGCCCGGGCTGCCTGACTCCCAGGTTCGCTATCTTAAGAATGGATTCCCGCGCCTCCGGGGAGGCGGCGGATCTTTCCACAACCTCGTTGAATATCTTTATGGCGGTAGGAAATTGCTCCAAACCGTGAAAACAGCAGCCAAGAAGATACAGGCCCTTGCCCGTCTTCTCGTCTTGGGGGTAGAGGCTCAGATATGCGGAGATGATCCGGATCGCTTCGGTGTACCTGCCCTTGCGATAGGATGCATCCGCCATGAAATAAAGCGTTTCTTTCGGAATATCAGATATATCATTCGTTCCTGCCATGATATTTTCATAAAGTTTTATGGCGTTGTCGAGATCGTTCATCTGGACATAGGCATCCGCCAAATGCAGGGCAGCGGTTTTGCTGTGCACTC
>ERZ795030.3277-NODE-3277-length-17505-cov-6.766705_pt1 | contig 17505 bp, 20 predicted proteins | sample MGYA00375122_ERZ795030 | MGnify/ENA primary metagenome ERZ795030 (study PRJEB30165, sample SAMN05720146) | activated sludge metagenome | isolation source: anaerobic digester from wastewater treatment plant | place: Japan | collected 2015-04-20 ... | reverse complement strand
GGCGGTCATCGCCATCACGACCTCGCTGCCGATCAGGTAACCCGGGGCCGCGCCTTCCAGCACCTGGTCCATCGTGTAGCTGGACAGCGTGCCGTGGCGCATGAACACCGTGACCGTGCTGACGTGGTCCCATACATTGCCCGATGCCCAGGCCGTCAGCGCCGTGGTGGTGATGCCCACCGAGGCCGCGCTGCTGCCGTTCTGGCGTGCCGACCACGTCACCGAGTCGGGCGACTTGAACAGCCCATAGCCCGGCCATGGAATGCTCGATCCGTAGGCCGCAACGTACAGGCCCAGCCCGTCATCGGCATCACGCAGCGTCGGGATGTCGAGCAGGTGGAATACCGTGTCGGCCGGCGGCGTCACCACCGAGGTGCTGGTGTACGTGCTGGTCGTGCCGGTGATGGGCTGCACGATGGCCGACGTCAGTTCAGCATCGAACTGCAGGATGCCGCGCGAGTCGGTGCGCTTGGTCAGGTTGAGCAGGTAATGGCTGCCATCGCGGTCGACCACATCGACCACGTCGCCGGGCTCGAGCTTGGCCTTGTCAATCAGCATCGACAGCTGAGTGCCGAAGAGCTTGGCGTAGATGTCGGTGATCTTGCGATCGACGATGCCTTTGGCCTCGGCAGCCTGCAGCCCCAGCGCCAAGCTGATGTCGCGGTTGCTACCCTGCGATGCGCCCACGCGCATGCTGTGCGCTGGCTTGACGTTGTAGTCGGCATCGACGTCGACATACGTCATCGTCAGCTGCGCCGGTTGCTCCATGTCGTAGAGCATCTTTCTGGCGAACGGCTCGGCACCGCTGTCGGCACTGGCAGCCGCGCCCAATTCGGACCAGTCGATGGTCAGCACCGACGTCTTCTGCTCCGGCTTGTAGTACAGCTTGTCGGACAGTGTGGCCGTGAAGAAGTACGCCGGGGCCAGGATGCTCTCGAAGATCTGGCGCAGCGGGGAAATCTGGCTGATCGACAGCGCACGCACGGGCGTGGTGATGGTCGACAACGCACTGGCGCTGTACAGGGCACCCGTCATGCCCGCCCGGTCGGACAGCGCCTCGACCACCGACTGCAGCGTGGCCGGCGTGCGCGGAAACACCGTCGTCGTGACCGGCACCGAGCCGTAGTAGTAGCGCAGGTCCTTGAAGTAGTAGCTCGACACGCCGCCGAAGCCCCAGGCCAGCACGATCAGATTGACCACCACGCTGGGACCGTTCAGGCGCGGGAACACCGCACGCCGAACCAGCACATCGTCAACGTAGAACGCGACGTGCGCCTCGTCGGCCTCGAAGACGATGCGGTAGTTGGCCGTGGTCGGGGTGTACGGGCAGTTCTCGGTTATCGATGTGCCGCTGGCTGTCGTCGTGACGTTGGTGCGCAGCACGATTGCATCGCTGACCATCCGGTGCGAAAAGCTCGCCGTGTTGCCGGCCAGATCGCTGACGGTGATGAAGCGGTTGTCATTGCGCGTTCCACTTCCAGAGACCGACAGGATCGTGGCATCGACCATCGCAGTTACATCGACGCCCGGGTGGGTCACGTGCAGCAGCTTGCTCGACGCATACTGCACGTCCGTCGACGTGCTGGGCAGGCTGACGACCCTGGCCCCGTTCGTCGCATCGAACGACCACTGCCCCGCGTTGGTGTACGTCGCCGTCGCAGCCGGGCTCACGATGTCAGCCTCGTTCGTCGTCAGCGGCGCATACAGCAGCGACGTGGCGTAGGCTGTGCCGCCTCCGGTCACGCTGACCTCGAACGTGAGGTTGCGCATCGTCCCGTTCGAGCCCAGCTGGAAGCCCTCGAACGCGACCGTGCCGCGCCCACGGTTCGCGCTGGCGAATGCGGTGCCGACGTCGGCCTCGTAGGTCGGGTCTGGCATCTGCGTGGCCGAGCCGGTGTACACGGTCATGCGCCGCCACTTCTCGGTCGTGGCGCTGGCGCTCAGGCTGTCGGCGGTGGCATCGTCGGCGGCGGTGTAGATCAGCTTGCCGTCTTCCCAGATGCGGCGCACCCCGGCGATCTCGTTGTCGCTGAGCAGGATGATGCAGTCGAATTCGTAGGTCCAGGTCGTGCTGCTCGCGCTCGGCCCGCCCTTGCCGACTTCCTGCGTGTTCTTGATCGCGCGGCGCAGGCTCGAATAGATCATCTGCCCAGCGGTGCGCGGGTGGCCGAACAGCAGCGGGATCGGCTGCCCGTATTCGGTGCCGGTGACGCGCCCGTCGTCGAGCTTTGGGGCGACCGACTTCTGCGATGGAGCGAAGAGCGCATTGCCCAGCGTGCTGACAGCCAGACCAGCGAGCGCGCCGCCAATGCCCGGGAAAGAGGCCGTGACCGCAGCACCGGCCGCCGCAATGATCAGTTGAGCCATCAGCCCACCCCCGGCAGGCGAAACGCTGCAGCGAACCGCATGCGCTGAGAGAACAGCAGCCGGGTCTCGACCACGCGCATGGTGCCCGGCACCGACGAGGCATGCACGATCGACAGCCCGCCGTGCACGTAGTCGCAGGCGATGCCCAGGTGCCCCGGGTGCTCGTCATAGACCACGGCCACCACGTCGCCGGGCTGCATGTCGGCCTGCTCGACCTGCGTCATGTACTGCCGGCACCAGCGCAGCAGGCTCACGCCATCGGCCTCGCGCGGGTACGCCGTGACATCGAAGCACGGCGGAACAATCCCCAGGTTGCGGGCCACGCAGATGACGACGCCGGCACAGTCGATCGCCACGCCGGGCAGCCGCGCCTGGTGCTGGAACCTGGTGCCCACCATCGAGCGGGCCTCGGCCACGATATCGGCTGCGGCAATCATGCGTCGGGCTCCGCTGCTGCGGTCAGGTCATCGGTGGTCGGCCGGTGCGGTTCGCCCTGGAAGTTCAACTGGTTGGAGAACTTGCCCGAGCAGTCCTCGTTCATCCGCTTGCGGCAGCCGGCCACGATGCTCAGCGTGTCGCCGATCTGCACGGTGTTGAACATCGCCAGCGGCAGCGTGATGACACCGCCTGCAGCATGGGCCTGCACCTGCACGACCAAGCCGCTGTTGAGGCCACTGGTCCATGTGAGCACGCCCGCGCCGAAGTAGTCGGCCGCCTGCACCAGCGCAGCGGCCGTGAATATCTGGTTGCTGGTCACCGCGGTGACGGTGGCGGTGAACGTGTACGTGGCCGCCGTGAGCCGGCAGCGGTTGTTCTGGTTCGCCGCGGGGAAGTCCGCGAAGTTGGCGCGGCAGGTCTTGGTGCTGTTGTTGCCGATGGGCTGCTGCAGCCACACTTGCAAGCCAAGCAGTTCGGCCTTGATGGTGGCCTGGCCGATGGTGATCTCGCCGAACTGGCCGGTCATCAGCACCTCGACGCCGTTGGCCGGGGCCAGCGGGTTGAGCCGCATGATCTGGAAGGTGGACCCCTTCCATCGACCGCTCAGGATGTCGGCGTGCGTGAACACGCTGCCGTCATCGGCGGTAGTCAGCTCGAGGTTGTCGACGTTGAACCCGGCCGACGTGGCGATGCCGCTGACGTCGAGCCCCTGCGCTGCGCTGTACACCTGCGCCGTGATGGTCATGTCGCGGTCGAACGATGTCATGCGGTACACGGTGGCGTCGGTGCGCTCAATGCGCAGCGCATAGGCCCACATGGCCGCGCCGGCAGCGTAGTCAGCGGCCAGGCCTACGGGGATCGTCTTCATGCGATGGCCCTGATCTCTTCGAGCTTGATCGCCTGGCTGACCACCAGCAGGTTTGGCGCAGCGCCTTCCAGCGTGCTGACCCAGGCATCATCGGTAAACGTTACCGGCAGATCGAACTCGCCAGTGCAGGTGTACGTGTCGCCGCCGACGTGCCCGGTGACGGTGACCTGCCCGGTGGTCGTGTCGGTCGTCACGGTGGCCGTGCTGGGTGTGCCGCCCCGCGTGCGCGTGACGACCAGGCCAGCCACCGGCTTGTAGATCGGCCGCAGCACCTCGACACCCCTATACGAGTGCACCCGGTTGATCTGGTAGATGCTCCCGCTGATGAGGGTCAGCCGGCTGTTGCTGGTGGTCAACTGGTAATCGCGCCAGTCGCGGAACAGAAAGCCGGCATATGGGGTGAACATCACCACGTACCAGATGTCGAGGATGGCCTGGTAGTCGGACGCCCGCCGGATCGCGTAGCTCACGTCGAACGTATGGATCGGTGCGGATGCGGTGAAGCCCTGCACCAGCTTGCCTCCGGGCAGGTAGGTCTTCGTGCGGCCGGGCACAGACGGCCCGCCCTGCGCGCCCTGCTCGATGCGCTGGTTCAGTCGTTGGTGGAGGAAGGCCATCAGGCAAACCTCGCCATGGCACGCTGCAGGCCGAGCCCGGCCTCGACCGCGACTTGCGACCGGGTGCGTGCGTCGGACTCACCAGAGAAGTGGAAGTGCTGTTCCACACTCATTCCACCCGCACCGCGCCCACCCGCCGCCGGGTTGAATTCCTTGGGCACCACAGCCTCGCCCTTGTGCAGCAGCGTGATCATGTCGCGCTCGAGCAGGTTGCTGCCGGTGGCCGCGCCGCCGCGCAGGCTGTTCGGCAGGATGACGCTGGTGCCGTTGATGCCGCCGGTGTTGCCGTTGTAGTTGCTGCCGCCTCCGAAGTAACTCAGGCCGGCATTGAACAGGCCACCGAGCAGCCCGCCCCCACCGCCTCCACTGCTCTTCAGGTCACCGAACAGCGCGTTCATTAGTTGAGCCGCAGCAGCCTCGGCCACCATGCGGTTGAGCATCTTGGTGAAGCTCGCGCCGATCGACTTGAAGTTGCCGTCGAGGATGTTGGACAACTCCTCGCCGAGCACGTCCTGAATGTTCTGCGCCGCCCGGGTGGTGAAGTCGTCCACTTCCTTGACGACCGTCTTGGCCTCGCCGAGCTTCTCGAACTCGTCGTTCAACTGATTGACCTTGCGCCCATAGGTGTCGGCGCTGATCGCGTTCTTCTCGTACAGGTCGCGGATGCCAGCCAGATCGGCGTCGAGCTTCTCGCGCGGCGTGCGCGTGGACTCGAAGACCGCTTCGCCGGCCGACTTCAGCTTTTCCTGCTCGGCTCGAAGCTCGCGCACCTGTTCGGCCTCGGCGCGCAGCTGCTCGGTCTGGCGCTTCGATGCGTCGATCTGCGCCGCGATGTCGAGCAGCGGCTGTGCGCTCTCGCCCTTGGCGAGCTTGAGCCGGCCGGCCTGTATGTCGGCCAGCACGGTCTCGGCTACGGTCAGATCCTGCGTGCCTTGAAGCTGGCGCTGCAGGTTCTCGAGATAACGCTGGGCGTCGGTCAGGCGCTCCTTGGCTGCGGCAGGCGTGCCGCTCGGCTTGCTGGGGACAGTCAACGACGGCTTTGACTTTCCCCGGCCCTCGTTGCTGTAGTTCGACGTGTCGCCACCAACACCCAGGCCCAGAATCCGCTTCTCGAGATCGTCCAGTTCCTTGCGTGCCTTGACCGCGTCGGCCTTGACGGCATCGCTGATCGCGCTGAACCCGGCGAAGTCGAGCCGCGCCAGGGCTGCGCTTTGTGCTGCAATCGCACCGATCTCGCGGCCGGTGGTCGTCAGCACGTAGATGACATTCGCACCCAGCACGCCGAGCGTCTGCAGCACGTTCTTGACGCCGCCGATGGCCGCGCCCAGAAGGTCGAACCCGCCCGCAGCGTCCTGGCTGCTGGTGGTCATGGTCAGGATGGTTGGCAACAGTTCACTCACAAAGGCGCGGCCGGCGTCGGTCGCGTTCTTCTGCATCTGGAACAACTGCTGGTTGAACTTCTCGGCCTCGGCTGCCTGCTCGGTGGTGACCGTGGCATTGATCTTGCCGGCTTCGGCCAGGTCTTTCAGGAACGGCGCGAGTTCGCGTGTGCTCTTGCCGAGCAGCGCCATCTGGAACTGCCCCTTGCTGGCACCGTCTGCGAACCCGCCCAGCGCCGTGGCGACTCGCAGCAGCGCATCGGACGGGTCGAGCCTGCTCAGTTCGCCGACGTTCAGGCCCAGCTGCTTGAACAGCGCCGCAGCGTCGCTGGTCGGGTTCTGCGCCTCGAGCAGGTTCTTGTTGAGCTTGAGAACCGCCGCACCCACCGTGTCGATGCTGGTTCCGGTGCGTGCGCCGATGTCCTCGAGGCCGCTCAGGTTCTCGACGCTGGATCCGGTGGCATCGGCCAGGTCGTTCAGCTTGTCGATGCCGTCGACCACCTTGCCGAAGAACGCCGAGATGCCGACGACGCTGAACGCGCCGAGGATGGCCGGGCTCAGGCCGATGAACGACTGGTTGGTGGCGTCGACCTGCGAACGCACCGCGCCGAGGTTCGACTTCAAACCGGCGAACACGCGGGCCGTGCGGTCTTCGGCGGCCAGTACGATCTTTGCTTGGGTGTCAGCCATGGTTGCGGATGTGCTGCATCAGGTCGATCAACAGGTGCCAGTCGGGAACGTCATGGAGCGCGGCGTACATCGGCCAGACGGTCGGCTGCCAGCCCCCGCACCAGATGAAGCAATCGCGCGCCCGCTCGCTGGCCTCGCACAGCACCGGCTCGGTCGGCATGGCACCGCGCAGCCCCAGCCCGCTGTACCCGTCCGCATCGTCCTTGGATCGCTCCCAGGCGATGCGGTCGCTCAGTTTTTTGCGGCTGTATCCCGGGTGGCGTTGAATGCCTTGATGCGGCTGAACAGCGCCTTGCCGAGCTTGTCCGCCACGTCCGGGCTCTCGTCGAGCAGCAGGCCGACCATGGTGCGATCGAACGCGCACGTGGCGTCTGCCGGCTCGACATCGCCGAGCACCCAGCGCAGCGGCACGTCAGACCATCCGAAGACGGCCTGCCGCAGCGACTCGCGTTCGACTCGCAGGGCCAGCACGTCGTTGTCGGTCTCGCCGGGGTTGGCAGACAGCACGCGGGTGAGCGCAATGCGTGAATCCAGCCGGGTCGGAAGGCGCAGGTTGAACGATGCGCCTTCGATGACTTCGGTGAATTCACGGGCTGCGGCTGCTTGGCGGTGAATGTCAGCCAGATCCATCAGGTCGTGTACTCGGTGAAGATCGAGGCCAGGGCGACGTTGATGGTGCGCTTCTGCACGTCGTTGCCGGTCATGGCAGGCGCTGCGCTGACGGTCCAGAGGCCGGTGCCGACCGCGAAGCCGGTGCTGCTCGGGTAGGCCATGCGCACCGGGTAGTTGGTGAGCGCGGCCTCGGCAGCACGCACCGTGGTCCAGTAGGTCAGCGACTGGTCGTCGTCGACCACCATGGCCGCGTTGATCGGGGTCTTCAGCGTCGGGAAGCGGAACTGCAGGGCCGAGTCGATGTACTGGCCTTCCTTGAACTGCTGATCGCCACCGTCGACCGTGAGGCCGTCGGCGTTGACCTGCTGGATGGCAACCCAGGTGATGATTCGACGGCCGGTGCTTCCGACGCCACCGGCTGCCGGATAGAGCGCCGTGTTGGTGGTGTTGAACCCTTCGAGCGTGATGTCGTTGATCGACACGACCGAGGCGCGGAACACCCGGTTCGCAGCCAGAGGCCAGCCGCTGGCGGTGATCTCGACGTAATCGCCGACGATGATGCCGTGGGCTGCGGCGAATGTGGCAACGCAAGGGTTCGCGTTGGTCATCGCCGTGATGTTGGTGGCGGTGCCGAACGTGGCACCGATGGACGGGACGGTCCCGTTGACGATCTTGCGTGCCATGGTGGTGGCTCCTTAGAAAATGGTTTCCGGTGTCGCCTGGTCGGCGGCAAATCGGGCAGTGAGGTTCACGGTGATGACACCGACAGCGGCGTCGCCTTCGGTGCTCATCGATCGACTGATCGAATCAAGCTGCAGGTCATACGGAGCCGGCACGGCAAACAGCGCCGTCATGCCGGCCGCAGCCAGTGCGTGCATGGCGTCGTCAAGGTTTGCCACCGCTCGCACGTACCCGACGGCAGACACCGACAGCGCGTGCTCGTTGATGGTCTGCCCGACGTACTGACGCTCGGCTGTTTCACCCTCGGCAACGACCCGCCAGGCGGGCAGTTCATCGACGGTGATGGGCCAGCTGCGAGACGTGAACACGCGCCCCCCCGACAGCACAACCGGCGTGAGCCGTGCTGCCAGTGCGTCGATGACTTGAGCAGCGGCGAGGGTCATGGATCGCCCTACTCTTTGGCAAGCTGGACGCGCTGCCAGCCGCCTTCGTCGAGCGGAAGAACGCTGCGCACCGCGTAATCGACACCACGCAGGCTGACAACCATGTTGGTTGCCAGCGCAGCGAATGCGGCCGGCTGCATCGTGAAGCTGGGCTGCTGGGTCACCAGGCCAAACTCGTTGATCACCGAGCCGGCCGGGTCGAACACCACCGGGAAGACGACGGGATCGCCGACTCCCGGGGTGTAGGTGGCCGTGGCATTGGTCAACGCCCCGAAAACGGCAGCGTTGACCTGAGCCTCGATGGCCTCGAACGACATGGACCGCGTCCGATCAGGTCGCCACTGGAACCAGCGGTCCCAGCTTGATCTTGACCGTCGCCGATGGGTTGCTTGCGGCTTCGACCGCAACGCCCACGCACTGCTGAGCCGCGGTCGTCTTGTTGACGACCTTGCCGGCCGGGTCCCAGAAGACGCGATCGCCAACGGCGATGGCAAGAGCGCTGGTCTTGCCGATGGTGACGACACCCTCGGTGATGAACTGCCCAGGCTGGCCCGACAGGACCGCGCCGGTTGCGACACCGAACAGCGTGCCGAACAGGTAGCCCACGCCCGAAGCCACATCGGCTGCCGGGCTCAGTGTGAGTACGTCGCCGTCTTGAACAAAAGTGATCATGTTGATTCCTTGCTGATTGAGATGTCAGATGCCTGGATCAAGCGCCGGCCGACTTGTGCATGCCGCGCCAGTCGATGGCCTTGGCTGCGAAATCGAGGCGGCACTTGTAGGACAGGCCGTCAACCTCGAAGCCCATCTCGCTCTCGATGACCGGGCCTTCGGCGCCGTCGAGGTAGCAATACTCGACCGTGTCGACGCTGGCGCTGTCAGCGGCCAGATACCAGGCCGTGGCGCTGTTGGCGCTGAGGATCGATTCGACGATCGGCTCAAGCGCCGTGCGGCCGCCCGCGCGGAACTCGTTGATGGTTGAGGTGGTTGCCGGCACATACTGCGAGCTGGTCAACTGGTACGCGGTCTGCTCAAGCTCGGCCGGAACGATCAGGAAGGCCGGAGCGATGTTCAGCTCTTCGGACTGCAGGCCCTTCTGCTTGCGCATCGCGGCACGCGATGTGACGAGTGCGGAGGCTTGCAGCGCGGATGGAGCACCGCTGGTCAGGTTGGCGTGCCCACCAGCCGTTGTGACGGCCGTGGCGTTGAACAGCGCGCCCGTGTCATTCATGGCAGCGTTGGTCGTCAGGATGCCGTAGACAGTGCGGTTTTCCAGGCGGGCCGCGCTGTTGCCGAAGGCTGTGATCAGGCGATCGAATGCACGCAGATCGTCGTTGATCAGCGCCTGGCGCGACAGCGAAACGATGCGGCCGTAAGTGGTCACGCCATACGTTTCCTTGCCATCGGTCATGGCGCCGTAGGTGAACTCACCGTGCTCGTTGGTCTGCAGCAGATCGGGTGCAGCGCCGAGCTGGGCAACGGTCATCGTCTTGAAGTCGGGCGCATTGGGTGCGCGGCGTGCCCACATGCGGTAAGACGGCCGGTTCTCTTCGTAGCCATTGCGCAGGCGCTTGTTGGCGACGTTGGCAAGCAGGCTGCCGAAGTCGCTGGTGGTATGCATGCCAGGCGAGCGGAACGTGAGCACCTGAGTGGCAAGCTGCATGCGGTCCAGTCCACGGGTGTTGACTCCGCGCGACTCAAGCATGTCGCGCCCGATTTCCATCAGGGACATGCCACGGTACTGACGACCGTTGTCGGTCAGTTTGGCCTTGGCATCGACGCGCGAGGTGATGGCCTCGGTGATGCCGGCCATGCGGGTATCGGTTTCGTCGGTGACGGTTTGCACGCGCACGTTCAGGTGTCCGCCAGCAGCGGTGTCACTGCGGGCCAGCTCGTCGAGGATGGCGGTGCGGGCTTCGTCGACGGTCTTGCCGCCAGAGATCAGGCCGGTGGCAAGTTGCGGCAGGCGATGACGTGCGCACAGGTCGACGATGGATGCAGCACGGGCCGATGCTTCGGCTGCGGCTTGCTGGACGGCGGCATTGCGGGCTGCAGCTTCCTGCTCCCGTTGAGCCTGGAGTTCGGCTTCGGTCATGGTGGGGTCTTTCGGAAGATGGGCATCAGCCCGGGGTTGGTTGCGGGTGACAGGAGCGGGCTCGATGGCCGGCGCCTCGAAGAATTCACATGCGAACGTGCGCACGGCCTCATCGGCATAGACGGCGCCTGTGGCTGGGTCGCTGTTGCCAGCACTGCGCATGACCTGGCTGTCCATGTCGGCAGGGATCGGAACGAGGGATACCTCCATTGGCTCCCAATCGATCACCCGGTAGGTCCACAGGGCCTGCTCGTTTTCGGGCGGCACCATCTGGATGGCATGGCGGGCATATCCCACGGACACATTGCGGATGACACCGTCGGCAACGTCCTGCACATAGCCAGACACCGATTCACGGCGGCTGAATGTGGCATCGCAGGTGCCCAGTCCGTTGGAGACCATGGGCGACTCGACCACGCCAAGCACGCTTTCCAGATCCCGACTGTTGTGACTGTTGAGCAGAGGGGCACCCCGGTTGAGCCGATCCAGACGGATGGCACCGTCTTCGACCACCAAAACCTCGTTGTAGTACCGCTCGCGCATGTAGTCGTAGCGACGAACAGAAGCTCCAGCACTGAAGACCAGCTTGGCCTGCGCAATCGGGGGCTGCGCAGGGTCTTCAGCAGCCCGGGTTGCAAGGCCGCTGGAAGTTGCCCCAGGATGAACGGGGGCCAGTCGGACGAAGTCTCGCAACTCCATCAAGCGCCCCGCGAGGGGAAGCGCCGCGTGGCGCGCATTGGCCGCAGGGCCTACAGTGTTGGGCGTCGTCATGAGGCGCCATGGTCTGCGCCCTTCTGTCTCAAGTCTCGGGGTCAACTTGAGACAATTTGAAGGTCACAGCACACCGATGGAAAACAAGTCCTCTTCGTCGGCCCGCTCGGCTTCCATGAGCAGTTGCCACGGCGTCGGGACTGCCGCCATCGACGACCAGCGCCGCATTCGATGGCGTGGCCTGGGCTTGGCTACCAGTCCGCCAAGGTTCTCGAACAGAAACGGTTGCACGCTTGAGACCAGCAGCCCCTGCACTGCGGCCATGATCGCCGAGAGCGGAGCATCGAGGCCCTGAAGGGCGACGCCGATTGCTGCGAGTGGCATAGGCTATGGGTTGCGGGTGACGGTGGTCACGCCGGCAGCTTCGGCCAGCGCCTGGTCGACATCGGCAGACTGTCGCGTGGTAGGACTCACGACCAAAGGCTGGCCGGATTGGAGGCCATGCACATGGTGCAGATCACGCGCCAGCACGCGCGCAGCGGGGAGCACGTCTGAAGCAGGTGTTCCACCGACGGGCTGCAGCCAGATTTCTTCTGCGGTTGCCATGGCTCAGACTCGCGTCACCGTGACCATGCCAGCCAGTTCACTGACCGACTGGACGATGGCCCCAGCAGCGCGTTGAGTCGCTTGCACGGTCAGCACTGCGGATGCGTTCAGTCCGTGGATGCGGTGCAGCTCATCGATCAGCAGGTGCAGCTCGACCAGTGTTTCGCCCGCCGTCATGCCATTGCTCAGGATGTAGTTCCAGACCTCTTCTGCCGTGGCGCCTGTACCGGGCAGTGATGCACTTTGCGTGCTTTGTGCGCTGCCAGATTCTGTGATGGACGCGAGGAAGGCGCTGAACGCCGCTGCGTCATCAGCGGCTGATACAGCCTCAGAAACCGATGCGCTGCTTTGCACCAACGCGCTGGCGCTGTCGGTGGCAGAACCGGCCTCGGTGATGACTGCAGCTGCCTCGCGTGCTGCGGTGATCGAATCGGTGGCCGTCGCGCCTTCTGAAACAACCACGGCGGAAGCCAGCACACCGGCGCTGGTATCTGTTGACGTTGCCGGCTCAGTGACACTGGCTGCAGTTGCCAGCGTGGCGGAGGCTGTGTCTGCGGCCGACGCGGTCTCAGCAGCGTCTGATGTTCCCCCACCGACCGTAGCGTTGGTGTCATCGGTGGCGCTAACAGATTCGGAAATCGAAGCCGTTGCAGCGAGCGCAGATGAGATCGCGTCGGTCGCCGATGTGGACTCGGTGAAGCTTGCGCTTGTCGACAGTGTTGCCGATGATGTATCGGTGCCGGTTGCGGACTCACTGGTTACGGCCGAAGCACCGAGAGCGGAAGATGCAGTATCAGTTGCAGTTGTGGATTCTGATCCTGCAGCGGGAAACGATACCGTTGCGGTTGGCGCATCGGTCGCACTGGTGGATTCTGTGAGGCTGGTCGAGGCGGCTGTGGTCGCACTTGCGGCATCGGTCGCGCTCGCAGATTCTGTAATTGTGGCCGGGCCAGCAGCGCCGGCCTCGATCTCGAGCCACGAAACACGGACCTGCTGGACGGTCGCCGTCGTCAGCAGGTTGGCGTCGAACCAACCCGCAGGCTGCGCAGTTTCATCGAACCACGCGACCGGGATCAGTGCGGGATCAAACGTCCCCTTCAGCGCCATGACTTACCAGCAGTAAACGATGCAGTAACCGATGCCGCCTGCGCCACCGTTGCCGCCCAGGCCGGGGTTCATTCCTACACCACCCCCGCCGCCACCGCCGCCGCCTGCGCCGCCCGCGCCGCCATTGCCGCCAGCCGCCGAGGCCAGGATGGTCGAACCACCGCCACCGCCGCCCGTACCACCGCGCGAGGAATTGGCTGCCGATCCGTCGGCCCCATTGCCACCAGCCGCACCTGCGCCGCCGTCCGTACCAGCAGCGCCGCCGCCGCCTGCGGTGTACGCACCGCTGGCACCACCTGCGCCGCCGATGACCGCGGTGGGTGTGGCCGTGTGCCCGCCACCAGTTCCCCCACCGCCGCCACCGCGCAGCGAAGACCCGCCGAGACTGGATGCCACCGGAGGGTTCGCCGAGCCAGCGCCCGCACCACCACCAAACTCTGCATTACCAGTGGTCGATACAGCGACAGTGCCAGTGACACCCTGCCCGCCTGCGCCGTTGGTCGCTGCAGTTGGTACACCACCCGTGCCGCCCGTGGTCGAACCTACACCACCCGCGCCACCCGCGCCACCACCACCACCGCCGCCCGTTACAGCCGCAGAGATAGCACCGCCAGCACCACCGCCACCACCGTAGGCCGTCAGGTAGCTGCCAAACGTGGCATTACCACCCACGCCACCCACGCCACCAGCCGCACCCGCAGCCCCCCGAGCACCTGCCGTGCCGCCCGTTCCCAAGCCGACCGTGACCGTGGCCGTCAGGTCGGAGGCCGCGAACACACCGCGAACCCATGCTCCACCGCCGCCGCCACCGCCGCCCTTGGCAACGATTGCAGTAGCAAGCGAAGCACCCGCGCCGCCCCCGCCGCCAGCGCCGGTCAGTTCAACAATGACGACCTTCGGAGTGAAGCTGGTGGGTTTGGTCCATGTGCCGCCAGCCGTGAACACCTGAACATCGACCGGGCCATAAGGTCCGGCGGTGATTTGCGAGCCGCTGCTGTTGTACCTGGCCCAGCCCGCGCCCTCGGTGAAGATCAGCGTTTCACCCGGCGAAAGCGTGCCCGCAAAGATCTCGTTGTTGTTCGTTCCGTCGGTCAGGTAAATCTCGACCGTTGAAACCTGCGCTGCGTGGTGATTGACGACCGACAGCAGCTTGACGTTTCGCACCGTCGATGCAGCAGGCGAGCCCACGATGGTGGTGGTCGTCGCGGTCGTGATCGATGCCGTGTTGGTACGGCCAGGCGTGACCGTTGAGCCGTTCAGATCAACCCAGCTTGCGTGCGCCTCAAGGTCGCCCGTGCTGGTCGAAACAAGCGAGATCAGGTCGCTGGTGCTGGTCAAGTTCATCATGTTGAAACCTCGATCTGGACGCGTGTCGCCGTGCCGGTGGTCGTCACCGACAGCGAGTAGGTTGCATAGGTGCCGGTCAGGGCTTGCCACGAGGAAGATCCCTGCACGACGTTGGAGCTATCGAGCAGGTTGATCCGCAGCTGACCGACGGTGTCTGTCTTCAGACCGCGCACGCGCACGGTCCAGTTTCCCGCCGCGAGCGATGCCGTCAGGCCCATCGTGGCCGGGCTGGCGCTGCTCAGGTCGGGGCTGGTGGCGTAGTCGGCATCGTCGAGCGTGGTTTCATCGATGACGCCGTAGACGGTCGCGCCGGTTGATGGGGTCCATCCGCTGACGGACACGTCGCTGTTGGGGCGGTAGATGGTGACGCTGGCGACGCTGACAGGGATGACCCCGCGCCGTTCTTCCCATAAACGCCAGGGCTCGTTCGCAAGCTCGACCAGTTCTGCGTCGGACAGCGCAGCCTGGAAAACATAGAAGTGCGTGAAGTCGGCGACGGCCGGGGCGTCACTGACGCTGCGCCGTGAATATCCAAGCACGATCTGCGTGCGGTCCACCGTCGTCGGCAGCGTTGTCGTTGCATCGGTGACCAGATTGGCACCTGCTGCTCCGGTCAGGTCGGCATTTGATGTGTGCCTGAACGCGACCGAACCATTTCCGCCGAGCGTCAGCGCTCCGTTGAAGACGTTGTTGTTGGCTGTCTTGATCGCGCCGGTGGTATCGGAGTACCAGCCATACCAGTTCGCAGTATTCCTCAGCAGGCCCCAGTCTGTTGACCCTGATACGTGTTCGCACCCGACCACCATCGAGATCGGTGCGGCGATGTTGATCGGAAGCCCATGATCGAGCAGCGCCCCGTTCCCAGACGTGCCAGGCGTTCTGAGTTTGCCCCCGACAAAAGAAATGCCGGTTCCGATGTGCGTGCCGCCGATCTGCCCGGTGACCATATTGATGGTCCACAGATGCGGCTGCAGCAGATACGCGGCCGTCAGACCGCGGGCCAGCCATCGGGCGCTCGGCGTGACGATGTCGGTGGGCTGTTCAGTCCACGGCAGGCGCTCGATCAGCATCAGGCCACGTCGTATTTCACGCCGACGTACTCGAAGAAGTGGTTTCCGCCGGTTGCGTTCAGTGCCGCGACGGTGTTGTGCGCCACGTACAGGCCCCAGAATTTCGGAAGCACGCCACCGAAGCGAGATGCGACTGAAGTTGGCGGGAAGTCGTAGCCGATGTCGGAGGTCGCAGCCGTCACGCTGATCGTCGCAAGCACGCGCAGCGCCGAGTAGAGAACGCCCGTATTGGTCAGCGCCTCGGCAGAATCTGTGCCGTCAAGCACGTCGATGGCCGTGGTCGCCAGCGAGACATCGGACCCCCATACGTACACTACGATCTGCGTGTTGACGGTCGGAGTCGTGCCGACGGTGACCTTGCCACGGACCATCGCGTCCATGTACTTGTTGGTCGTGTTGTCGATCTCGTTGGACTCGCGGCCAGCAACGAACGTGGTGCTGGATGCCGTCGAGGCGACACCGCAGGTGATGCTCGTGTTGCTTGAGTAATTGACGGTTGCGGTAGCCATCAGGAAGCCCTCGCAGCCTCGACCGTCTGATACGCGATCGCGCCCTCGAAGCCCAGCAGCTTGGCGGTGACCGTGCCGGTCGTTGCGTCCGATCCGGCGAGGATCGCCTCGATGCGCAGCGCATCGCGGGTGCAGTTGTTCAGCACGTTCACACCACTCGCGCCGCCTGGTGAAACCATTGCGCCACCGACACCGGCAGGCACAGAGGTCACAGCGTCACGCAGACCTGCTCGGACATTGGACTTGTTTGCGTTCACCGACTCGCGGCCCTGCAGCATCATCTGCAGGTTCATCTGCTTGGTCTGGATCGACAGCAGGCGATTCGTGTAGATGGCGGTCGAGTCGATCGCATCGACCGGGGTGTACTGCGCCCAGTTGATCGCGTCGGAAATGTCAGCGACAGGGGCCTCGCTTCGCCACACCTTGACGGCCGGCGATGCGGGCAGGTTGAGCGCCACGGCGATGTCAAATGCGCCATCACTGTTGAGCGGCTTGGCAGCCAGCACCGGGTCGGCGTCGATGGCGGCCTTGATGGCTTGCAGTTGTGCTGGTGTCATGTCGGCCTCATCAGGTAATCTTCAGCACGCCAGCCATTACAGGCTCGCCGTGTAGCTGACGCTCAGGGTGTCGCCGTTCGCTACGGCCTTGTCGCCACCGCTGAACAAGCCAGCCGAGTAGATCGAGCCCGCTGTGTTGCCGACAGCCGAGGTTGCAGCGGTACCGGCTGCGTTCTTCGTGATCAGGAACACGCCCTTGATCGTGGCGGTCGCAAGGATCGAGAACGCCAGAGCAGTCGAGAGGGCAAGCGCGCCCGCAGATGCAGATCCGAACGATGGCGTTCCGCGTGTTGCACACACACCCGATGGAGCCTCGTTCCAGCCGTTTGCCGGGCTGGCGCCTGCGACCGCGGTGATGGACGATGCCAGGTTCGTTGCCGCAACGCCGGACCCCTGTGCGCCCGCGAAGCCGTAGCCTGTCGATTCGATCAGGCCCATGAAGACGGTCTGCGTGAACGCAGAGCCCTTCAGGAAGTTCGTGAGCGCGGAGTTCTTCCCCTCGGTCACGACGACGTTATGGATCTCGTCGGTCCACTTGAGGCGGCCTGCGGAGTCACGGCACTCGATGCTGTAGAAGCCTTGCGCATTGGCCTGCTCGGTGTGGGTTGCGCCCTGCATGATGGCCGCGCTGATCAGGATGGCAGCGTGCGCTCGTTCGTTCTGGCTCATGGGGTCACCTCGGCTTCGATCTCTGACTCTGAAAACCAGCGCGTGTGCGTATCGCCGTCGTCACCCTCGTATTCAATGAGATACGAGAACGACTTGTCGGCGGCGATGTACTGCACGTCTTTCACGGTGCCGGTGATGACATGCACCACCTGTTGCACCTTCTGTCCAATTTCATGGGGCATGACTGATCCTTTTGCGCTGCGGGTTGTGTAGGCACTCAGCTTTCACGCTGCGTTGTTCGGGTAATGCGGCCGGTCTTCTGGTCGCGCTCGATGTCGGTGATGAGAGGCCGGGCTGACTGTGTGACGGTGACTGGTGCCGGGTGCACCTCGTTGACAACCCGCACGGCAGCAGGTGGGCTGGGTTGCACTTCGTTGACAACGCGCACTTCGGCTGCGGGCACATTGACCACGGCACCCTCGACGCGCACCTCGTTGTTGACGGGGGCGGGCTCGACGGTCAGGTGTGTGTCCCCGGCCTGGAATGTGACGCTGCGCTCGGGCACCGACACGGTCGTGTCACCGGCCTGCACGTTGATCGTGGGGCTGCGTGCGAGCAGGGTGTCGATCTGGCTGCCCATGCGGCCGAGCAGGTCCTGCATAGCCTCAATGCTTCGGCCCTGCTGGGCAGTGACACTGGCTGCTGCCGGGTCCCCTGGCATCTTGCCCTTCTCTTTGAAGAGCAGGATGTCAAGAATGCCGGCCGATTGGAGTGCATCGAAGTCGGCCTTGATCTCGGC
>ERZ795030.3264-NODE-3264-length-17573-cov-4.600011_pt1 | contig 17573 bp, 15 predicted proteins | sample MGYA00375122_ERZ795030 | MGnify/ENA primary metagenome ERZ795030 (study PRJEB30165, sample SAMN05720146) | activated sludge metagenome | isolation source: anaerobic digester from wastewater treatment plant | place: Japan | collected 2015-04-20 ... | reverse complement strand
CACAATGCGGCGCAAATGCGCCCGGGCATCAACCCGGGTGGCCTCCAAGCCCTCATTGGTTAAGCCTGCGCGCGTGGCGAGATCGCCAGAAACTGCGCCAGCAGGCGCCGCTCACGTACACTGCGGCGCTGCCCAAGCACCATCCGTTTGTGCCCGTGATGTCAGCATCAACCTGTAGGTCACCCTGCTGACCTGGCTGGATTTGGAGTGACGGAATTCTCTGGGGTTTTTGCATACAACCCCGAGTTGCCGGACAACTTTCCCCCCAATGCCCGAAGGCGATCTGTCAAGTTTGAAAGCGAGTCAAAAACCGTTACGCTAACGAAACTCTGTGTAAAGTAAGCGGGTGGGCAAGTCACCTTGCGGGACGCTGAGATTTTCAAGACCATGGTGTCCACTCCAACTCCGCAAACTCAGATACCAGCGACTGGTCGCCGTCATGAGCGTTACAGCGATGAATTCAAACGCCAGGTCGTAGCAGCCTGTCATGAGCCAGATGTCTCCAAGGCGGCCAGCGCACTGGCCCACAGTTTGAACGCCAACATGTTGCGCCGCTGGGTGGTCCAATCACCACAGGTCAGTCATGGGCAACTGGTCGCGCCCACCAAATCACCCCTGATGGCCACCCAATTTCCCCCACCTGTGGCCACCTGAAATTCCCCCACCTGATTCAGGAACCGATACGCTCTCAATCGCCGCATCTCACGCCTCTGATTTGTGCTCGCTACGCGAGGGGAACCGCTATTCAAGAAGGGGCAATGACAACGGCGAGGAAAACGAACAATTTCGCCTACACCCCTGGGGGAATTTCAAGTGGCCATTAAGGGCCGCAAACTTGGTATCTCTTTCTGGGAGTATCTGCAAAATCGCGTTTTCCTGACCACTGCCATTCCACCACTGCCAATGTTGATTCGCAACGCCGTTGTTTCTGGTGCATTGCCATGGCTTTTTGAGAGGTTTCGGATCAACCACAAAAAGGTCGTGACTACGTGAAACCTAAGCTGAAAACCGGTAAGGCTCGACAGCCGGTTCGAAAGTCTCGCAAGAGCCAGCCAGCAGCGCTTGACCGCCGGGTGACGGGTCATCGGACATGCAGCCTGCAGGCTAGTTCAGCAACTGCGCCTGTGCTGCAATGTCCTTTGGAAGTACGAGATTGAACCGGGCTAGCTCGGCTTTGCTGAAGACGAAATCTCCCTGACGCGCGGTGATTGGCTGGCGTTCTGAGGGTTTGACCCCTTGTTCCAGAATGGCCAGAGCAATACTTGCCGCCATTCGCCCTTGCTCACGGCTGCTTAGCACCAGGCCACCAATGGCCTTATGCTCGCCGACAGCGAACCCCCACAGGGCAAACAGTGGCAGCGGGGTGTTGGCGGAGGCCCACGAAATCACCTTATCGGAATCGGCCACTTTTCCGTTGGGGAGCTTCAGCGTGTGGTACAGGCCGGCAATCGTTGCCTGATAGCCTTTCGCAGGTGCTGACAGAATGCTGTGCTTCCAATCATCGAGTGTCTTGCACAATTTCAGATCGGCCTGTATGCCATCGATCATGATGCTCGGCCTGCCGTCAAACAATTCGTCGTAGGTAAGCTGTGAGGTCAGGTCGTTGTCGAACAGAACCAGCACCTTGCGCAGCGACGGCATGATGCTCTGCATAAACACGATATTGCGTTTGATCAGTGGGCGCTCAAGTACGCCTGTGATGTTCTTGAATTTCAACTGGCCGTAATTGCGGGGATTGCCGTTGATGCCCAGGTAGACGACTGGAATGTTCAACTTGTCCAGGGGCTCTCCCAGGTAATACAGGGCGGCATCGTCACCCAAAATGACGAGCTCGGGTCGTACGTTCAGAATCCAGGTCATGGCTTTTTGTGCCATTCCGGCATGCATGTCTGTCGGTAGGCGCTTGGTATCCATCTCAAAGAAATCCAGGCTGTAACGTTCGCCCAACAACGCCTGTAGAACCTCCCGGTAGTCCTGGTCCCAAGGGTATTCGGCGTGGTAGCTTTCCACCACCAAAATGCGGCGGTGGGCGGCCCGGCTTGCAGCGGGGCAGGCGAGCATCCATAGGGCCGTGCGTCTCTTCATGACCACACCTCAAGCGAAAGTGGAGTCGTGATGCCAAATGGATTCATGCTGGGTGAGAATTTCATGTTGAGCCCCTTCGCGCCAACAATTCTGAGAGCCTGTATATGTGCTGACAAGTGTTCATCATATTACGTTGTGCGCCGCGCAACGCCTGGAGGTTTCTTGGAATAGTTCGAAGTCTCTGCGGTAGATCAATTGCCCGTTCATCTTTACCAACCCGTCAAAACCAGGCGCTTGAAATTACAGTCGGCTCAGCAACTCGGCTTTTTTACTGGCGTATTCCTGCTCACTCAAAATGCCACGGCTTTGCAGGGCGAGGAGCTTTTCAATGCTGGCAAAAATATCGTTGTCGCCCGTTGAGGCCGCAATGGCATTGTTGACTGATGCGTGGCTGTTCTGGCTGTTATTGCTGTAGTTCGGTGCATACACGGGCGCTGGCATCGGGACCGGCGCCAGGGTGGCAGGCCATTGATGGTGATGGCGGCCACAGTGTGGTGGTGATCGAGCACGATCTGGACGTAATCGCCGAGGCCGACTGGGCGCTTGACCTCGGGCCAGTCAGCGGCAACGCTGGCGGTCGCGTGGTGGCCGCTGCCACGCCCGAAGGTGTGGTGGCGCTGGGCACGCACACCGCAGTGGCACCGGGATACCGGTGCGCCACTGGATGGAGGTACTGGATCAGGCGATGCGCCAATAGCTATTATCAACATAGCTGCCAGCGCAATATGGACAAGGGCTAGAGCCAAAAAAGATAGGAAAGACCAAAGTGGTTCGACGGCGCTGCTGCCCAGCCACGGACATCATGCTGCGACGGCAACCGCCTTGCAGGGCCTGCAAGATCAGCCGCCAAGCGATAGTGAATCCAGAAAATGGCCGCGTTTTGCCGCTTGCTTGCCGGAATGGCCGAGCGTGATGCAGGTGGATGCAAGCCCCAGGCTAATGAACGATCTTGTAAGCCGACTTGTTCATGGCATGCACCGCTTGCAGCAACACCTGCACCACCTTTTCATGCACGGAACTGCGCCGCCAGGCCAGCGCCACACGCCTGAGCGGCGGCGGGTCTTCAAACGGAATTGACACCACCAGGTCGGACTGATACAGCTCTGACAAGGCACTCTTGGGCAGCACCGAGATGCCATAGCCCGATGCCACCATGGCACGGATGGTCTCAATGGAGTGACCCTGATGCCTTGACGTATTGGTGTGGCTGATCTCCGGGCAGGCATCCAGCACCTGCTCGCGAAAGCAGTTGCCCGCCTTGAGGACCAACACATCTTCACTGCCAATCTCCGAGGCACCGATGTGCTTGCGCGCGGCCCACGGGTGTCCCTTGGGCACCGCCACTTCAAACACCTCGTCGTACAAGGCCTGGGTGGCAATACCGGGGATGTCAAACGGTAACGCGACGATTGCGCCATCGACCGTGCCGTACTTCAGGTAGTCGGCCAGCAAGGCCGTCATGCTCTCTTCTATATAAAGCGTCAGGCCCGGTGCCACCCGGTGCAGCGCTGGAATCAGGTCCGGCAACAGATAAGGCGCGATGGTGTGGATGATGCCCAGACGAAAGGTGTCGTCGAGAGGGTCTTTGCCAGACTGTGCGACAGTTTCAATGCACCCCACTTCTTCCAGGCTCTTGCGCGCCTGCGTCACCATGCGCTCACCCACTTCGGTCAGGCTCATATGGTGTTTGCTGCGATCGATCAGGATGACACCCAGTTCTTCTTCCAGGCGCTGCAAGGCCACGCTGAGACTGGGGTGAGACACCTGGCACTGTTCGGCCGCCCGGCTGAAGCTCAACTGGTCGGAAAAGGCCACCAAATAACGCAATGCTGACAGTTTCATGGCAAGTCAGGGTTGTAGGTAAAGGTAAATCCTATACCCTTCATAGAAAAAATAATCTTATAAATCATTGACTTATATCAGTTAACCGCAATTGCAGCATGGTTACATTGTGTCTGTGCCTGATCTTTTTTGTTCTTTTGATCCAAGTCGAATTTCAGGCAATTTTTTCAAACTATAAGGAACCGATCTATCAAACTTCGCATTCTTGCAGCGGCGATCAGCGCCCTCAGTCTGGCACCCATCTACTCGGCTGCACAAGAACTGATACAACCCATCAAGCCGCCCATGCAGATCAATCTCGGCATGGTTGAACTGGGCAAAAAGTTGTATTTCGATCCGCGCCTGTCCAAGTCGGGGTTTATCTCATGCAATTCCTGCCACAACCTGTCGATGGGTGGCACTGACAACATCCCGACTTCCATTGGAGACAAATGGCAGCAAGGCCCGATCAACGCGCCGACCGTGTTGAATGCCAGTCTGAACGTGGCCCAGTTCTGGGACGGTCGGGCCGCAGACCTGAAGGTGCAGGCAGGTGGCCCGATTGCCAATCCTGGTGAAATGGGCTTTTCCCACACGCTGGCAATTGGTGTGCTGGAGTCGATTCCGGCCTACGTGCGCGAATTCAGGCAAGTGTTTGGCAAGGACAAGGTCGATATCGACCAGGTCACGCTGGCAATTGCCGAGTTCGAAAAAACCCTGGTCACGCCGAATTCCCGCTTTGACCAGTGGCTGCTCGGCAGGGCCGATGCGCTCAGCGCCGACGAATTGGCTGGCTACAAATTGTTCAAGGAAAGTGGCTGTGTGGCCTGCCACAATGGTCCAGCAGTGGGCGGTGCGTCGTTCCAGAAAATGGGCGTGGTGGCACCCTACAAATCGACCGGTGGTGCTGAAGGCCGCAGTGCCGTGACGGGCAAGGAAGTTGATCGCTTCAACTTCAAGGTGCCGACCCTGCGCAATGTGGAAATGACCTACCCGTACTTTCACGATGGTGCCGTCAACACCTTGCCCGAAGCAGTTGACATCATGGGCCGGCTGCAGTTGGGCAAGACGTTCACCAAGGATGAAAACGCCAAGGTGGTTGCTTTCCTGAAGAGCCTCACGGGTGAGCAGCCGAGTTTCATGCTGCCAATTCTGCCGCCATCAAGCGACAAGACCCCGCGGCCAACGCCGTTTGGCAAGTAACCAACAGGGGGTTTCGGCCCCCTTTTTCATGACCTCAGGCGCCAAAGTTCTCCGGCATCTGGATCGCCACCACTTCGCCCCTGGCGGTGGCCACGCCAGCGGCATAGACGGTGGCTTCCACCACCACCTTGCGGCCCTTGATTTCCTTGACCCGGCCGCGAATCTCCAGCGGCCCTGAAATCGGTGTGGGTTTGAGGTAGTCCACATGCAGCGAACCGGTGACGAACCTGAAGCCGGGGAGCGTGTCCATGTCGCGTCCGGCCTGTCGGTACATGGCGGCAGCGGCGGTGCCGGTGCCATGACAGTCAATCAGCGATGCCAGTAAGCCACCATAAGTGAAGCCGGGCACGGCGGTGTGAAACGGCTCAGGGGTGAAATGGGTCACAGTTTCGTCACCGTCCCAAAAGGTCTTGATGCGGTGACCGTGCTCGTTGTGGGCACCGCAGCCATAGCAGTGCGACAGGTTTTCGGGGTAATAGTCCTGGAAGGCTTTCATGTTGTGTCTCCGTTAAACAAGTTAAACGCTATTTAATATGTAGCTTTCAGCGCAATCTGGCAAAAGGCTAGAGGTCATTTTCATATCAAATTCAAAGGCGGGGGGTACTGACCCAGTGTGGCATTGAAAACCTGTACCCGGCGGGCAGTGCAATGACTGGCGCGACTTGAGCGCATCGGCATGAGTTTAGGCTGCGTCTGCCATTGCTTGCTTGATCCAGATCACGCCTGGTACCGCCCGCTGGCAGATTGGCACTGCAATGTAATAATTGCCGCCACCCATGGATGCGACGCAATTTTTGAATCGGCCCCTGGCTGCGCCATCCAGCAACCCTGACAGTCTTTTTGTATTGGTTCACCATGTTCAATTCATCTCATTCGATCCGACTGATACTGGCTAGCACTTTGACCGCCGTCCTGATGGCAGCGTGCGGTGGCGGCGGCGATCCGGCACCGCCACCGGCTGCAGGACTGCAACTTGACCCCGGTGACGGAAGAGTCACGATAAGCTGGGTAGCAGCGCCGGGGGTTGAATACTGGCTGGGCTATCAGGCCGCAGCCACGGTGTCCCTGGCCCCTGGCACTCCCCACACCTGGGTGATCAATGTGACGTCCCCCTACGTGCTGCCGGGTTTGACCAATGGCACCACCTACGCCTTCAGCATGAATGGTCGCACTGATGGTGGCCCCGGTGGTGCCGCCACGCCGTCGGTGGCAACTGTGCCACGTCCGGGTGGCGAAAGCTGGACCATCGGCAGCACGCTGGGCACATCCGCCATCCGCAGTGTGGCTTATGGCACCGCCAGCGACAGCACGGTTGACTATGTCGCAGTGGGCGACGCAGGCGCCATCTACAAAGGCACCGACGGCATCAACTGGAGCGCCGTCAGCACCGGACCGAAGGTCGATTTCCGGGCCGCCACTTACGCCCTGAGCAAGTTCATTGCGGCTGGTGCCGGGGGGCAAATTTATTACAGCACCGACATTGCCACCTGGACCGCCGGGGTATCGGGCACCAGCAACAACCTCAATGCGCTGGCCAGCAATGGGACGCTGGTGGTGGCGGTCGGCGACAACGGCACCATTCGCTATTCAAGCGATGGTGCCACCTGGACCGCTGCGGCCAGCGTACCCAGCAGCAGCCACCTCAACGGCATCACTTATGCAGCCAGCGGCCTGTGGCTTGCCGTGGGAGCCAACGGAACCGTGCTGACCAGCAGCGATGGCATGACCTGGACGGCGCAGATCAGCGGCACCAGTCAGGCGCTCACCGGTGTTGCCACGCAATTCACATCGGTTTACACCTATGTCGCAGTGGGTGCCGCAGGCACCGTGCTCAGGAGCAATGATGGCATCACCTGGAGCATCGCCGCACTCAGCCCGGCGGTGAACCTGACCGGCATTGTGGTGCCGTCAACCAACAGTCAGTTTCTGGCCATTGGCGAGGCCGGTGCTGTGCGGACCAGCCCTGATGGCATCACCTGGACGGCTCGCAGCACTACCACCACGGCCAATTTATGGGGCCTGATCACGGCCCAGGTGCAGTATGTCGCCGTCGGTGATGCTGGCATCACCATCAGTTCACATTGACACCAGGGCGCTGGCCCGGTCTGGCAATCGGCCTGCAGCAAGCCGGTGACCTGGAACTTTGCTGTTTCTGGCCGGGCCTTGCTGGCGTTGCAGGTGCCTGTTTTTTTGCTGGTACGGTTCGACTGGCAGTTGCAAGCTTGCATCCGTAGCTTTTTAAGAAGTCAGGTCAGCCCCCGTCTTTTTTCGCGCAGGCAAAGAATCCGCAAGCGTCAGCTACTTGTGGAAAAACTTTGCTTGCAGCCTGCGCGGCAATGGCTGAGTCGTTCCCTTTGACGAGTTTTGTCACGGGTCAATGTGAAGTAACGAAGTGGTCAGAAATATCTTCCCCAATTTGCACTGGCGGATTTGGGTGCGTAGCGTCAATGCAAGGCGCTTGTTTAGATAACTGGCAACGCAAAACAAATGCAAACGCCGGGCAGCGGCAACTCAATGCCCGACATGCAAACCTGCGTGAATGCGCTGGGTGGTGCGCCACACTAGCCACAGCACCACCGGCACCAGAGCCCCAGCGGCCATTTCGGGGTTGATCGGCACCCCGGCCGCCTTCAGCGCCTTGCCGCCGTACAGCAGCAGGCTGATCACGTAATACGAGATCGCCGCTATTGACAGGCCTTCAACCGTGCTCTGCAAGCGCAGTTGCAGTTCCTGGCCCCGGCTGAGTTTTTCCAGCAACTGCTGGTTTTGCACCTCGGTGGCAATATCGACCCGGGTGCGCAGCAGGTCGCTGGTGCGCGCCACCCGCTCTGACAGTGAGGTCAGCCGGGAGTTGGTCGCCACCACCGTGGCCATCGCGGGCGACAGGCGGTGCTGAATGAATTCACCAATCATCTGGGTGCCGGGAATGGCCTTTTCGCGCAGTTCGGTGATGCGCTGGACAACGATGTTGTAGTAGGCCTGGGTGGCGGCAAAGCGATAGACGTTTTCGGCCATGGCGCGCTCGACACCAGCGGCCAGCGACACCAGGGTGTCAAGAAGTTGCTGGTCAGACGCGCTTTTGTTTTCCAGTTGGGCGGTGATGCTGGCCAGCGCGCTTTCAGCTTGCGACAGCATTGGCCCGAGTGCCTTGGCTACAGGCAGGCCGCGCAGTGCCATCAGACGGTAAGTTTCGAGTTCGAGCAGCCGCCCGGCAATGCGGCCGGCCCGGGTCTGGCTGGTGCCTTCGGGGGCAATCACCAACATGCGTTCAAAGCCGTCGTCTTGCAGTTGAAACTGGGTCAACGCCCAGGAATGGCCCAAGGGATGACGGTAACCCTGCAGGCCCGCTGGTTGACCGCCGGGTTCGACCGCCTGGAATGCATTGCTGCCCATCAACGAAGCCACCACGGTGTGCGCGCCGAGCCAGGTCATGGCCTGGCTCATCAGGGCTTTGGCATCGTCGAGTGGCGCGTTGAGCATGACCAGTTGCACCGCTGACACGGTGCGCCCTGGAATCTGCTGCAGCCACGCCACAGGCACCGCCAGGTTGCGCATCAGGTCTGGCTCAGCCACATGCAGCAGCGCCTGCGACGGCAGCGGCCCAACGATGGTGTAGCGGGTGAACTCGGTGTGGCGCTCCCATTTGACACTGAAACCTTCGCCGCGCAGGCGCAAGAAGTTGTCCTGCAACTGCTGTGGCAGCAGATTGGCCTGACCAGGCAGGCTGCGCAGGTGCGCGTGCTCAAGCTCGCGCGTCACCCCGTCATGCAGCACGGCAATGTCAATGATCAGCGCAGGCAGGCGAATGCGTGCGCTCGGGCGGGCGTGCATCTCGTTGTGCAAGGCAACGCGCTGCGCATCATCGGGCGGCAAACCAGGGTGGCGACCGGTCGGCGCGACATCGGCTGACGCAGGCTTTGGGGCAATCTGTTGCATGGCTTTATCTTGCAGGCAGTTTGCCAGCATTTGAATTCATTTCCAGACCCTCCCTGTCGTTGTCATCTCGCGCTGCCTTGGGCTTGCAATGTTTGCGGCCAAGGTGCCCTGACACGAATGATCTGGAAATGAAACAGGGGCGAAACAAGGGCGCTTGCAAGCACTGCATCACAGGCTGCTGACAAAGGCGCTCACATCGGGGAGCAACCGCGCTGGCTTGCGTTTGTTGGCGGTGCCGACGTTGAGGCAGCACACCGCCTGTTCACCTTCGAGCAGTTGAAAAAGCTGGCGCAGTGCCGCTGAGCGCATTGCCTGCCCGCTGGTCAGGCTGGCACCAAAACCCATGCTGTGTGCAACCAGCAAAAAATTCTGAATTGCAGCACCTACCGACACCATGCGCTCCAGCGGGTCAACGTCAGGCTCGCACAGCCCCAGGCGGGCGATGGCCAAGGCCAGAAAAGGCGAACGAAAGGCTTTTTCGCAGGCTTGTTCCACCTGCTCGGGTGTGGCAGCGGCATCGCGTTCCAGCAGGGCCTGGGCAAACACATCGGCCAGGGCCGCGCGACGGTCGGGTGGCACCAGCACAAAGCGCCAGGGCATGATCATGTGGTGGTCCGGGGCGGCTGCGGCGGCGCGAAACATGTCGTTGACCTGCCAGGCGCTGGGGCCGGGTTCGCTCAGCCGCTTGGGCAAAATGGTTTGCCGGGTGGTGATCAGGGTCAGCATCGTGCTGACCATATCGGGGGATGGGTTGTCGGGAGCTGGCATCATGGGTCTATCGTAGCGGCCTGGCCTTGCGCCCCGGCCAAGATTGGCATCAGCGGTCACACAATATCTATTATTGATAGCATCCAGCGCAATACAGGTAAGGGTCAGAGTCCATTCTAATCAATTTCACACGATGAGCATGAAATGTTTGACCGATGCCTGGGGCCTCCATTGCGGGGAACTACGTGGCTGGTTGCGCCAGAGCGTGGGCAACCCGGCCGAGGTCGAAGATCTGTTTCTCAAGGCACTGCGCCAGGGCGAGCATTCTTGCGACCTGAAAAACGCCCGCGCCTGGCTGCTTCAGGTGGCACGCAACACGCTGATCGACCACCTGCGACTGCACCATGACACGGTTGAATTGCCCGATGATCTGGCACACAGCGTAGAAACTGCCGAGACGGTGGACCAGTTCAGCACCTGTCTGCCCAGAGTGCTGGCAGAGCTGAGCGCCAGCGACCGGCAAGGCATCACCACCTGCGACTTGCAAGGCATGAGCCAGGCCGACTTTGCCTCAGCCCAGGGGTTGAGCCTGAGCGCTGCCAAATCCCGCTGGCAGCGTGCCCGCCTGCGGCTCATGGCACAAATGTCGCTGGCCTGCCAGGTCAGGCCAGACGATGCCGGGCGGGTGCAGGACTTTGTACCGCGTGCGCCGATCTGGCCCTGGCAGACCTTGTCCGGGCCGCTAACCCGCCGAGCTTATTTCAGTTTTTTGGTTGACTTGCCGCACCACATGCCTGATCAGTCCGTCACACGCGTCCTCGATCAGATCGAGCACGACCTCAAAGCCGCGCGCATCACCGTAATACGGGTCAGGCACTTCCGGGCTGTTCAAGCGCAGGCAAAACTCGGTCAGACGACGCAGTTTGTGCTGGTGCGCCATTGGGCAGGCGGCCTTGAGCATCGCCAGGTTGTCCCGGTCCATTGCCAGGATCAGGTCAAACGCCGTGTAGTCGGCATGCAAAATCTTGCGTGCCCGCAATTTTGACAAGTCATAGCCCCGCTTGGCTGCATGGGCCTGGGATCGCTTGTCGGGCGGGCTGTTCGGATGGTAGTTGTGGGTGCCGGCCGAATCCACCTTGACGGCATCGCTCAAACCGAAGTCAATGACCCTCTGGCGAAACACGCCATCGGCGGTAGGGCTTCTGCAGATATTGCCCATGCAGATAAAAAGAACGGAATAACTCATGGCAAAAACTTGATGTGGGTGAGTGGTGCAACGGCCAAACAAGTGTCACCCCCTGATGACACCTGCAAACTGGACGATTGCTCAATAGCTCTTCGTTTTGTAGCTTGACGCGCTTTCACAGCAAAGCGCTCAGGCATGATTTTCGCATCAAATTCAGGCAACTTGAAGGCGGCACCTTGTGGACTGGACAGTTGGGGCAGGTGCTGGGGCCGCTACACGACCGGTCTGCAGTACCGGGTTGACCGGCTTGGCCGTTCAGGCCAGCGCGTTTTTTGCGCTTGCCAGCATGTCTGCCCGATGGACCTGGTTCACTTTACAACAAGGTGCCCATTTGCTGCATGTCACTGCCGTTTTGCTGCCATGCCAGCGCCAGGACATGGCGGCCAGAGGGCTGATCACACCACAGGCGCCAGCGCCGGGCTGGCTCGGCTGCAGGCGCCAACACAGTTGCCGACTTGCCGCACAGATCAACTTGAATGCACTGCAGGGGCAATGAGAGTGCGCGTCCATCGGCCTTGGAAACCGCTTCGCGCGCAGTCCAGAGTGCCAGGAATGCCTGATTTTGCTGTGGTCCGGCAAGCGTTGCCAGATGCCTTTCCTGTGCCGCACTGAGTCCAAAAGCGCCCCAATCCTGCATCGGCACCCGCGTTCGATCAAGCGCTTCAACATCCACCCCAACCGGCCCGGCGCTGCTTAGCGCCACAGCAACCATCCCGGTGGTGTGCGACAAGCTGAAATCGATGCTGCCGGGCGGCTGCAAAAAAGGCTTGCCCAGTGCGTCACGCGCAAACCGCAGGGATGCAGCTGGCAACCCCAGGATGGCCCCGAGTGCGCGGCGCAACAAGGCGTGCGCGGCCACATACGCCAGCCGGTCGCCTGGCCTGCGAAAGCGTTGGCATTGGGCACGCTCGGCATCATCCAGGTCCGCCAGCCACGCCGCCGGGGCCTCTTGCCAGGCTTGCAAGTCGGCCGTCCATAGCATCACCGACGCGCGCGATGGCATCATGTCAAATGGCCCAGGTGGGTGCCAGCCCGGTGGTCAACGATGGCGCGTGCTGCCACGTTCATGTGCCGATCACGGCACCGGTCGGTGCCCGCAAGCGGGCATGGGCGCGCAAAGGGGTCTGGACTGTCATGATTTGCCTTGCTCCAGTGGCAATTTCTGGCTGATTGACCGGCAATGGCCGTTGGGCACGCTAGCGCAGCCTGAAATCGATGCGCCAATCGTATCCTGCCGGTCGCCGGGGCGGCGGCAAAGTACCCGGCAGAATTGAAAAAACGGCGCGCAGCCGCTTGGGTGCCCGGCTCAGGCCAAGCTGTCCATGCTCTGACCAGTCAGCGCCTTGCAGATCGAGGCGTTCATGCGCCGGGCCGCAAAATCATTGGTGACACCAGCCAGCGCGGCGGTTGCAACCCGCAGCTCGGCAAGTGGCGCATCGGTTTCCAGCGCATCACCCACCTTGAACATGGCCTGGTGAATGGCCCAGATCTCTGGCTCTGTCAGCAGAGCTGCATCCTGATTGAGTGCGGTCTCGGTGGCATCCATCATGCGCCTTGCATCCACCTGTGCCTCGCGCAGGGAGCGCAGCAGCAGGTCTGCCTTGGACGCGCCAATGGCATCTGCCAGCATCGCCGAAATGTGCGTGTCTGCCAGACCGTAGGTAGGCTTGACCTCGATGTGGGCCTCAATGCCGCTGGCCTGCTCACGCGCCGTGACAGACAACAGACCGTCGGCATCGATCTGGAAACTGACCCGGATGTGAACCGAGCCAGCCACTGCGGGCGCAATGCCACGCAGCTCAAAGCGGGCCAGTGATCGGCAGTTGGCCACCGTTTCGCGCTCGCCCTGCACCACATGCAGCGACATGGCGGTCTGGCCGTCCCTGAAGGTGGTGAATTCCTGCGCGCGGGCAATCGGCAAAGTCGAGTTGCGCGGGATGATTTTTTCAACCAGGCCGCCCATGGTCTCGATCCCCAGCGACAGCGGGCAGACATCGAGCAGCAGCCATTCATCGGCACTGCTGTTGCCAGCCAGCACATTGGCCTGCAACGCCGCGCCGATGGCAACCACCTGGTCCGGGTCAATGTCTGCCAGCGGGTCGCGCTCGAAAAATCCGCGCACTGCATCGCGGGCGATTGGCATGCGGGTCGAGCCACCCACCAGCACCACGCCGGTGATGTCTTCAATGCCCAATTGGGCATCGCGCAACGCCCGCCGGGTGGCCGACAAGGTGCGGGCGATCAGCGCGGCACCGAGTTCGGCAAACTTGGCGCGTGACAGGATGGCCTGGCGCGTGGCCCCGTCAGGCCCGGCCAATGACAGCGCCGCTGATTCATGGCCAGACAGTGCTTCTTTGGCTTTGCGGGCGGCTGCCAGCAGGCTGCGCTGGGCACCTGGCGGCATCGCCGACAAACCGGCAAGACCATGCTGGGTACAAAACCACTCGGCCACGCAATAGTCAAAGTCATCACCACCCAGCGCCGAGTCGCCGCCAGTGGCCAGCACCTCAAACACGCCCTTGGTCAGGCGCAGGATGGAAATGTCAAAAGTCCCGCCGCCCAGGTCGTAAATCGCAAAAGTGCCCTGGGCGGCCTTGTCCAGCCCGTAGGCAATTGCCGCAGCGGTGGGCTCGTTGAGCAGGCGCAACACGGTCAGCCCGGCCAGACGCGCCGCATCTTTGGTGGCCTGGCGCTGGGCATCGTCAAAGTAGGCTGGCACGGTGATCACCACCCCTGCCAGCGGACCACCGAGCGAGACTTCAGCGCGCTCGCGCAGGGCGGTCAGAATCTCGGCTGAGACCTGCACCGGCGAGCGCTCGCCAGACACCGTGCTGATGCCAACCATGCCGGGCGCATCGACAAAACGGTAGGGCAGGCCAGCGGCCTGCTTCACGTCGGCGAGGCTGCGGCCCATGAAACGCTTGACCGACACAATGGTGTTTTGCGGGTCTTCGGCCTGGCTTTGCTGCGCTTCGCGCCCCACCACAATGCCGTTGCCCGGCAGATAGCGCACCACCGATGGCAGCAGCAAGGCACCGTCTGGGTCGGGCAATGCCCTTGCCACGGCACTTTGCACCGTGGCAATCAGCGAGTTGGTGGTGCCCAGGTCAATGCCCGCTGCCAGCCGGTGCTGGTGCGGTGCGGCGGCCTGGCCGGGTTCGGCGATTTGCAGCAGTGCCATGTGGCGGGTTCCCTGGTTCAGACCGCGAAGCTTTCGCCACAACCGCAATTGGCGGTGGCGTTCGGGTTGGTGAATTTGAAGCCTTCGTTGAGGCCCTCACGGACAAAGTCGAGTTCGGTGCCTGCCAGCATGCCAAGGCTGCGCGGGTCAACAATGACTTTGACACCGTGGGTCTCAAAGCACTCGTCTTCAGCGTTGACGGCATCGACAAATTCCAGCGCATAAGCAAAGCCGTTGCAGCCACTGGTCTTCACCGCCAGCCGCAGGCCAATGCCGCTGCCGCGCCTGGTCAGGGACTTCTCGACGTGGCGCGCAGCAGCCGGGGTCAGCGAAACACTCATGGCATCACCTCTTACATTGAAAACGAACTGCCGCAGCCACAGGTGGTCTGGGCGTTGGGGTTGTGAATGACAAAGCGCGAGCCCTCCAGGCCTTCTTCAAAATCAACCCTGGCCCCCAGCACATACTGCAAACTGATGGCATCGACGACCAGCGCCACGCCTTCGGTGACGGTCAACGTGTCATCTTCGGCAATCTTGTCGTCAAAGGCAAAACCGTAGGAAAAGCCCGAGCAGCCACCACCGGTGACGTACAGGCGCAGCTTGAGCGCCGGGTTGCCTTCTTCGGTGATCAGCGATGCCACCTTGGCTGCCGCCTGGGCAGTGAATTCGAGCATGCCGGGCATGACCTCTGGCACGCCATCGGGCATGGCAGGACCGGCCACCGAAAGAGCTGCTTGCATTTTGATTCCTTGGTTGGGTGGGAGATGGGGCTAAGGGTGGCTTCAGCGGGTGCTTGAAGCGCAGGCAGTCTGTTCTGACACCAGCGTGGCGGCACCGTCGGGGTGGCGCGAACGAAAGTCAGCCACCGCCGCCTTGATCGCGTCTTCGGCCAGGATCGAGCAATGGATCTTGACCGGTGGCAAGGCCAGCTCTTCGGAAATGTCCGCATTCTTGATGGCCAGCGCTTCGTCCAGCGTGCGGCCTCGCACCCATTCGGTCACCAATGAGCTTGACGCGATGGCCGAGCCGCAGCCATAGGTTTTGAATTTGGCATCTTCAATCACGCCCTGGGCATTGACGCGAATCTGCAGGCGCATCACGTCGCCACAAGCGGGCGCGCCAACCATGCCGGTGCCGACGCTGTCGTCGCCCGCCTCAAAAGCCCCGACATTGCGCGGGTTCTCGTAGTGATCAACCACCTTTTCGCTATAAGCCATGAAGTTTCTCCGTAAGTAGGGTGGGCCAAAGGGCAGGCCAGGCTCAATGGGCCGACCACTGGATTGAGTTGGGGTCAACACCGGCTTGCACCATGTCCCACAGCGGGCTCATGGCGCGAAGTCTGGTAACCACCTGGGTGACCTGCGCGATCGTGAAGTCGATCTCTTGCACCGTGGTGAAGCGGCCGATGGAAAAACGCACCGAGCTGTGCGCCAGCTCGTCACTGCGGCCCATGGCGCGCAGCACATAGCTGGGTTCAAGCGAGGCCGAGGTGCAGGCCGAACCGGACGACACCGCCACATCCTTGATGCCCATCAGCAGCGACTCGCCCTCGACATAGTTGAAGCTGACGTTCAGGTATTGCGCCGCCCGCTGCTGCAAGTCACCGTTGAGCACCACCGCGTCCATTTTTTTGAAACCGGCCCAGAGCCGCTCGCGCAAGGCCAGCATGCGCGCGTTATCGGCAGCCATGGATTCGCGCGCCAGCCAGAAGGCTTCGCCCATGCCAACAATCTGGTGCGTTGGCAAGGTGCCGGAGCGCATGCCACGCTCGTGGCCACCGCCGTGCATCTGGGCCTCGATTCGCACGCGGGGTTTGCGCCGCACGTAAAGTGCGCCAACGCCTTTGGGGCCATAAATCTTGTGGGCCGACAAGGACATCAGGTCAATCGGCAACACCCCCAGGTCAATCTCCACCTTGCCCGCAGCCTGTGCAGCATCGACATGAAACAGCACCTTTTTGGCGCGGCAAATTGCACCCAAAGCGGCCACATCCTGAATGACACCGGTTTCGTTGTTGACCATCATCACCGAAGCCAGCAGCGTATCGGGGCGCAACGCCGCTTCAAACACCGCAACATCAAGCACACCAGTGGGCAGCACCGGCAGCACCGTTACCTCAAAGCCCTCGCGCTCGAGTTCGCGCATGCTGTCGAGCACCGCCTTGTGCTCGGTGGCCACTGTGACCAGATGTTTGCCTTTGCCACGGTAGAAATGCGCGGCACCCTTGATGGCCAGATTGTTCGACTCGGTGGCACCCGATGTCCAGGCAATCTCGCGCGGGTCGGCGTTGATCAGTGCGCAGACCTGCTCGCGTGCCAGTTCCACCGCCTCATCAGCGGCCCAGCCATAGGCGTGCGAGCGACTGGCCGGGTTGCCGTAGATCTGTGTCAGGTACGGCATCATTTTGCTGGCCACCCGGTGATCCACCGGTGTGGTGGCAGCATAGTCAAGATAGACGGGCGGGGTGGCCTTTGCAAGGCTGCTGGCAGCGCGGGGATCTGACATGGCGACTCTTTGAAAAAGTTGGACATCACCTGTTTTGCAATTTCAGTGCCACACCAAATGCCGGGCAAATCCGAACATTTGGCGTGTTCACTGTTGTTTTTGTCACAGCGCCTGGCCACAGGGCGCTGGTTGGCTTGTCTGGTTTGTCGCAAACAGGCGGTTTGACTGTCCGCAATCCAATTCGTCGGCATTTTTGGTGCGTTTCTTGCATGATTTCGCCCGATAACCGATGTATTGGCATCGTGTTGCGCTAACAGGAGCCTCAAATGGTGAATCCGCAAGCAATTGAAGTTCGGCGCGAGCTGGTTGCGATTTACGAAGTCAGCAAGACGCTGGCCAGTTCGCTCGATGTCGCCAAAACTTTCCGCGAAGCCCTGAATTACCTGATTCACGCGTTCGACTGGCGGCGTGCCTTTGTGCTGCTGCCAGAGCCGGGCGCGTCGCTGCGCGGGCTGTGTGCCGTCGGCCTCACGCGCGAAGAGCAGCAGCGCCTGCACTACCAGTCTGGCGAAGGCATTGTCGGCCGGGTGTTTGCCAATGGCATCCAGTTGATGGTGCCCGATGTCCGCAGCGAGCCCTTGTTTCTCAACCGTACCGGCGGAATTGACCCGTTTTCCGATGTGCCGGTGGCGATGCTGCTGACACCCATCAGCACCGAAGGGCGGATTGTCGGACTGCTGGTCATTGACTGCCTGAACCCGAACGAGCAACGCATGTTCTCCAACGATTTGCAGTTGCTCAAGATGGTCGCCACGCTGATGGGGCAGGCCCTGCTGCTGCACCGCCATGTCAGCGATGTGCATGTTAATTTGCAAGACGAGGTGCGGCGCATGCGCAAGGTGCTCAAGCCAGCGCGGCAGATTGACCATGTGGTCGGGGTGTCCAG
>ERZ795030.3262-NODE-3262-length-17580-cov-53.031498_pt1 | contig 17580 bp, 15 predicted proteins | sample MGYA00375122_ERZ795030 | MGnify/ENA primary metagenome ERZ795030 (study PRJEB30165, sample SAMN05720146) | activated sludge metagenome | isolation source: anaerobic digester from wastewater treatment plant | place: Japan | collected 2015-04-20 ... | reverse complement strand
GCGCCCTCCGCGAGGACGAGAGCGAGCAGCCTTCCCCTGATCTGCCGGTCGGAGCCCTCGAACCGGCTCTGCCGGGAGTAGGACGCGCTCCGCCGGTTCGGGTTTGCCGTCCGCTTCTTTAAGATCGAGCCGTAATCCATCAACGCACCGTACCACTCCCGCGGATTCTCGCGGTCGAGCGTCTGCTCGACGAGCACCAGGATCTCGTCGTCCCTGACATCCTCGCGGTCCTGGAAGAAGAAGTGGATGAAGACCCGCCGGATGTTCGTCTCGATGTAGGCGACCGGCATGTTGAAGGCATACGCGCATATGGCCGCCGCTGTCGCCCTCCCTATGCCGGGGAAGGTCGCGAGAGTCTCGACGTCGGCCGGGAGCCGGCCGCCGTAGTCGTCGACCACCCGCTCTGCGGTCCTCTTGAGGGCGAGCGCCCGGCGGTTGTAGCCCATCCCCTGCCAGGCAAGGAGGATATCGCTCTGCGGAGCGCGGGCAAGGCTTGCAAAGTCGGGGAACCGGTCGATGAACTCCGGGTACTTCACGGCGACCCGCTCGACCTGCGTCTGCTGGAGCATGATCTCGGAGACGAGTATCCGGTAGGGGTCGGTGGTCTGCCGCCAGGGAAGGTCGCGGCCGTGGGCGCGGTAGTGCGCGAGGACGAGAGCGCGAAAGAGGCGGACGGCCTCCGGGGTGGCGCCGTGCTCGCGGGTTTCTTTGAGGATCCGCTGTTCGCGCTCGTTCTGGTCGGGATCGAGACTGCCGATCACACCCAACGTTTCGGTCGGGACGGGGATATAGGTTGGGCCGGTTCACTCCACCCGCGCCCGCATCACCGTGAGCCGGACCCCTCGCGCATCCCCGGAGAACGTCTTCTCCTCGCCGTGGGTCCGGCAGAACTCCTGGAGGTCGAGCATGTGCCGGAGCCCCGCCGCCGCCGTCGGGTCCCCGACAAGGTCGAGCGGCGGCTCGAGCAGCGGCCGGGGCAGGAAGACCACGCACTTCGACCGGCCCCGGGTCAGCGAGACGTTCAGGCGGTTCCTGCTGTAGATGAACCCGGCCTCCGAGAGAGCGGTCTCGACGTCGCTTACGCCGTAACTGACGATGACCGCCTCCGCCTCCTGGCCCTGCATCTTATCGACGGTATCCACGAACGGCCGGGACTCCCAGGCCCTCTCCCGGGAGAGGCAGTCGCGGATGGCGCCGATCTGGGCATGGTGCGGGCTGACGACGAAGAGCCCGCGCCGCCAGAAGAGGGCGTCGCCGTCCGCCGTCGCCGGGTACGGGTTCCCCGAGGCCGGATCGAGAAGCCTCTCCCGGAGCGTGCAGGCAAGACGTGCAACGAGCCCCGCCTCGACCTGGTTCTCGACCGTCGTCCGGACGTTCTCGAGGATGCAGAGGACGAGCGGGTATGCCGGATCGAGCGCCCATGCGATCCATTCCTCGCCCGGCAAGCCCGGGGCAAGGGCGATCCGCTGCTCCCCGACCGCATCGTTCGCGGGAGCGTAGCCGGCGCCGTAGAGCGTCTCCGCCGGGAACCGCGAGAGGGTCCGGTTCATCCGCCAGTTCTCCTGGAGCTGGCAGGTGTAGCGGCCAGGATCGTCGCGGTGCCGGAGGTAGGCAAATATCGAGTCCCAGAGTCCCGGGAGACCGTCCTCCGGCTCCGGGTACTCCCCCTGGATGACCGGGGGAAGCTGCAGGTCGTCGCCCGCGAGGACGAGCCTTCCGCCGTCGGCGAGCAGAGGGAGGACCATCGCGAGGTCTGCCGGCCTCATCTGGGACGCTTCGTCGACGATGAGGAGGTCAAGAGACGGAAGGGACTTCTCGAGCCGCTCGAAACTGTGCACCGTCCCCCCGAGGAGGAGGGCCGGGTAGCCGACGACGGTGTCGGCCCGGTCGTGGGGCAGAACCTTGAGGCTCCGCTCGCCCCGGCTCGTCCGGGCATCCTTCAGCTTGTATATCGGGAACCCCGCGGCAAGCCCGAATTCGTCGACCGAGTCCTGCACCCGGACGAGCAGGTTCTCGATGGCGGCGTGGGTGAACGCCGTAACCCCCACCCGGATCCGCTCCCCGTGCGCCCGCCGGGCCCTGACGAGGGCGAGTATCGCCGTCGCGAGAAAATGCGTCTTCCCGGTCCCCGGCGGCCCCCATACCAGCGTGAGCCGGCCCGTCATCACCCGGTGAAACGCCCGGGCCTGGCTCTTCGTGAACCCGGCGTCGAGGACGGTCTGCTCCGCGTCCGCTATGACCGCCTCCGTCTCCGCGACCGGGGCGGCAAACCCCCGCGGGTCGCGGAGGAGCCGGACGAACGTGTTCTCCGGCTGGCGGTCCAGGGCGAGGAGGCGGTCGACGTAACGCGGCGCGGTGAAGTCGGTGAACCGGGGATGCAGCACCGCACGGTCGCCCTCGACAAAGGGCGTGCGGTCCCGGCCGACGTTCACCGTGAGGACGAGCCCCCGGACGATGCCCGCCTCCCGGTCGACGATGCTGTCGTGCACCCGGGCAAAGGAGACACCGCTCTTCCCGGGGTTCGGGCTATCCCGGTAGCGGAGGTCGTCAAACCCGAGCTGCGCCTCCTCCCCCGCATCGCCGTCCGGCACGAGGAGGTGCCCGAACGCCTGCGACTGTTCGAAGAGAGCGAGATCGAGGGGGGTTCGCACCTTCCAGAAGTTTCCCTCGCTCTTCTCGAGCGGTATGCTGATCCCCTCCCGGACCCGCACGGGCCACGGCCTGCTCCGCAGTTCCTGCATCCGCCGGGCGGCAAGCGTCGACTCGTACTCCGTCACGAAGAGGAGGCGCGATAGCTCCGGCGTCGCGGCATCCCACGGGCGCGGGAACCGGAAGTTCTCCGGCCACCGCACGAGGCCGGCCTTCACCCGCTCGCGAAGACCGTCAAGGATGCTCCCCGCCGCAAGCAGCCGGCGCGAGACCTCCTGCCGGATCCAGCCCGCGGCCTCCGCCCGCCCGCTCCACGCCATGATGACCGCGTCGCCCTTCATGGCGTTGCTCTGCTCGTTCCAGAAGAGGCTGCTTGCGCTGAGGGTATACGCAAACCGGGAGGAGGGAATGATCGCAAGGACCTCCGGCAGGCGGAGGGCAAAGGGGGCGGGCAGAGCGAGCATCCGCCGTATCTCCCCCGTGATGACGACGAGCGGGAACGCTACCGAGCCTGCCGGGTGGCTGGACCCCCGGGCGATATCGGTCTCCTGGTAGGTGAACTGCAGCCTGAGCGCATCCTCCGCCGTCGCGGGATCAAAGAGCCCCTCCCGGATCGACCGGGCGAAGAGTTCCCCCTCGGTAGCGTCGTAGACGTAGGTCTGCACCGACTTCTGGTCCGCCCACTCCCGGCCCTGGTTGTAGTCGTGGACGGCCGCGAGTTCGGCGGCGAGCGCCCGGATGAACTCCCGCCGCACCCGGGCGCAGTCGCCCTCGTCCGCCGCGACATAGATCGCCTCGTGCGAGGGCGTCCCGTAGACCGCTTCGCCCCTGCTCCGCCGGAACCCGAGGGCGTAGACCCCGCCGGAGACGGGGTCCTTCTGGAGCGAGAGGATGATGGCGACATCCTCGTAGACGGGGAGGGCAAGCGACGTCCCGGCGAGCCGGACGACCTCTCCCGTGGCGAGGGCCCGGACGGTTGCCCGCAGGCGGTCGCCCCGGCCCGCAAGCGACCCGCAGTCGTCGAGGTGGCGGTCGCTTGCCGGGTCGCGGAGGAACGCGGCGAGGTCGGCGAGGGTGTTGATCGATAACCCGCCGTCCCACGGGGCTTCCCGGAGGTACCGCCGTGCCGTGGGCGAGAGGCCCGGGATCAGCGATACCGATGAAGAGGCCTCTGCCCCGGCGCGGCAGTGAGGGTAAAACTCGCAGGCTTCGCACCGCGGCGTTATGTGCCAGGGCACGTCCTCCGGCGGGCCGGCAAGGATGCCGGGGAGGCGGTGGCGGAAGAAGTCCTCGATCACCCGTATGTTGAGGGAGAGGTCGAAGTACTCCGGTTCGTCCTTGCCGTAGAGCCAGATCCCCGCCCGGGAGAGGTCGACCGGGACGCTGATACCGAGCAGGTCGAGGGCGTGGTCGAGTATCAGGGCATACAGGGTCGCCTGGACCCGGTGGCTGACGCTGAGGTCTTCGCTTGCCTTGATGTCGATGACAGAGAGGCGCCCTTCTTCGTCGACCCTGATGAGGTCGGGGCGGCAGGGGGAGAACCGGTGCATATCCGGGTCGAGGCCGTAGCCCTTCAGGAAGTGGACCGAGACCGGTATGGTCGTCTGGTAGATTGCGTCGCCCGGGGAGAGGCTCGGGATGAGGCCGAAACTCTCCTCGATGGAGAACGATCGCTCAGATATCGGCCCCGTCCCGCCCGGGACCCGCACCCGTCCCGAAAGCCTCGTCCGGACCACCTCTTCTTCCCACCGTATGCCGGCATCGAGGAGCGCCCGGGTCGTCGGGCTCGTGTCGACCGCAATCGCCGGGATGCCGGCGTTCTCGCGCTCCTGCTCCGGCGTCGCGTGGTAACGGAGGTAGCGCTCGCAGTCGTGGTAGAAGAACCGGCCGATGAGCGACGGGCTGAGGTTGAAGCGGAACATGCGGCATCACGAGTGACTCATTGTTTGTGCGGTCGCGGGAAAACAGTTGGTATTGCTGAGATCCGGTGAGGGCGGGGCACCGGCTGACCTCTCTTGCCGCGCACGGCAGGACGGTGCGGCGGCACCCCCCGCACAGGAATGTATATATCATGTGTTCACAACCCGAGGGCGCCGAGAGGCAGGAGAGAGTAATCCATGGCATGGAGAAGAATGGCCCGGGAACCCTGGGGCGAGTTCGACGATATGATCGCGAACATGCAGAGGCAGTTTGAGGAGACGATGGGACGCATATCGGGAGCCGCGCAGCAGGTGGCGCTTCCCGGCGGCATCCGGACGACGGTCGACGTCCGGGAGGACGAGACGGACGTTCTGGTCGTCGCCGACCTCCCCGGCGTCGAGCGCCAGGACATATCGGTTCGGCTCACCGACCCGAGGACGTTGCGGATAACCGCACGCCGGGAGATGATACACGAGGGGGAGGAGACCGGGTACTACGTGCGGGAGCGAAGGGTCGGTGCGATCGCCCGGACGGTCTCCCTGCCCGCCGACGTCACCGGAGAGGGGACAGCCACCTTCCGGAACGGTGTCCTCGAGGTGCGGTTGAAGAAGATCGCCGAGGCCCGCGGGAGAGAGATCGAAGTGGGAGGAACCTCCGGGAAGGCTGCCCTGTCCGCTGCAGAGGAGCAGAGGCAGCAGAAAGAAAAACTCTACCGGGAGGACCGGGAGAAGGTGGAGCCGTCCGGGTACCTGGATCCCCGGGAGATCGCGAAAGAGGCCAGGGATATCCAGCTGGAAGAGCCGGGGAGCCCTGAAGAACGATCGACGGCTGCACGGCTCCGCAAGCGCAAAGAAGAGCTCTACGCAGAGGGAAAGAAGAAGCTTGCCGGATAGGCGGATCAGGGCAGAAGATCCCCGATGGCCCGAAATCCCGACTCGATCGCGCCCAGGTAGCGCCGGTTCCGCCCGCCGGGGTAGGGTACGCAGAGGAGACGGTGCTCCCGGCGGTCGGCACCGATCGCGGTGATCTTCCCGGCATCACGAAGAGCGCTCGCGCAGGGCTCGATCTCCCGGAGACCGGCAAGCGCCGTGTTTGGCGACGACGTAATCCGGGGAGAGCGCCTTGAACTCGCGGGCGAGGATATCCCTCGCGCTCACCCGGATGAGGTCGGCCGGTATGGCCGCTTTTCGGTTCTTTCGGAAGGCGCGCCGGACCATGTCGACGAGGTAGCATCCCTTCCCGGCGAAGGCCTCCAGGTTCTCGCGGCGCGTCCCGCCGTCGAGACCGAGCAGAGTAAAGAGGTTCTCCGCAAGACTGCCGGAGAGCGGCGTTTCTGCCCGGCGTCGTAGCGGTCGTCATAGAAGTAGGGGTAGTCGGGGCTCAGGCAGTCGGAAGGCCCGGCGGCCCAGGGCGGGGACTCGGCGAAAAAGAGCACCCGTATGCGGCCAAGAGCCGGGCTTGCGCCGCAGGCGTCGTGCGGCAGGAGGTCGGGGAGGAGGATGCCGCGGAGACCCGGGCGGTCGGCCGCATACCGGCGGTAGACCTCGCGCATATCCGCGGCGCTCACGGGCGGGGGGTGTCGTGCAGCCATACTGGTAGTCTCTTTGCCGACCGGATAGAGATCACCGCTCTCGGGCCACCGGTGTCCCGCAGGGATAAAGAGGTAGCAACACCAAGAAGTGATGAATGGAGAACAATATCACATTCAAGGAGTTCAATATATCGCAAAAGATGCTCCGGGCGATAGAGGATCTGGGTTTTGAGGAGCCCACGCCCATCCAGGTGAGCACGATACCCGCGATACTCGAAGGGCGCGACGTGACCGGCCAGGCCCAGACCGGGACCGGGAAGACCGCGGCGTTCGGCATCCCGGCGATCGAGCGGATCGACCCCGAAAGCCGGGAGACCCAGGTTCTCGTCCTCTCCCCCACGCGGGAGCTCGCCATCCAGATCGCCGAGGAGTTCGCCCGCCTGGCAAAGCACCACCGGGGCATCAACATACTCCCGATATACGGCGGCCAGCCTATCGAGCGGCAGTTCAAGGGGCTGCAGCGCGGCGCCCAGATCGTCGTCGGGACACCGGGGCGGGTGCTCGACCACCTCGACCGCGGGACCCTCTCGTTTGCCGCGGTGAACCTCGTCGTCCTTGACGAAGCGGACCAGATGCTGGATATGGGTTTCCGGGAGGACATCGAGAAGATACTCGACGAGACACCGGAAGGCCGCCAGACGGTCCTCTTCTCGGCCACCCTCCCTAAACCCATCTTAGAGATATCAAAGAGGTTCCAGAAGGACCCCGAGTTCATATCGGTCGCGCGCCGCGAGGTGACCGTCCCGCAGATCGAGCAGCTCTACCTTGAGGTGCGCAGCCGGGACAAACTCGAGATCCTCTCGCGCCTGCTCGACATGTACGACCCGGACCTGACGCTCATATTCACGAACACCAAGCGGGGCGTCGACGACCTGACCACCCACCTCCAGGCCCGGGGCTACTTTGCCGAAGGTCTCCACGGGGATATGAAACAGACCCTGCGGGACCGGGTCATGGCAAAGTTCCGCGCCGGGTCCATCGACATCCTCGTCGCGACGGATGTCGCCGCCCGGGGCATCGACGTCGAGGACGTCGACCTGGTCATCAACTACGACGTCCCGCAGGACATCGAGTACTACATCCACCGCATCGGCCGGACGGCACGCGCCGGGCGGGCCGGGCGGGCCGTCACGTTCGTGGGCCCAAAAGAGTACTTCAAGCTCCGGACGATCCAGAACTACACCCGGATCCAGATCGCACGCATCCCGCTCCCGACGCCGGGGGACGTCGAGGAGAGCCGGACGCGAAAACTGATCGACCGGGTGCAGCAGGTCATCGACGAGGGCAGCCTCGAGCGCTACGTGAACCTGGTCGAACGAATAACGTCTGAGGATTACACGTCGCTTGAAGTCGCCGCCGCCCTCCTGAAACTGGAGCTCGGTGCGGGCGGCCAGGGGCCGGCGCAGGAGACCGGGCTCGCACTCCTCCGGATACCGCTTGGAAGAGAGCACCAGGTCCGGCCGAAGGATATCGTCGGGGCGCTCGCGGGCGAGACCGGCATACCCGGCGGCGCCATCGGCGCGATCAACATATACGAGACTTACTCCACCGTCGAGGTGCCCCAGGGTGCCGTCGACCAGGTCATCGAGGGGATGAAGGGAAAGACCATCGCCGGTATCAGGCTGCCCGGCCCGATCGAGACCGCCGGCCGGTGAGGGTGGCCCCGGGTTTCATCCTTTTCAGGCCGGCGGGCGGTGCCGCAGACGAGTATCTTTCGCACTCCCGGAACCTTTTTTGGAGAAACCCCGGCGCACCCGGCGAGCGCCGCCGGGGGTACCTCACGACAACCGGGAGCGTGAAGGAGACCCCATGGCTACCGGCACCGTTCGCCGGCGTGAGAAACAATTATATGTCCGGATGTATATCCTGTCATCATTGGGGGGTGGTTGCGTCAACCGGTTGGACGTGATATCTGAATTCTTCCGGAGTCTCATCGCCATCAAAAACTTCCATAATACCTGCCCTGTGTTCCGCATGTGCACAACAGGATATTGATAGAAAAGAATACCCGGCATCCAGCACCGCTGACCATGTTGAGCCGGCACCTGCGCCGCCTATCCTGCATCCCGGACGCGGCGGGGCACCCCGCCGCGCACCTTTCCGGAGAGACCGATTCCGGGGAAACCGGTCCCTCCGGATCTCGCGTATCGCTTTATTCTTCAGGCGTTCCGGCCGATGAGCTCGGCGTTGAGCATATCCAGGTAGTCGGAGAGGAGGCGGGTGATCAGGAAATGCTGCCGGACGTGCTCTTTGCCGGCCCGGCCGAGCCTCTCGCCGAGTTCCGGGTTCTCAAGGACCTGCCGGATCCGCCAGGCGAACCCCTCCGTATCGGTCGGGTCGAGGAGGAACCCGGTCTCGCCGTCCTCGATCTGGAGCGGTATGCCGCCGACGCGGGAGGCGATGACCGGCCGCCCTTTCCAGAGCCCTTCGGTGACGGTCAGGCCGAACCCCTCGCGGAGCGACTTCTGGAGGATGACGGCCGATGCCCTCTGGAGGGCGTTGACCAGCAGGTGGTCCTCGGCGGTGATCAGGACGACGTCGCCGGCATCGATGAGGGGCCGCGCCGCCTCCTCGACCCGCCGGTAGATCGCCCAGCCCTCGGGGTCGTCGGGGGCCATGCTCCCGCAGAGGACCAGTCTGCAGTCGACGTGCCGCCTGACCTCGCAGAAGACGTCGACGACGCCTTCGGGGTCCTTCCACTTGTCGAACCGCGATATCTGGGTGACCAGAGGTTTATCGGTCGGCACCCCGTACTTCGCAAGGAGGCCGGCGATCTCGGCGTCGGAGAGGTCGCGGTTCTTCTCCGAGAGCGGGTCGATTGCCGGCCGGCAGATCCACTGCTCCATAGGCATGCCGGAGCGCCGGTACTGCTCGTGCGATATGACCATCCGGTCGTAATCGAGGGCGAAGCCCTTGAGGAACTCCCAGAGGGCGGGGTCGGGGTTCGAGAGGTCGACGTGGCACCGCCAGACCCAGGGCTGGGTCTTCTCGTAGAACCGGATCAGAGGCAGGGGCTGCGGGTCGTGGATGACCACGAGGTCGTGGTCGATCGCCATTCTCTGTGAGAACGTCTCGTTTGTCCGGAGGTAGAGGGTTTTCTCCTCGTCCGAGAACGCGATCGCCTGCCCCTGGAGGGCGTTGTGGAAGTTCTTCGTTATGACGAAGAAGTCGCCTTCGCCGTTCAGTATGTTCCACTGCGTCCTGATGCCGACATCGTTCATGAGCGGGACGAGCGAGAGGATCATCTCCGCCACGCCGCCGCTCTGGTAGGTCGAGTTCACGTGGAGGACCCGTTTTCCCCGGAGGCCCGCCGCTTTTCGGTAGATCCCGGAGATGACGTCGTTGCCGACGATGGGCCGGTGGTCCTCGAGCGTCCGGCCGTTGCCGCAGATACAGGTTATTCCATCCATGTAGGCCATAGCAGATCTCCCCTCAAGTGGTTGTGCTACATGGATTATTTACACTTCTAAATTTATAAATATATTTATATATAACTGGAGTTTTTACCGGCGCGGCACACCGGCACCGTCTCGCACACCGGACGGAAATGAAATTCCGCACTCCTGCGACGATTGGAATATGCCGGAAAAGATTAATAAGATGGCCTGATTCAGGCCCTCCGGGGCCGCAGATGGGGTGGCGCGCACCCGGGGAGAAACGCCCATGTATACCGAAATTCCAATACTATTCCGTGTACCGAGAGCGTGCCCCAAAAGACCCCTCCCGGGTCGTCACTTCCGACGGCGTAACCTTTCGGAGGATGCCTGATGGGGCCGACGCCGTCTACGTCGTCGGCGAGTACCATTTCGACGATATCGGGCCGGAGGATATCGTTCTCGATATCGGGGCGAACGTCGGCGCTTTCTGCATCCGCGCCGCCCGCCGGTCGCGGCGGGTTCTCGCGGTCGAACCCGTCCTAGCCGGGGCTCTGCAGGAGAACGTCAGGGAAAACGGCGTCTCGGTCACGGTCGTCTCCGGGGCACTCGGCGGCGGGGGCGATGAGCGGATCACCTGGGGGGGCAGAACCCTCACCGTGGCGACCCGGACCCTCGGTGAGTTTGCCGGCATGATCGGCGGGTGCGACTTCCTGAAGTGCGACTGCGAGGGGGCGGAGTGGTCGATCCGGCCGGCGGACCTCGACGGAGTACGCCGCATCGAGATGGAGCTCCACGTCCCCCCGATAGGCGGGCCGGTGAACCGCAGGCTCCTCGACTACATCGGGGAGCACTACGACTTCACGATCGATCGGACGCCCGGGTACGCCGCACTCGGCGTCATGGGCGTCCTGCATGCCGCCCGGCGGAGCGGAGACTAACCGATCGCCGGCCGCCGTTCCTGTCACCGGAAAGGCGCACGATCCCGGTTTGTTCGGGTCCGGCCGGCATGCATAAATAGGATTCCTGTTCACCACCCCGCCGGTGAAGCAGCATGGTGCAGGCAAAAGAAGGCGACACCGTCAAGGTGCACTACACGGGAAAACTGGAGGACGGCACGGTCTTTGATACGTCAGGCGACCAGGATCCCCTCGAGTTCACCATCGGGGGAGGACAGGTCATACCCGGGTTCGAACAGGCCGTCGTCGGCATGGAGCCGGGCGAGACGAAGACCGCCACGATACCGCCCGAGGAGGCCTACGGCCCCCACCGCGAGGACATGACGCTCACGGTCGACCGGAGCCAGTTCCCCGAGGAGATCAACCCCGAACCGGGCCAGCAGCTCCAGGTTCAGCAGCCGGACGGCAGGGCGGCCATCGTCGTCGTCAGCGACGTCTCGGAATCGACCGTGACGCTGGACGCAAACCACCCCCTGGCCGGGCATCCCCTGACGTTCGACATCCAGCTCGTGGATCTCGTCAGCGCCGGGTGAGGAGCTCCCGCAGACCCGCAAGCGGGCGGGTGTTGGCTATATCGTCCGCCGTGAGCCATCCCCGCCGGGCGGTCGCGACGCCGAACTCCATGTAGCGGAGGTTCTCGCGGTTGTGGGCATCCGAGCCGAGCGAGAACCGGGCGCCGGCATCCCGCGCGAGACGTGCGTTGACGTCGGAGAGGTCCAGCCTGCCCGGGAAAGCGTCGATCTCTAAGAGGACGCCGAGAACCGCCGCATTCTTCGCGACCGCGGCGATATCGATCCGGTAGGGCTCCCGCGTAAGGAGGATCCTCCCCGTCGGGTGGCCTATGATGTCGACGTGGTCGTTGTGCATCGCCGTGACGACCCGTTCCGTCATAGCCCGCTCGGGCTGCTTGAACCCCGAGTGGACGCTCGCCACGACGACGTCGAGGTCGGCAAGGACGCTGTCGGGAAGGTCGACGCTGCCGTCCATGCCGATGTTGCACTCGGTGCCGGCGAGGACGGTGACGCTGCCGCCTTCGCGGTTGATCTGCTCGATCTCGCGCATCTGGTCGGCCAGGCGCTCGGGGGAGAGGCCGCGGGCGATATGGAGGGTCTCCGCGTGGTCGCATATGGCGATGTACTCGTAGCCGAGCGCCGTCGCGGCCTCTGCCATATCGCCGATGGAGTGGACGCCCTCGCTCCACCGGGTGTGGACGTGGAGGTCGCCGCGGATAGCGTCGTAGCCGACGATGTCGGGCAGGGTCCCGGTCCGGGCGGCCTCGAGCTCGCCGCGGTCCTCCCTGAGTTCCGGCTCGATCCAGGCAAGACCGAGCGCCCGGTAGACGCCGGCCTCGTCCTCCCCCGCGATCGTGCGGTTGTCCGCGAGGTCCACGAGGCCGTACTCGTTGAGTCGCCAGTTCCGCGCGATCGCGAGTTTTCTGAGGGCGATGTTGTGCTCCTTTGAACCCGTGAAGTACTGGAGGGCGGCCCCGAACTGTCTCTCCTCCACCACCCGGAGGTCGACCTGGATACCGGTCGCAAGCACCACCGACGTCTTCGTCGTCCCCCGGGCAAGGACCCGCACGACGCCGGGGAGCGCGACGAAGGCCTCCATCACCTCCTCCGGGCGTGCCGATGCCGCGAGGATATCGAGGTCCCCGATCGTCTCCTTCCTTCTCCGTGTCGAGCCAGCGAGGCTCACCTGCCGGACCGCGGCGAGCCCCCGGAGGCGCTCCTCGATCTCGCGGGCGATGGGGAGGATGTACCCGAGCAGGTAGCGTTCTTTTGCCGTCCGGCTCATCCGGATGCCGGCGAGTATGTTCTGCTCGGTCTTCTCCCCAAACCCCGGGAGGTCGCGGATCCGGCCCGCTTTCGCCGCCGCCTCCAGGTCGTCGATGGACCGGATACCGAGGTCCCGGGTGAGCACGGTCGCCTTCTTCGGGCCGATCCCCTCGATCCGGATGAGTTCCTGCACGCCTGCCGGGAGCTCGCGGCGCAGGGACTCAAGGTATGCCAGTCTCCCGGTCTTTACGATCTCCTCGATCTTCTCGGCGATGCCCCGGCCGACACCGGGTATATCGCCGAGCCGCCCCTCCCGCGCGACGTCGGCGACATCTTCCGGCAGGGTCTCGATCGCCATCGCCGCCCGCCGATAGGCATGCGGTTTGAACCGGACGCCCTTGATATCGAGGAGGTCGGCGACCTCGTGGAGGATCGCCGCGACCTCGAGGTTGGTCATGCCGGGGAGCATCTCCATGCCTTATACCCCCCGCCGGCGGCGGAACATGGCCGCGACCTCTGCGGTCGTCGTCGCCGCTTCAGGGCTCCTGTCGTCCCGCCACCGCACGAACCGCGGGAACCGGAGGGCAAGCCCCCGCCGCCGCTCCGGGTCCCAGTTGCAGGTGTGGACCGGGCTCTCGGTGATCTCAAGCCCCCGCACCTCCGCCACATCTGCCGGCACGAACCAGAAGTCGGGCGCCGCCTGCGGTGTCGCCATCACCCGGGCCGGCTGCCGGTCTACCGTTGCGCCGGCGAACCGCCGGGAGAGGTCGGCGAGGTCTGCGTCCGTAAACCCCGTCCCTACGGCGCAGACCGTCTGGAATATATCCTCTTCGGGGTTGTAGGCGGCGCAGAGGATCGAGCCGAACGTCCCGGCCCGCTTCCCGCGCCCGGCGTTGGCGCCGACGACGGCGAGGTCGAGCGTATCGGCGAGATCCGGGGCGTAATCGCTCTTCCACTTGATCCACTGCCATTCCCGCGCTCCCGCGCGGTAGAACGAGTCGTCTGCGCACGATTTGCAGACGATCCCTTCAAGCCCCCGCTCGATGCAGGCGATATAGAACTCCGTGATCGCGTTGAGATCGCCGGTCACGATGCGGTCCGCGGGGGAGATATTCTCGTCAGGGGAGAGGACCGCCTCGAGCGCCGCCCGCCGGTCCGGGTAGCTTCGCCGGAGGTATGATGCGCCGTCCATGTAGAGGAGGTCAAAGGCCCGGTAGGTCGCGGGGATCTCTCTTGCGACCTCTCCGACCCGGTGCTTCCGGCGCCGGCGCATGAGCGTCTGGAAAGGGCGGTACGTTTTGGTCTCGTGGTCGAACGCGACCGCTTCGCCGTCGAGTATCACCGTGCCGGCCGTGACGTGCTCTTGCACGCTTCGGACGATGTCGGGGTACTGGTGGGTGACGTCGGTCAGCCGCCGTGAAAACAGGGTGACGTCGTCGCCGTCTTTGTGCGCCTGGACCCGTTCGCCGTCGTACTTCTCCTCGACGGCGATGGCCGGCGAGCCGATCCGTTCCGGGATCTCCGATAGCCGGGCGACCCTCTGGGTGAGCATCGGCCTTACGGGGCGGTGCAGGGTGACGGATATCGCCTCCACGGCCGGGAGGCCTCCACTTTTGAGCGTCCGGGCCACGAGCCCGATGTCGGAGGATATGTTGTAGGCGTGTTCGAGGGGGGCGCGGGCATCCTTCGAGCCCAGGTATGCCTCCGCGAGCGCATCGAGGAGCGTCATATCCCCGGCGCCGAGCCGCATCTTCCCGGTGGCGAGCCGGACGATGGAGCGCCGCTCGGGCGGCGTCGCGGCAGAAAGGAGCGCGGCAAGGGTTTCTACCTTTCTCTCGGCCGATCCGGGGCCGGCTGCCCGTGCGATATCCATGAGGCCCCGGTGGACGGCCGCGACCGTGAGGGGTTCGGCGGCGGGGCCTGCCCCGGCCAGTCGGGCGGCGGCGTCGCCGTAATCTCCGGTCTCCCGGGCCGCCGCCTCGACGGAGAGGGGTGTGGTCCCGGCCGCAAGGGCGATGGCCGCCGCCACCGTCCGGTCCCCTATCCCCGTGGTCACTCCGCTGTAGCCGGGGGCGATATCGCCGAGCGTGAAGTAGCAGACGACGGCGATATCGTCCGGCGCCGCTGTGGCGAGCAGACGCGCAAGGAGGGTGGTCATGTCGTTTCTGGACGACGTGGCCCCAAGTTCCTCCGAACAGGCGGCAAAGGTTGCAAACTTCACGGGGCTCTCATGAGTGATCACGGCCGGGAGAGAGATGAACGTTGCGATGCGACGACACTTCCATATAGGTGGGGCGCCCTTCCTCTCCGGGATGGGCAGGAAGGGATCACTTGCCGGCATCCTCGTATCGAGGCTCACCGGGATCATCCTCTTTTTGATCCTGATCGGCGTCCTGAACGTTTTCGCCGACGTTTATGTCGGGAATCCGGTCTTTCTCCGCGTGGTCGCGTTCCTCAACGCCAACGTCGGGTTCCTCATCCTGATCGCGGTGATCTTTCTGCTCGGCGACCTCTTCTGCACCCTCGTATTCCCCCTGAACCTGCCGGGGCCGATCTTCGGCGCCCTCGGCGCCGTCTTCGTGGTCGCCTTCATCTTCCGGGTCTTCATGCTCGCGGGCGATATGACGGGCATCGAGGTTTTTAGGATCTTTTCGGGGACGCTTGCGCACCTGATCTACGTCCTCGTCTTCGCCGCCGTCCTCATCGGCGACTACATATCGCTCTTCTCGGAGCCGTCCGGCAGGGCGTGATCGTTACTCGAACCCCTCCATCTCCTCAAACGTCTTCACCTCGCAGTCCCGCAGCCGGCCGGTGTCGGGGTCCATGTGGACCATGACGAAGAGTTCGTTCTCGCCGTTCTCCCAGAGGGCGAGAGCGGGGTTGTCCTCTTTTGCCTGGAACCCGAGGTGTTCGAGGCCCGCCCGGATATCGCCGTAGGCAGGGCTCGTGGCGATGACCTCCCGGACCCGGGCCCTCACCCTCTCCTGCTCCTCCCGGTCAATGGTTACCTGTCTGTGCATGGCTCCCCCTACTGCGTACGCCGGGATAAACCTGACCTGCGGCGATCACCGGGCGGTGTCGGCCTCATCGTAGGCGGCAATCTTGTAACCCGCGTATCCGCCCCCGAGGTTCATCCGGAGCAGGACGAAGATCCTGAGATCGGGCTGGACCCAGATCGCGACGTCGGCGTCATCCTGCTCCGGTATGAAGTCCAGCGAGCGGAGAGCCTCCCTGACTTCGGCGTAATCGGGCATCGACTGGATCATCTCCTCGATCTCGCCCATCACCGCCTGCTGCTGCATTGTTTGGGTATCGCCGAGCATGGACCCCCCGTTGCCGGCATCCGGCATAAAGGTGATCCGGGGGTGAAGGCGGGTGGCGTGGTATCGGCTCGCACGGGGCTGCCGGCGACTCTTCTTTCTCCGGGGGAATACGAGGGGCGGCCGGGCTGTGCGGGAACGATCGGGGAGATACCTGATGCTCGCTCCTCGCAGGCGCCGCAACCCTTCTCTTGATGTCGTTGCTCAAGGCCCCTCAAACTCCCGCCCCTTCCCCCTGCGTTCAGAAAGGGCTATCGTTTTGCACCTGCAATACGCGTACACGTCCATTTTCCCGGTTATGCCGGAAGCTTCGGGATGGAGGTGATAAGATGCAGAAACGGGGTAGTGCTCTAAGTTATAACTGAAAATGATACGTCAAGAGCTCCTTCCAGGTCCATATTCGATCCGTAGTATCTTCCCTCATTGCTGGCGTCATGCCTTTTTTAGGCTCGATGAAGTTGCTCGCAACCTAAGTTTGCCAGTTTGGTTTCCCTCGAGCCCATGAGATCGTCCGATAGCACGATCCCATGCCTTCAGAATTGTGACGCTTTAAGGACATTTAACCTTGTTACAAGCCCCTCCTAAAAGGCGCGGGGTAGTTGACTGCGTCGTGTCCTTGTGTGGGTATAGTAACCCGCTGACACATAAGAAACACCGCCCGAATCCTTTATCTCCTCTAACTCCAAGATCTACTCAAAACTAAAAGTCGCCTATGCCTGATGATCTTATAACAATCGTGGAAGAGTCCGAAGACGTGGACAGCACCCTCATCTCCCGGGTGCGCCTGGAGATACTCTGGGCTCTCTCCGAGCTCGGGGAGGACGGGGCCACCGCACGGCAGCTCAAGGCCGGGCTGAACCTGAGCGACGGCGTGCTTTATGCAAACCTCAAAAAACTCGTCGCTATGGGGTACCTCCGCTCCGAGAAGGTGACGCTCGAAGGAAAGGAACTCGAACTCTACGCCATCACCCCGGAAGGACTTCTTGAGTGGCGGCGTATCCGAAGCTGGCTCTGCAAACTCCTGGACTGTGATGACGATGCCTGCGAGCGATAGAAGCAAAGTCATTGCCTGTTTCCGGGAAGCGGGATTCCGGATGGACAAAAACCGGTTCGAGCACCGGCTCATCGCCCAGAAACTCATCTACCTGCTGAAGTTGAAAGGGGTGGCGTTTTGCTACTCGTTCCACCTCTACGTCCGGGGGCCCTACTCGCCGGACCTTGCACGGGAGTACTACCAGCATGCCGATGAATTTTCCCGGTGCGAGACGGAGAGCACGCTCTCTTCCGCTGAGGCGGACGCCGTTGCCGGGCTCACCAGCCTCTTCGATAAAAGCCCGTCCCTGCTTGAGATCGGGGCGACTTATGGGTACCTGGCCTACGAGTTGCACCACCCGCCCGAGCAGGCCTACCGGACGGTTCGGAGGATGAAGTCGTTCTACCCGGGGGAGCAGATCGTCAAGGGCGTCAACCGGGCGAAACAGTACCTCTTTGTCCCCGCCGATGAAGAGAAGGCGGCGCTCGAAGCCGAACTGCAGGAGTGGCAGCGGGCCGGTATCCGGTCGATGAGGCATTAGGATGCGCCGGAGCAGAGGCGATATCTGGTTTGTCGACCTCGCCGATGCACGGGGGCATGAGCAAGCCCGTTTGCGTCCTGCCGTGGTGATCGCCGTCGCCTACGGGGGTATGACCATCGTGGTCCCGTTGACGACGACCCCGGCGGCTCTGTCGTTCCCGCACACGTACGGCATCGAGAAGAGCTCACAGAACGGGCTTACTTCAGATAGTGCCGCGCTGATATTCCAGATTGTTGCCCTCTCGGAGGATCGCTTCGTCAAAAAGATCGGGCGGTGTTCGGTCGAGGATATGGAATCGATAAGCGTTCTTTTGAAAGATCTGTTGGCGCTGGAGTAGCGGTTTGTTCCCGGGGATTCATCGAAGCAGCCAGAGCGCAGTGCCTCCGGCATATACCTGATAATAGATCTCGGTGGA
>ERZ795030.3255-NODE-3255-length-17642-cov-5.157218_pt1 | contig 17642 bp, 13 predicted proteins | sample MGYA00375122_ERZ795030 | MGnify/ENA primary metagenome ERZ795030 (study PRJEB30165, sample SAMN05720146) | activated sludge metagenome | isolation source: anaerobic digester from wastewater treatment plant | place: Japan | collected 2015-04-20 ... | reverse complement strand
AAATACGCAAGAATTGCAGTATCTTTAAAATATACATATAAGGAAATAGCACATAACATCAATATTACAGAGAGTTCAGTTAAAGATATGATTTATAAATATGAAGGTGAAAACAAAAACAAATAACCGTCTAAACGTCGTGCCTGGCACCATACCCTATTCCATTTGATGTAATACGAGTCAGGCAGGGATGAGTACCGATAAGAAAACGGAAATCTGACTTTAGATCTATTATATTGACTCCTGTTTGCATAACCAGCCTACCATCGAGGGAAATACTCTTCTTCCCGGATAAGTAACTATGTTTTAGTTCTACCACATGATCAACATTGTCCACATTTACGTTCCAAATTCTGCGCGGCATTAAAACAACCTCCTTAAATTAGTCCTATTAACCTTATCATTAACTTTATCAGTTCCAAGGATCTGGGCTCCTACCTATCGAGCTGCTGTTTCATTCAATAAGATAAGTGCCAGAGAAGCCTACAAAAAACTAAAGCCTTGTAATAAATATACAGTACAAAAAATAATTATTCAACAGAGAATTAGACGTGTAAGTGCCAGCACCGGACATATCCACTTATTGATATAGAGAGGTCCTTTTGGTAAAATTAGAATAAACATATAACATATTATAAGGAAGTCTCTTATTATGAGGAGGCCATGGAGGTAAGAGTATAAGGTTGAAGATTATAAGTGGAGCAGTACGGCAACTGGCGCTTGAAAGGGAGGAAGATATATGGATTATGGATTCAGGGATAAGTTAAAGAAGGCTTTAATCGGAATTATTGCAGTGGCCTTGATAATCGGAAGCGGTCTGAATTCTTTTGCGGATGATGGACCTAAAACTTATACTTTCAGCGGTGGGGAAGGAACCGAAAAAAGTCCCTATTTGATCTCAGGTTTAGATGATTTGATAGCAATTTCAGATGCATTTTTAGACAACAATAATATTAGAGATGCTCATTTTAAGCTTACAGCTGATATAGACCTTGGAGAAACAGTATGGAACCCCATAGGTAATCCAACAATCAGCTTTAGCGGAGTATTTGATGGAAATGGTAAGAGGATAACCGTAAAAAACATTGCAGACGGTTCTATGCTTGGCGTTTTTGGCATAGCTGATTCACAATCAAACATAAGAAACCTTATAGTAAGAGGTGCAATAAATAAAACAATCAATTCCAAAGAAGAAGTGTATTTTGGATTAGTAGCAGGTTGGGCTGAAGGGATTATTGAAAACTGTATAACAGAAGGAAGTGTTGCTTTAACTGTTGAAACACCGGAAGAATTCTGTTTTGGAGGAGTCATAGGCTTTGGTAGGGGGTCTTTCAGCCATATCCAAAATAATGCTTCCTTAAATCTGATTAAGTCAGGGCATGGCAATACGTCATTGGGTGGAATTGCTGGATCCATGCGTGGACAAGTTACCCCTCTAACCAACATAACAAATACAGGGACAATTGATGCAAATGCAGATGGGAGGATATTAACGGGGGGAATCATCGGAGAGTATGGATTTGGGCCTAACATTTATAATGCGCTGAATCAGGGAAATATTTCTGTTGTAGTTAAAAAGATAGACAGTTTAAAAGTGGCAGCCGGGGGAATCACGGGAGAAATAAGGGAATCCGGTATAGATAGGGCATTGAATAAGGGTAAAGTAAAAATCAGTTATATAGGCAGTTCAAGTACTGGAGAAATCATAGCAGGCGGCATAACCGGCATCGGAGAATACTGCAGGATATACAATGCGGGTAACGAAGGCTCTGTAGAAGCCAGTGAAAATAAAGTCCTTTATGCGGCCGGCATCGCAGGCAATGTAGGCAAGGAAGTCAGTATAGCTAACGCATATAATAAGGGCAATATATATGGAATATCCCCTGATAAAAATGCAGAGCTTTATGTGGAAGGATCAACAGGAGGAGTAACCGTAGTTGATAACTTTTATAACAGCGGCTCTGTCAGAATGAAAGCAGGGAATATGAGAGAAGTTGATGGAGAGGCTTTTACAAACATTAGGCCCGGGGAAAACACCAAGACCTTTAACTATTGCTACTGGGCTTCCGGAATTTTACCTTTCCCATTAACACGGAAGGAACAAGCTACCACTTCTTCTTTTAATCCCGGCAATGGTAAACTTTCCAGAAATGTAAATATCGGAGGTAAACAGTATGACCATATAAAAGATGCTCTGAACGCTTGGACTGCAACTCAGCAAAATGAATACTTAAAATGGAGCGGCAGTAATACTCCAAGCTTTGAAGTAAGCTTTGGTTATTCAGTACCTGAGTATATGACTTATAGAAATCAAAGGGAAGGAAAATGGTTGAATGCTTCAGATTGGGCCTATGAATGGATGGATAAGGCAGATAGGCTTGGTATTATTCCTGAAATATTGATTAATGTTGATATGACTAAGAGGATAACAAGGAGAGAGTTTAGCGCTTTGGCAGTGAAATTGTATGAAAAACTCAGCGGTAAAGCTGCCATAGCTGATGGCAATAGTCCCTTTAGAGATACGGAAGACCAATTTATTATAAAGGCATATAGCCTGGGAATCGTATCAGGTGTGGGGAATGGACTGTTTGCACCTGATGATATTCTTACAAGAGAGCAAGCATCTGTGGTGTTAACAAGGGTTTATAAAGCTGTCTACTTGGAAGGGTGGGCATTTGAAGAAAATGAAGCATATACACACCATTCATTAGATATTGACGGGGTAGCAAGGTTTAGCGATGATTATTTCATTAGTTCCTGGGCAAGAGAATCTGTGTACTTTATGGCAAAGCATGACATAATTAACGGCGTAGGCAGTAATATGTTCGGACCGAGGTATAGAGAAGGAGAAAAGGAAGGTTTTGGAGTCGCAACAAGAGAACAAGCATTTAAGATAGCGGTAGCTATGATAGAAAGATTCATGTAGGATAATTGGGTGGGCGGTCAAAGTAAATGCAACCTTTGACAGAGTAGAATAATTGCCAGGTACCATACTACCTAAAATAGGGGGAGTTTTTTTTGCAGAAAATTCATTATGACGCCTTTATCAGTTATCGTCATATCGATCCTGATGCTCAGGTAGCTGCCAAGCTTGCTCGCAGTCTTGAAAACTATCGTATTCCACTTTCATTGCGAAGGCAGACTGGGAAAAAACGCATGGGCAAGGTGTTCCTCGATCATGATGAACTGCCAACGTCCGCAGATCTGGGCTCCGGTATCGAGGCGGCGCTTAACGCGTCCGATTATCTCATTGCCGTGTCGTCGCCGGAATACTTGCAGTCCAAATGGTGCATGAAGGAAGTCGATACTTTTATAGCCCAGGGCAAGCAAGATAAAATACTGACCGTGCTTGTAAAAGGCGATCCAGTTGATAGCTTTCCGCCTGCGCTAAGGTTTGTTACCAATCCGGACGGCACAGTAACGGAGGTTGAGCCGCTGGCTGCGGACGTACGCGCACAGGATTCAAGGGAACGCAACAGAAAGCTGAAGGTGGAAAAACTCAGGCTGCTCGCTCCCATGCTTGGTGTCGGCTTCGACGACCTGCGCCGCCGTCACCGCGAGCGTTTCGTCAAGATGCTGATGCTCATTGCACTATTCGTTGCAACAGGCAGCGTAGCTTTCGGAACGTACGCTTACAGCAATGCTGCGACGATTTCACGGCAAAGTAAAGAGCTTCAAAAAACCAACGCCGCGCTTTTGTCTGCCAATTCTGAGGTTCAGGATAAAAACAAAGCCCTCACCTCAATGAACAATGAGCTTGACTCCGCAAACTCTGCGCTTGAGGATACAAATGCCGCTCTGGAGAATGCAAACACTCAGCTTGTTGATACCAATACAGCTCTTGAAAAAGCCAACGGGATACTTGCAATGCAGAAGCGTCAGATTGCATCTCAGAGAGATGAGGCACTTATTTCCCAGTCGCGCTTCCTCGCGGATGCAGCTCAAAACGCGTCAGATAATGGAAACCCAATGCTCGGAATGTTGCTCTCACTTGAGGCGCTGCCGAAAAATCCGAACAACCCTGAGCGGCCTTATACAAATGAAGCGGAGATAGCACTGAGGGGAGCTCTCGCCCAGCTGGATTCCAACACCTACACGATGTATTCATCATCGGAAACGCAGACCGGAAAGATGATAGAGTCTTACAGCTACACAAATCACATGCAGCGGAATTATATCGCTGTATGCAGCGGCTATTCGGATGATACAGAGATATATTCCGTCGAAACAGGCGCGCCCACCGCAGTGCTTACTGCGGCGGACCGAAAGGAGTATTCTTTTTCCACCTCGGGGGATTATGCGACATACATAAAGAAAATGGATGATGGCACAGAACGTCTTGTGGTGCGCGATATCAACCGCGGATATGAAACCTACGCCGAAGTAGAGTACCCGGACGCTCCCCAGATATGCTCATCCGGCATCGGCAATCTGTTCAGTGACATCCAGCGTGTCGCCGTAAGGAACGGCAGCAGGAAACTGGAGATTTACCGGTTCAGGAAAGGTTTTCAGGACGGCGAAAGAATGACTGAACTGTGCAGTATCCCGGTAAAAGAAAGTATAACAGGCTATGCCTGGCGTTCTGACGGCGGGCGTATCATCGTCTGGACTTACGGTACGCTTTATATCTATGATGCGGACGACGGAGCGCTGCTTGCCGGAATTAATGGCACTGAGGGCGGTTTTTCAGCTGACAGGCGCATGATATATGCTGTTGATAAAGGATATCTAAAGCTCTACGATGGAGCAACCTTTGAACTTGTCCATAGCTTTGACGGCAAGGATGAAAAGCTTATAGGCCGCAGCCAGAGCCTATATTTCCAGCAGATACTCCGCCACTTTTCGCCGGACGGTTCGCTTATTGCTTATCCTGCGAAGGACGGAAGATTGCGGCTTTATTCCTGCGAAACCGGAGAGGTCGTACATACCCTGTCAATTCCATCGGTAAGCCTTACCTGGGCCGACTGGAACTTCGACGGAAACAGGATACTGGCAGTGGGCAGGGGAAAAACATATATTTTCTCTGTGAAGAGCGGTGAGCTTCTGCAGATACTCAACCCGGAGGAAAGTGCCTTCATGGCGTTTTTTGTAAACGACTCAGACTCTGTATGCACCATAGCGCACAGAAGAATCAGCTTCTGGGGAGCATCCCCCGGGGATTCAGTCTATTTCGGAGACAATAACGCGACAGAATTCACCTTTTCAAAAAGCGGGAAGTATCTTTATCACCTGCGCAATTTTCCTGCATATACAGCTTTCGCCGAAGATACTGAGACCGGTGAAAAGGTCAAATACTTCGGTCAGGCGATATGGTTCAAGGAAACTCAGGATGGTAAAACCTTGGCTGTCTACAGGCCTGAGAACGACATAGATCTCTACAGGGTCGGAGATTGGGATAAGCCATACAAGACGCTCCACTACGGCGGAGGGCGGGATGATTATTATAATTTCTACAGCACGCCACTGGGAGGTATGTCCTTCTCACACGATGGGAAAAAGCTTGCCGTTGTCAATCACATCTGGGGTAAAATCATTCTCTTTGATGCGGAATCCGGTGCAGCGGAGATCCTGCTGGACGGGGACCAATTTTTGATGTATTTTCATTCTTTGGGTATAGGGCTTGCTTATGTTCCGGTGTATTGGAGCACTGACGGCGCCAGAATAACAGCAGTATACGACGAACCATATGTGAACGAATATCGGGGTGGAGTGACAATCAACGTGAAAACCGGTGTGGTTGAAGAGATACCAACGTATATCCATTGTGAGCAGAGTCCGGATAATATGTTTTTTTTCAAGCTAAATCTTGAGGAAAGAAAACTGAGGGTCTACAGCGCTGCGTCGGAGGGTCTGCTTTATACGCTGAAGGACTGCGACTGGGCGTGTTTCGGACACGGTGGATTACTCCTTACAACAGATGAAGAAGGAAAACAAACCACCGTCCGGCAAGCGTCAAACGGAAGAGTTGTTTCCTGTTTTGAAGAGCAGGCAAGACGGAGCCATATACACCGTTTATGGTATATGACTTCATATGACGGAAAGTACATATCCTTGAGCAGCAGCGATCCGGACGAGCCTTATGCAGTCATATATCTTGCAGCTACAGGCGAGGTAATACAGAAAATACCGGATGCGAGACATATTGTATGGTCCCCGTCAGACAAACGATTTGCGGTGGAACTGAGCGGAACAGCATTGAACAGCAGACTTTCCTATATAACACATATGGAAAACCTCGAAGCCGTGATGAAAAAGACACTTGAAAAACTTGGCGGTCGCACGCTTTCAGATGAGGAGCGGAAAAAATACTGGCTTAGATGAACTGCCGGACAAATTTGCATTGAGTGAAAGGATGATTTTTGGTGCCAGGGAAGCCTGGCACTTACTTAATTTTTGATTTAAATCAATTCTTTTTAGAAAACTTTTTGATAAAATGAAATCAACATAAATAATAATAAGAAGAAAGAAGGGGAAAATATGTTAAAGCAATCAGTATTTAATGAAATAAGGGAACGTCATTTTAAAACATTGGAACAATATGTACCGGTTGTAGCACGGGTTCATGGAGGTAATCACCCGGAATTCCATGAAGTTCGTAAATTATTTGATACAATCAATAAGAAAACCAAAGAAGCAGGATCAGAAAGGCCTGAGTTAAACGAAGAATTTGCTAAGTTACGTGAAATTACAAATAACTATGCAGTTCCGATTGATGTATGCGAAAGTTATGAGGCAGTTTACAAAATGTTGGCTGAAGCAGATAAAGCATATCAATCTTAAGCAATGTAAGTTTCCCAGGCATCATACTTATCCATTTATTTACATAGAGAAGTACTTTTGGTAAGTATGATGCCTGGATATTATATAGCCCTTGATATGCGTTTGTGAAAACATATTTCAATCTGAGAAAAAGGTTTTGATAAATCCTGAGCCAGGAAAGAGCCGTCCGGGAGCATTATTACCTCGGCAACCGACCTGCTGACCTTAGCACCATCCCGCTCAACTTATATCTCATGTAAAAGGGTATTGTCCGAAGTATCGAGGCTTCCTTTTTCGACGACGACATCGCCTTTTTTATCGTCCGGGGAAAAACCGTCCTCTTCCATTGTATAATTCATTCCGAAGGTGATAACGTTGCCCTTCGATTCCCTGTATTCTCCTCTGTTTTTGCCGAATACCTCCAAACTGTCATAAAGCTCGATGGAAGCGATTTGAATGCCGGGGCTCAGATAATCCATACCTACGTCAAACAGTTCGAAATCATCCGTTGTTAATTTGTTTACCGGACCTTCAAATGCACCGGTCGCATTGTGAAAGGCGGTAAAAAATTCACTTAATTCCGAACCGGCTGTTTTATAGATTCCTACGGATACATTGGCACCTGAAGAGGCATCATTTTTACGCCGTCAGTTTCACCAGCCTCTACCTGCCCCCCTTCCTTCATACTCCTTGGGGCAAAAGTTCTTCCCTTTCATGAAATTTATTTCTCCATACTGTACTTTAGTACATTGTCAATGGAAAAACTTCAAAATATAATATGAATATCGAGAATATTCGTGTATATTCTTACATATCTGCCATATTTCGAATAATATTTACCGGGTATGCGGTCACATGAACCCAAGGGGGGTGGCAAAGAAGATGTTAACACAGATACAGACTGAGGAAAGACCATTAGTTTCTTCGATCAATGACGATTTTGCCTTTGTTGAATTATATAACGAATACTTTCCACGGGTTTACAATTATGTCCATTATCGGGTTAACGACTTCTATGAAGCCGACGATTTAACCAGTCAGATATTTACCAAACTTTTCACCAAGCTGAAAAATTACCAACCGGAAAAGGCGCCATTTTCTGCCTGGATCTTCAGCATTGCGCGTAATACCGTGACGGACTATTACCGCCGTCGGGTGCGGAATACTTACGTTACTTTCGAAGAAACGACAGAGCTTGCGGATTCCGGATTCAGCATCGATGATGCTATCACATCAAAGGAAATACAGAGGCATCTGCATAGGGCATTAACTGCTCTGACCCAGCGGGAAAGGGAAATTATCGCCCTGAAATTCTGGAGCGGTTGTACCAACAGGGATATCGCGAAATTTACCGGGATCAGCGAAAGCAATACGGGTGTTATCTTATTCCGGGCCATGCGGCGGCTGCGTCAAATTTTGGAAAGCCGGAGGATATACATTGATGACTAGAAAAACGAAAGCGGAACTGTACCTTGCCTATCTGGACCGGATCCTGGCAGGAGAAAAAGATATCGGACCGGTTGAGGATGAGGAAGTAGCCAAACTTCTACGTCTGGCCCAAAGTATGATCGCTGTTGATTCAAGTGTGGACAGCAAAATCAGAGAAAGCTTAAAAAAACAGCTGCTGGAGCATATAAGACAAGGAATTGAAGATGAACTCACAGAAGAGGAATTAATGTATGCTGCTGCAGGGTTGCCGGGAGAAACGGGGAGAAAAACATGTCCCCGCTGCGGGGCAAGGTTTAACGGACTGCAGGAAAGATGTCCTGTCTGCAGATATTAATTCGGTAGAAAATTATGGTTTTTATGTAATACATTAAGTGAAACAGCGTACTAATTGTTGAAAACATCAATGAAACGTATATTGGGATAAAGATGGGAAGGTAGAGGTGAGAAAATGGGTGTCGAATCGGCAAAGGCTTTTATTGCAAAAATAAAGAGCGATGAAGATTTTAAAAGCAAACTCAGTCAGCTTGAAAACGGTCAGGCGAGATTAGATTTTGCCAAGGCGGCAGGTTTTGATTTTACTGCGGACGAAATCGCTAAAGTAAAAGCAGAACAGGGGCTCACGGATGAAGAACTGGACGGGGTAGCCGGTGGTTGCGGTCATGTTTGTCTTATTATTCCGGGAGCGGATATTCAATTTAAGTAGTCTACTGCTCTGTTAGGGTCAAATAAGAGAAAAATATAAAGGGGGCTATATAATGAGTATTGAATCTGCAAAAGCATTTATTCAAAAAGTAAAAAGTGACGAGGAGTTCAAAACCAAACTGGGAGCGATTAAAGACGGTCAGGCTCGGATGAACTTCGCCAAAGCGGCAGGTTTTGATTTTACTGCGGACGAAATCGCTAAAGTAAAAGCAGAACAGGGCCTTACAGATGAAGAGCTGGACAGCGTAGCCGGTGGTTGCGGGCATTTATGCCTTAAAGATGTAGGAGATCTTAGTGTCTGGTAAGATGCCAGCTAATAACAATACCCTCATTTCACATTACAATGAAATGAGGGTATTGTTTGTTTATTGGGGGCTAAAAGTCCAAGGGACAGGGTTTTGGGGGGAATATTTCATATTCATTAAGGAAAGCGCGGTCCTGATCATTGAATTGGCTGACCAGGACTGCGGCCAGCTCCAGCTCCCGTCGTCTCAAACGGCAGATCTCTTCGGAGGAGGTCCAGGCTGAACCGCAGGAACCGGCATTATCGTGCTTGCATCCCCCGGCGCAGTAATAGCGGGCAAAACAAGCGGCGCAGGACGGCACCCGGGTAAGGGGGGATTCCCGGTAATTCTCTTTAAGGCCGGTTTTAAATATGTTTCCCAGCTTATAATTCTCAAGTCCGACGAAACGGTGGCAAAGATAGATATCCCCTTCACAGGAAACGGCAATGAATTTTATACCGGCGCCACAGGCATAGCGTAATTTTTTATTATGCAGAAGCGACAGCAGGGCCTGGGAAAGCTGAGCTCTGGAACGCAAATCTTTTAACGATTCCTTATCCCTGTTCTTAACCAGCTTCAGCCATAGTTCCGTTTCCCGTTCCAATTCCCGGAGAAGACCGTCCAGTTTTCTGGCATGTTTCACTTTTCCGGTTTTTTTCTCCTCCTCAAATAGGGAGGGAGATGCCGGCAAAAGGGTTACTTCCCGAAATCCGATATTCTTTAAGGAACTTTTAACAAGTTCTGACTTGCTGTCATCGACCAGCACGGCATGGGCGCAGGTGTCCGGTTTTACTTCCAGCAGTTTCTTTACCCGGGGCATAATGGTGTCGTAGGAACCATGGCCATCGGCAAAGGGTCGTTGCTTGTCATGAATCTCCCTGGGTCCGTCCATGCTGACCAGAACATTGACATCATACTCCCTAAGAAATGAGATGGTTTCATCATTCAGCAGGGTAGCATTGGTTGTAACGCTAAAACCTACAGTTTTGTCCAGATTGCCGGCAGCTTCCCGGGCGTACGCCGCAACTTTTTTTATCAGGGGAAAATTTAAAAACGGTTCGCCGCCGAAAAAGGAAATATAGATCTTTTTCATGTCTCCCGATTGCCTAAGCAGCCAGTCCACAGCTTGGAAAGCGGTTTTTTCTTCCATACTATTATTGATCTTTTTTTCATAGCAGTACGAACACTGCAGATTGCAGGCCCGAGTGACAAAAAGAGCCATAGTGATTATAGAAGTGCGTTCTTGTTTTTTCTTTTTTAAATTTTCTTCCGGGTCGGACGGCAGCGGCCTCTCCAATTCGGGTGATACTCTGCCAGGATATTCAGCGGTCAGGTCATCGACAACGTTTGCCTGCATTTTCTCAATATCAATTGCATAATGAATGCCGCCGTATTGAAATACATATAAAGGTATGATCCCTTGTGTTTCTCTGTTCACGTAATATCCCTCTCTTCCTTTGCTGCTTTATAATTAATACGTTTGATAAGAAGTGTTATTACAAAAAGTTGCTTATGAATTTTAGAAAGGATATAGCAAAATTGTAATACTTTCCTCTGTTTGGCGTATTTACTTTAATAACCGCAAAAAAAGACAGATTTGTGCGGTTGGAAAGGCAGAGGAGGCTATATTGGGGAAACATATGATTTTTAAAAGCTTTATGATAAGCCTGTTCCTGCTGCTTGTCCTGGCGGGATGCACACGGCCGGCAGAGCCGCAAGATATTGTCATCGGAGTAGTCTGGCCTTTTAAGACCAACAACAACCTTTTTAACGAAAGCATCGATCTGGCAGTAAAGGAAATCAACGCCGGCGGTGGGATTAACGGAAAGGAATTAAAACTGCTTAAGGAAGACGACGGTTCCGAGGTTGTCAAAGGTCTCTCCATTGCAGAGTCTTTGGCCAGGAACAAGTCTGTCCGCGCAGTGATCGGGCACCGCAATTCCTTTATTTCCATTCCGGCCTCTGCAATTTACTCTCAGGCCGGTCTTACCATGCTCTCTCCAGCTTCCACGGCTAAGGAACTCACCCGAAACGGTTACCGGAATGTATTCCGCAACCTTCCGGGAGATGACAAAATTGCGCAGAGACTGGCGGGACATATGGCCAGACTGGGTGTAAAACAAATGGTAATCTACTATACCGCTGATGCTTATGGAACAGGCTTGGCCAATTTATTCGAAGACCAGGCCAAATTGCTGGGAATAACGATTGTTGACCGTTTTAACTATTATTCAAATGTGGAGGAGCTGAAACGTTTATATAGCAGGTGGCAGGCTTTTGGTTTTGACGGTATTTTTATCGCGACCGCGATGCCCGGCGCGGCTAATTTTATTCACGATGCCGGGCAAGCCGGTATTAAAGGGCCATTTATTGGCGGCAATGCCCTGGATTCTAAAGAATTAATCGCCATCGGGGGAGAAGCCGCTGAAGGAACCCTTGTCGGTTCCGCCTTTAACCCGAACAGTGAGCGCCCGGAGGTAAAAAGTTTTATTACGTCTTTCCGTCAGCAGTATCATCTGGATCCTACTGCTAATGCAGCTTTGGGTTATGATGCTGTAAAGATGCTGGCGGCAGCGATGGAAAAAGCAGGCACAGAGGATCGGGCTTCGGTTGCAGATGGATTAAGAGATTTGGGCAGATGGCGGGGTGTATGCGGGGTCCATGAGCTGGGTGAAACCGGAGATGACCTGGGCAATCTGGTAATCCTTAAACAATTGCAGAATGGGAAATTTGTCTGTTTAGAAGAATAGAGAGGTGCTGGGTATGGGACATAACATATTCCGGGAGGTATCCTTAAAGAGGCTTTCTTCGCCGGATCAACTGGATCAGCTGATCAAGGTTACTTCACCCAGGGGATGGCTGGCCTTGATTGCGTTGAGCCTTCTTTTGGCTGCGGTGATTGTCTGGAGCTTTGTCGGCAGTATTCCTACGAAAATAGCAGGCCGGGGAATCCTTCTTAACGACGGGGGCGTTTTTTCCCTGACCCATTATGCTTCAGGCCAGGTGCTTGACGTTCGCTTCGTAGTTGGGGACAAGGTAAAAAAAGGAGATGTTATCGCCAGAATCGAGCAGCCGGAATTGGTGAAAGAAATCAACGGCCTGCTTGGTACACTTCAAGATTTGGAGAAGAACCAGCAAACTGACTCACACGAATATCAGACCTTGCAAAACCAGGTGGAGCAGCTGCGCAAGGATTTAAACTATCGTTCGCAAATCGTATCCCCGATTGAGGGACGGATTTTTGAATTGAATATATATCCGGGCAGTATGGTTCAGCCGGGGCAGACCCTGGCGACATTGGAACGGTACGGTGCTGTGGTGCGGATGGAGGCTGTGCTTTATATTCCTGCCGAATCTGCGAAAAAAATCCAGCCCGGAATGGAAGTTCAAATCTCTCCGACCGTTGTCAATAAGGAAGAATTCGGGTATATGCTGGGAAGGGTCACTTCCGTTGCAGAATATCCGGCGACTGCCCAGAGCATGATGCAAACCCTGGACAACGAAAATCTTGTCTCATTATTAGCGGGACAGGGTGCTCCATTAGAGGTACAAGCCGATTTGGTTCCCGACAGCAATACGGTAAGCGGGTACAAGTGGTCTTCACCGGCCGGACCGCCGATTTCCATTGCCAGCGGAACACTTATACAGGGCGCTGTAGTAATTGCCAGGGAAAAACCACTGGCCAAAGTAATTCCCTTTTTTGGAGTTCAGACCGGTGAAAGCGGCCAGAAATAAAGTGGGGGAAGAATCAAGTGGGCAGAAATGACGAGGATAAAAACCAAAAAAAAAGAAAACCTGCCATAGCCAGGGTACCCACTGTCCTTCAGATGGAAGCCGTTGAATGCGGGGCTGCATCTTTGACTATGATTTTAGGATACTTCGGGAAATATGTCCCCTTGGAGCAGGTCAGGATAGCCTGCGGGGTATCCCGGGACGGCAGCAAAGCCAGCAATATCTTGAAAGCAGCCAGGCAATACGGCTTTGAGGCCAAAGGGTACCGTAAGGAACCGGAGGATCTGAGAGAAATGTCCTTGCCGGTTATTATTCATTGGAACTTCAGCCATTTCATGGTTTTGGAGGGTTTTCACAAAGGCAAAGTTTTTTTTAATGACCCGGCTTCCGGCCGGCGAAGTGTGACGGAGGAAGAATTCAACCAGTCTTTTACCGGGGTCACACTCACCTTCGAGCCTACGTCAGATTTTCAAAAAGACGGCAAAAAGCCCAGTTTGGCGCCCGCTCTCATAAAACGGCTGCAGGGTTCCAAAACTGCTTTACTTTATGTGGTTCTTGCAGGACTGGCCATGGTCATTCCGGGGTTGGTCCTTCCCGTATTTGCCAGAGTCTTTGTCGACGATATTTTGCTCGACGGTAAAGATTCCTGGATTGTTCCTCTGCTTTTGGGAATGGGACTGACGGCAGTTATACGCGGGATTCTCACATGGCTCCAACAGTATTACCTGTTAAAATTAGAGACTAAAATTGCACTGACATCCTCCTGCCGGTTCTTGTGGCATGTTTTAAAGCTGCCGGCGGAATTTTTTTCTCAGCGCTCATCGGGGGACATCGCTTCCCGGATGCTGAGCAATGACAGGGTCGCCAAATTGCTCTCGGGCAAACTGGCTACCGCGGTTTTAAATCTGATTATGATAGTTTTCTATTTTGTTTTAATGCTTCGTTATAATGTTACCTTGGCTTTGGTCGGCTTGGTCATTGCCTTTATCAATATTTCTTATTTGAGAATGGTTGCAGCCCAAAGAAAAGATCAGAACAGCAAGCTGCTAAAAGACCGGAGTATGGCAACCGCTACCGGAATGACAGGCCTGCAAATTATTGAAACGCTCAAAGCTACCGGTTCGGAATCATACTTTTTCGCCAAGTGGGCTGGTTATCAAGCGAAAGCCCTGAATTCAGAACAGGAGCTGGGGGCTTCTTCCCAGTACCTGGCAGTGCTTCCTACCTTTCTGACCGGAATTAATAACACCGTCGTACTGGCCTTAGGCGCCTATTTTATCCTGCAGGAAAAAATGACCATAGGCATGCTGGTTGCTTTCCAAAGTCTGATGACCAGCTTTACGACGCCTGTAACTGAAATCGTGGGGATGGGTGCTGAACTGCAGGAAGTGGAGGGGGAGATGAATCGCCTGGATGACGTTTTGCAATATCCGTCGCAGTCTGAATCTTGGGATGCAGACCAAGACTTGAGTCCCTGCGCAGCAGGGCAAAAATTGCAGGGTTTTGTGGAACTGAAGGGGATTACATTCGGATATAGCCCGCTGGAGCCTCCGCTCATTGAAGACTTCAATTTAAGACTCAGACCCGGGTCCAGAGTTGCCCTTGTAGGCGGCTCCGGCAGCGGTAAATCCACTGTGGCTAAAATTTTAGCAGGAATTAACAAGCCCTGGTCAGGTCAAATTCTTCTGGACGGTCGTCCCCGGTCAGACTGGCCGCAGACAGTGATAACCAATTCCCTGGCCATGGTCGATCAGGAAATCTGGATGCTTGAGGGCAGCGTGAGGGACAATATCACTTTGTGGGACGAAACGGTATCAGAATTCGAACTGGTTAGAGCAGCCAAAGATGCCTGTATTCATGAAGATATTACGGCCCGGGCAGGAGGCTACGACCAACCGGTGGAAGAAGGCGGGAAAAATTTCAGCGGTGGACAAAGGCAGCGGCTGGAGATCGCCAGGGCTTTGGTGCAGAATCCTGCAATCATTATCATGGATGAGGCCACCAGCGCGCTGGACCCTTTAACGGAAAAAAGGGTGGATGAAAGCATCAGGCACCGGGGATGCACTTGCGTGATTGTAGCCCATCGTCTGAGCACGATCCGGGACTGTGATGAAATTATCGTTCTGGAAAAGGGAAAGATAGCCGAACGTGGCACCCATGAAGAATTGTACGCGCAGGGCGGTATTTATGCCGGTCTGATCAAAACCGGCTAAGACATGCCCTTGGATTTTTTATAGAGCAGGTGAATTATGGCTATTATTGATTTTTTTGAAAGAGAAGGTACGAAGGTCCTATTAGGGGGCAGCAAACCGCAAATGCTGGATGATCCTGATTTTGTCTGGCTTGTCGGACCGAAGAAAACATTTGTTTTTATAACTGCTCTGTCTCCGGACGGCCAGCCGGGCGCCAAAAATTTCTTGTTTGAAGCTGAACCGGGAGAATTACTTTTTGGCCTTGCTCCGGAAGGAGTTCCGGAAAAAATGGCTTTACTGGCAACCGGGCCCTTTGGCTCCAGCCTGATCCGGCTGGAAGCAAAGCGGCTTAAAGCGCTGCAGACAAAAGACATATCCAAGGAAGCAGCTCGTTTGACGGCCCGTTGGCTGGAAAAACTAAGGAAAGCCGGCAGCAATGAAGATTACGGAAGTGAGAGCAAGGATCTTGCGGATGATTTGCTGCAAGAGGTTGCGGCTTCGGGAGATTCCGTGCAGAGGGAGACATATCATAGTTTGGCCCTACATTCGATGACGGAATTGTGGAAGGAACAGAAGCAAACGGAAATAAGCCGTCTGTTAAAAAAGAAAGACAATGACCGGAGACTGATGAACAATACACTCTCCGGGCTTGCATCCCTGAATAAGAAAGAAAAAGGAATCGGCCTATCCGAGGAAAGCGGCGATGTACTGCTGGATGCCTGTCGTTTGGTGGGGCGAAGCATGCAGATTGAAATTGTACCGCCGGTTTTAAATGATGCCTCCACCAGCTGCAGCACCCCGGAATTTTCACTGGATGCTATTGCCCGCGCTTCCCGCATCCGGACCAGAGAAGTGGCTTTGACCGGGGAATGGTATAAGGAAGACAGCGGACCGATTCTTGGGTTTATGGAAGAAGACGGCAGACCAGTCGCCCTGATCCCTGTTTCGCCTACTTCCTATATGCTTCATGACCCTGCTTTCCATAGCAAAAAAAAGGTGGATCGGGAAACGGCTGATAAAATCAGAAGCTGGGGCTTTGTTTTCTTCCGCTCCTTCAGCCCTAAAGAGATCAAGCTGGGGGATCTTCTTTCCTTTGGTTTCCAAAGCTGCTGGAAACAGGACTTGCTGGTCATTGTACTGATGGGTATCCTGGGAGGGCTTTTGGGGACAGCCGTTCCCTTGGCTACCGGCATCGTTTTTGACAGCATTATTCCCGAAGGGGATAAGGGTATGCTCGTGCAAATTGCCTTGATTTTGGGGGCCAGTGCTCTGGCCGCCATGTTATTCCAATTGACCCGTTCTATAGCGACAATGCGCCTTGAAGGGAAAATGGATGGTTCCCTGCAGGCGGCGGTCTGGAACCGTCTGCTTAGTCTGCCGGTGCCTTTCTTCAAACAATTTTCAGCAGGAGAATTGACGATGCGGGCTATGGGGATCAGTCAAATCCGGGTAATTCTCTCAGGGACAACACTTAATACAATTTTCTCCAGCATTTTTTCTGTCTTTACTTTTGTTTTGCTTTTTTATTACGATGCCCGGCTGGCCTGGACAGCAGCGGTGCTGGTTGTTTTGGCTGTCATGATAATGGGGTATCTGGGTTACCGTAAGGTAAGCTGGGAGCGTAAAGTCCTGGAGATTTCCAACCATATATCCGGTTTGATGCTGCAGCTAATCGGCGGAGTAATAAAATTTCAGGTAGCCGGGGCGGAAAAGAGGGCCTTTGGCCGCTGGGCCCGGGAGTTTGGCCGGCAGCAGAAGCTGGCTTTCCGGAGGGAGAGCGTATCCAATGCTTTGATAACGTTTAATACTGTTTTTCCTGTTTTTTCCGGCATGATTATTTTTTATACTTTGACTTCTCTGGCCATGCCCCTGCCGGCTGGTCAATTTGTCGGTTTTTATTCGGCCTTTACGACATTTATGCTGTCTATGGTTTCCTTGTCTGACGCCCTGATAGGCGCCAATCTGGTGATCCCTTTGTATCAAAGAGCCAAACCAATTCTGGAAACTCTGCCTGAAGACGATGAAAGCAAGATCAATCCCCGGGCTTTAACCGGTTCAATTGAGGTCAGCCACGTTTCCTTCCGTTATCAGGCAGACAGCCCTCTGGTTCTGCAGGATGTTTCCTTTGAGATTAAGGAGGGGGATTATGTCGCTCTGGTCGGTACTTCTGGCTGTGGGAAATCCACGCTGTTCCGGATTCTCTTAGGTTTTGAAAAACCGGAGACCGGAAAAGTCTATTATAACGGTCAGGATCTTACCAAAACGGATATTCAGGCCGTGCGCCGGCAGCTGGGTGTGGTGCTGCGTGCCGGCGTGAGCTGGGAGCGCTGGTTGTCCAGCTTCTCGGTGTTCCGGCTGTGCGACCAGGTCGGGCCGGTGGCCGGGGGGCTGGTGGCCTATGTGATTGCGACCTTCGTCTTCTGCTGGTGGCACCGGCTGCGCCACGAAGTGGGGTGGCTGTGGGTCGGCTATGTGTTCCAACGGCCCGAAATGCACCGGCTGCACCACCAGCACGGTCGCCACC
>ERZ795030.3247-NODE-3247-length-17672-cov-4.939263_pt1 | contig 17672 bp, 10 predicted proteins | sample MGYA00375122_ERZ795030 | MGnify/ENA primary metagenome ERZ795030 (study PRJEB30165, sample SAMN05720146) | activated sludge metagenome | isolation source: anaerobic digester from wastewater treatment plant | place: Japan | collected 2015-04-20 ... | reverse complement strand
CGTCAACAGCAAAGGCCTGAGCGTGTTACAGGGCAGCGCCAAAGTCCCCAGGGACGCGCAAGTGTATCATGGCAGCGGTAGCCCCGCTGACCACAGGGATAAGCTTTACATCTGGTTGCGAAACGGCTGGACTACTGATGAAACCTCGGTGAAAGTGGATGCCAGGCAACTGGGCAACGATTCTCCCCTGATAACGGTTTACCTCCCTAAGAAGAATGCAGATGCCATTCATAGCAATCTGATCGAACTCAAGGCTGCCGATAACACGCTGCGCCTGAAAGGCACTCCCACCACTACTGAAGGTGTGGAAGCCCGCTCCGCCATCGAAACCATCAAACACGGGGCCGAACTCAAGTTGACTGAGCTTTTCCAGGACCTCTTCCAGGCAGCAATGGTTATCCAGGCCGGAGGTACGGAGATCAATGAGAATAATCTGAAAGCCAGCCTTGAGACTACTATCAGAAACTCTCTTTTACGGCTTTATCCCAAGTTTTCTGAAGCTGATGATAGCAGGTGGGGCAAGGTGTTTGAAAAAGCCATGAAAGGCGCTCCTGATGCCCTTACATCAATTGATTACAGCGGCGAGGCAGCCAGCCATCCTGTCTGCAAAGCCGTTCTTAGCCATATAGGCAACGGTAAAAAGGGAGAGGAGATCCGCAAGCATTTCGATCAAGCTCCCTACGGCTGGCCCCGCGATGCCATTGACGGCGCTTTGATAGTGCTGCTGGTTGCCGGCAATATAAAGGCCCTGGACGAGCGCAATCAATCCATTGAACTCGGCAAACTGGAACGCAAGGCCATCGGTAAGGCTGTCTTCAAGAGCGAGACGGTGGTCCTCAGTGCAGAACAGAGGCTCAGGCTCCGCAAAATTTATCAGAAACTGGGCATTTCTTGCCCCTCGGGGAAAGAGCTGGAGCACTCAGATGATTTTATCGCCAGGCTTACAAGCTTGATAGACAAGGCCGGAGGTGATGGACCCTTGCCTTCCAGGCCCAAGGCTGATCAACTGGATGAGATCAGGCTTTGCAGTGGTAACGATAGACTGATGGCGATCTACAATGCTTTCGATATCCTTAGCGATCTTATCGATTCAGCCCAAGCAAGCTCAGAGCAGATCGCCAAACGCTTGCCAAACTGGCAGCTCTTGATGGGACTGCTGGCCCAGGCTGACGGTCTAAGCGACATCGAGATCATCCGCAGCCAAATCGAGCACATCGAGACTCAGAGGTTGCTACTGGCAGATCCCGATCAAGTCGCTCCGGTGCTGACCAATCTCAGCCAAAAGTTTCGGGACATCTTGAACGACCTGAAGAGAGAATATGACCATATCTATGCCAGCGGAAATCTGAGCCTATCCGGTGACGCCAATTGGCAAGCCCTGGAGCCGGAGCAGCAAACTGAAATCATGAGGCTCAATCAGATCGACACTCGCACAGTGCCGGAGGTAGAGTTAACAGATACCCAAGCGATACTCAAAACCCTTGTTAAGATCCCCATAAACTCATTTCGGGATAGGATCGCCGCCCTGCCCTCCCGCTTCAGTAAAGCGTTGGAAGACGCGGCAAAGCTGCTGGAACCTAAAACCCGGGCACTGAAGCTTCCCTCCCGCACCCTTAAAACTGCTCAGGACGTAGATGCCTGGCTTGATGATGCCAAAGCCACGCTGAACAATGCCCTGAAAGACGGCCCCGTCATAGTTCAATAAAGGCAAGGATCAGCAAAATGCTACCCCTCGATAAAACTCTGCGTAACAAGCTGGAAAAGACCATCAAAGAAGCCAGGGAAACAGCTGAAGCGGGTGCTAAAGCAGCTCTTGTTCAACTGGGCGTTGCCGATGCCAATGCGCCAGGTTTTTTGAGCGATGAGGATAAAACCCTGCGGCGAAAGCTAAGAGTGCATGGACGCCAGCTTGGAGATGTCAGGTATCAGGACTCCAGACAGGCTATAGATATACTCACTGAGGAGATAGCTTACGAACACTGGCATCGCATGCTCTTTGCCAGGTTTTTGGCAGAGAATAATCTGCTAATGGATGACGATCTCAATAACCCTGTGTCACTCAATTTGGAGGATTGTGATGCCCTGGCTCCTGAAAAAGGTGCAACAAGTGCCTGGGAACTGGCAGCCAGATACGCATCCAGGATGCTGCCGCAGATATTCAGAACCGATTCTCCCGTTTTTCAGCTTAGCCTTCCCCCTGAGCATCAACACAGCCTGGAAAAGCTGTTAACAGAGCTTCCTCCTGAATCCTTTACCGCTTCCGATTCCTTGGGTTGGGTCTATCAGTTCTGGCAAGCTAAGAAGAAGGACGACGTCAATAAATCCGAAGTCAAGATCGGTGCCAAAGAGCTTCCCGCGGTTACTCAGTTATTCACCGAACCCTATATGGTGCAGTTCCTGCTGGATAACTCCCTGGGTGCATGGTGGGCAAACAAATGCCTCAGTGAAGATGATCTTAAGAACGCCAAGTCAGAGGATGATCTAAGAGAAAAGGCAGCCATACCTGGCGTCCCGCTCAGCTACCTCCGTTTCGTTCAGGAAGACGGCACCTGGCGTCCCGCTGCCGGCACTTTTACCGACTGGGCTCAGGATGTTAAAGACCTCAAGATCCTTGATCCCTGTTGCGGGTCCGGCCACTTTCTGGTCTCCACTTTCAGGATGCTGATCCCCATCTACACTCACCTAACACATTCCGAAGTTTCTTCGGCCTGTGTTCAGGTATTGAGGGACTGCTTGTATGGCTTGGAACTGGACAAGAGGTGCGTGGAGATATCTGTTTTTGCTTTAGCCCTGGCTGCTTGGACCTATCCCGGTTCCACAGGCTACCGGCCTTTACCTCAGATGAATATCGCCTGCTGCGGACTATCGGTCGGCTCTGCCAAGGAAGAATGGACTAACCTTGCCAATGACAATTCAGCCCTGCGCCAAGCGCTTACTTGGCTGCACGACTTTTATCAGGATGCCCCGGTTTTGGGCTCCTTGCTCAATCCCAAATCGGATCAATTCGGTGAGTTCATCAGAAGAAACTATCCGGAGTATGCCTTCGACAAACTGCTGGCCAAGTTGCGTCCGGAAGAAGAATTGGAAGCGGGTCTGGCTGCCAAGGGACTGTTGGATGCCACCCTGATCCTGATGAATGAATATGACCTGGTTATCACCAATGTTCCATATCTGGCACGGGGTAAACAAAGCCCGGAACTGCAAAAACATTGCGAAAAACACTTCCCTGCCGCCAAGAACGACATCGCTACCGTGTTCCTGGATCGCTGCCTACAGCTTTGCCACGCCGGTGGAACCGCCAGCATCGTGCTGCCCCAGAACTGGCTCTTCCTCACCTCCTATAAGAAATTCCGGGAGAAACTGCTGCTAAACGATACCTGGCATCTGATTGCCAGATTGGGTGAGGGAGGATTTGATTCTTCATCTGCGGCAGGTGCTTTCGTGGCTTTACTATCCATAAGTAGGGGGCAGGACTATGCGGATGAGGACATATGTGCTGAGTGCGACTTTCCCAACCTACTCTGCGGACTTGATGTGTCTGAGTTTCGCTCTGCCCAGGAAAAGGGAGAAAAGCTGATCGAGGCAGAGTTGAAGGCGGTATCCCAGGCAAGGCAGTTGAAAAATCCGGATGCATATGTGTCCTTTGAAATTGAATCGACGTCAGAGCGATTAGGCAGCTATGGACAGTGTATACAGGGAATACTGCCAGCCGATCGAGCTAGACTAGTGAGATACAACTGGGAACAAGCCATAGATCTTGATTGGGATTACTTCCAAGGCTCTTGTGATGATTCAAAACACTACAACGGATGGATCCAGATCTTCCAATTCAAACTTTTCAAAGCTATTTATAACGATATTGGCGGAAGATACCAGGGCATCAAAGCACTTGGACAAACTGGAGTATCAATATCAAAAATGAGAAGTCTTCCAGTTTCTTTTTATAGTTCTAAGCCATTTGATGGCAATGCACACGCATTTATTGTCAAAGATAAAGCCCTATTGCCAGCAATATGGGAATATTTATCAAGCAATGAATTTTCAGTTGATGTGCGTAGCATAGACCAAAAGCTTGATGTTACCAATGCTACTATTGATAAAGTCCCCTTTGACATTGAGCGCTGGCAGAAAGTAGCTGAAGAAAAGTATCCTAGCGGTCTGCCGGAGCCATACTCAGACGATCCCACCCAGTGGATCTTTCATGGGCATCCTTGTGGCAGCGTGGTCTGGAGCGAAGAGAACAAGAAGCTGGGACATGGTCAATTAAGAAATGACGATACAGTGCTGCAGGTTGCCATTGCCCGTCTCTTGGGTTATCAATGGCCTGCAGAGATAGATACGGATTTAGAGCTTTCCTCTGAATCACGCTATTGGGTAGATAAAAACCAAGAACTGCTACCCTTTGCCGATGAGGATGGAATTGTGTGTATCAGTCCGGTACGAGGTGAGGAATCTGCTTCAGACAGGATAATCAAATTGCTTGCCGCAGCCTACGGAGAGCAGTGGTCACCCTCTATTCTGGATGAGTTGCTTAGCAGTGCAGATCACAGTGGTAAAAGCCTGGAAAGCTGGCTAAGGGACAAGTTCTTTGCCCAGCACTGCAAGCTCTTTCTGCACCGTCCCTTCATCTGGCAGATTTGGGATGGGCTGCGGGACGGCTTTTCCGCCCTGGTGAACTACCACAAACTGGATAACCGCAAGCTGCAAAGCCTGATCTACAGCTACCTTGGCGATTGGATCACCCGGCAAAAGCAGGACCTGGCCTCCGGCATCGATGGCGCAGCGGAAAAGCTAGCAGCTGCTGAAAACCTGAAAAAGCGCTTGATCCTTATCCTGGAAGGCGATGCGCCATATGATATCTTCGTGCGCTGGAAACCCCTGACCCAACAAGCCATCGGCTGGAACCCTGACCTCAACGACGGTGTACGTCTGAACATCCGTCCCTTTGTAAAAGCTGAAGTCCTTAGATATTATAAAAAGTCAACTCTCAACATCAACTGGGATAAAGACCGTGGCAAGGACGTTCCCTCCGCGCCCTGGTATCATCTGGACAAAGGGGATCGGATCAATGACAGACATCTTACAATAAAAGAAAAGCAATCTTGAAATAAACCAAAAAAGGAGTGAGAATGACCTCGAATGCAATAACCGGAGTAGAGCGTAAGCTAGCAAAGATTTTCTGTGCAGACTACACCTTTATTGTTCCCCCCTACCAAAGGCCGTACGCCTGGACAACCGAAGAAGCAAAGGAGTTGTTTGACGATCTGCTTAGTTTCTATCAGGATAACGATAAGGAACCGTACTTTCTGGGTAGTATAGTGTTGATTAAAGACGGAGACACAACAAGGCACTTAGTTATTGATGGTCAACAGAGGCTGACTACGTTATCAATTCTGATCTCATGTCTGGCAACCAAGGTTGATCCAAATATTAAGCATGAGTATCTTGGTTACTTAGTTGAACCTGGAAAAGACTCAGAGGATATTTCTGAACATCCACGAATCTACTTGCGGGAGAAAGACCAAGCTTTCTTTAATAAACATATACAAAAGGGATCGATAGATGAATTGATAAAAATCGATCCGGCACAATTGCAGAACGAATCTCAAAGAAACATATACAACAACACTATAGCGCTCATTGACAGAATTAATAAGAAGCTCGGAGCCGATAAAGACGAAGTCAAGGCATACGCTAAGTATATGATCAACAACTGCTTTTTGGTGACTGTTACAACTTATAATCAAAACACTGCCAATAGAGTTTTCTCTGTGCTCAATACAAGGGGACTTGATTTACTCCCAACGGATATAATTAAAGCAGACTTATGTGAGAACCTAAGCGAGGATAAAGTTGAAGCTCTCACAAATAAATGGGAAAGCTTGGAAGATTTCATCGGTCGTGATGGTCTCAAAGACCTTATGGGACACATAAGGATGATCTATGCTAAATCGAAAGCAAAGAAAGAACTACTGGTCGAATACCATGAGCATATAAAACCCAGAATTCAAGATCCATCAAAATATGTTACTGATGTCTTAGACCCACTAGTTGAATGCTATAATATCTTGAAGAATAGTGCTTATAGATCTACAGAGAATGCCCTGGAGATTAACTCATTGATCAAGTGGTTAAGGGACATTGAGAACACAGATTGGATGCCCGTAGCGCTTATGTTTCTGGAGCAGAAGAGAAATGACTCAACGTACGTACTATGGTTTATGAAAAAGCTGGAACGCCTGTCTGCGTATATATATCTCAGCTCAAAGGACATAAACCAGAGAATTGATAGATACAAAGATATTATCACCGAAATGGAAGGCGACCACTCATTTAATAATCCATTAAAGACCATAGAGCTGAACGCTGAAGAAAAAGAAGAATTCAGGAAATTAATCAATGATGATATCTATAGAAACGGTAACAAAGGTCTGCCTGTTAGAAAATGTGGGTACTTATTGTTACGGTTGGATTCCTTTATTTCTGACAAGGCGGCTGAATACTCCCGATCAATTCTGACAATTGAGCATATTCTACCTCAGACCATAAAAGACGATTCGGAATGGGCAGTGATATGGCCTGATAAAGAAGTAAGGGATACTTGGCTTCATAAACTGGCCAACCTTGTTCCGTTAACGATCAGGAGGAATATTAGTGCAAGCAACTTTGATTTTGACACAAAAAAAACAAAGTACTTCCGCGGAACTGATTCGGTTACGACTTACACTCTGACACAACAGGTGGTGATGCAAATAGAATGGACGCCCGTTATTGTTGCTAATAGACAGGCAGAACTCATAAATAAGATCATAGATAAATGGGAGCTGAATTAGTTAGCGCGAACGGTCCAGACGCGATCAAATGATTGAATCATTACCAGCTTATTGGGATTTTGAATGTTAAAAACAGAATTACTTGAATTAATCGCCAATGGTGAAAACTCACTGATTGAGTTCAAGCGCGACGACGTCCGGCCGGAGCAACTTGCCAAGGAGATCGTAGCCTTTTGCAATAGCTTTGGTGGCAAGCTCCTCTTGGGGGTTGAGGATGATGGAACACCCTCTGGTATCCAACGATCCAATTTGGAGCACTGGATCATGGACACGGTCTGCTCTCGTTACGTTCATCCGGCAGTAATACCGCTATATGAAGAAGTTCAGATTGAAGCTAATCTCCGTGTAGCTTTGATCACAGTACCCCTGGGAGTTTCCAAACCATATGTAGTGAGGCATAACGACAGGGAAGAGTTTTACATCAGGGCAGGCTCCACCAGCAGACTGGCAAATAGAGAGCAGATCATCAGGATCTTGGCATCAGGTGGAATGCTACATGTGGAAACCCTGCCAGTGCCCAGGACCTCCTTCAAAACTCTTGATAAAGCCAGGCTTGAGAACTACTTCAGAGATATCTTGGTAGAGCCTTCACTGCCTCGAGATGACAAGGAGTGGGAAACTCGTCTGGTTGACATGGGTTTCCTATCTGAAAACGCAGAGCTGGAAAAGGTTTGCACAATTGCCGGATTGCTGCTGTTTGGGATCAATCCCCGCAGATACCTGAAGCAAGCAGGGCTGAGGATCATGGTTTTCGACTCAGACGATAAAGAATACAAAGCTCTCCTGGACGTTGTCCTGGACGCCCCTATGGTAGCCAGAGTTGAAGTTACCGATCAAAGGGTCTCTGGAATAGTTGACGACGGTCTGGTGGAGAAGGCCGCGGCAGCCTTGTATCCCTTTTTTACAGAGGAATCCGGGACCATAGACAAGGGTTTCCGCAGACCTTTGAAACGATACTATCCCTGGAATGCCATCCGTGAGTTGATTCTGAACGCTTTGGCTCACAGAGATTGGACCCGCAATACCGACATCGAGATTTGCCGTTACAAAGACAGACTGGAGGTGATAAGTCCAGGCGCTTTGCCCAACTCCATGACAGTGGAAAAAATGGTCGGCGGTAGACGAACTCCACGCAACACCATCATCATGGAGGTTCTGAGAGATTACCAATATGTAGACGCCCGTGGCATGGGCATCAGAACCAAGGTCATACCGATCATGCGTGAGTTTAACGGTACCGAGCCGGAATTCGAAGCCACCGAAGACTTTTTAAAGACCACATTATTCAACAATGGACCTAAAAAAGAGCCTGATGAGCCTAAACATGACCCTGAAACTCAAGAAAATGACCCTAATAAAGACCATTTTGACCTGAAACATGACCCTAAAACCGATATTTTGACCCTAATAACTGAGAATCCCTCCATCACCTACGCAGAACTGGCGATCTCCATAAATAAAAGCCCGGCTACAGTGAAGCGATATCTTCAGGAGCTAAAGGCCAGCGGTGCGGTGTCCAGGATCGGAGGCAGAAAGGGTGGTAAGTGGATCATTGAAGATAGGAGTAAAGATGCTTGAACCAATACAAGCAACAGGTTATTCCTATGCCATGGGGACAGACGATCAGCAGCAGAAAGATCTTCTCCTGATCCTGAGAGGGATGGCATGCATAACAATATTCTTGCACAGTCTACTCCTCATTGAAATCATAATTGAAGCAATGACAATAAATGCAAGGAGAAAGTCATGACGACAATCAATCCTGAGAAGAAGAAAGTTCTTGAGACTATTTGGGCAGAGATCAAGAAAATTAACTGGAATGAGATTAATGCGAGATCAAAGAAGAAGTTCAGCTTATCAATAATTGGCAATGAGACCTTCATCAATATGATACAGCTCGAGCTGAAGAAAACATATGGAATGGAAACCATTGCCCATAGTTTCGGGACAAGATTCAAGGCAAAACAGAATGTGGATGCATCGCTATTCAAGAACTCGTTGATATGCATTGATGAGGCTGACATTGAATCAAAAACAGGTCTGATCAAGACTTCAGATATCTGCATCGTATCAGAAGAATACTTTGAAAAGGTAAGAGAACTAAATCTCAATGCCTACTGCTTTGAAGGCGATTTCAAAGAGTTAATCGAGATGATAGTTAACAACAATGAGGAGATACTGCCTGCACTTTCCTTTTGTTTTCCATGTTTTCGAGTTTTAGCGGCTAATAGGGCAATACAGAAAGTTGCTCTGCAGAATGTTGTTTGGGTTGTAGGTACAGCTTTCCCTAATTTGATACCAGGTCCACACCAACCAGTAACAGCGGTTGTAGAGGGAGTATCAGACTTTGTGGCTTTAACAACCAATGAGTTCAGAATGATGCTGGAAATAGTTGGACTTTCAGGGTCTATCGTTTCTCCTTTTAAAATCATTGTGGAAGTTGGCTTTATATATGGTTTGGCCAATGGAGCTAAATGGGTAGCAACCCAGATTGTTGGAAAAGCTCCGGCTGGAACCGGTCTTTTCGTAAAAGGAGGTGTAGCCTTTGCTTTTACGCACGCGATAGGACAAACAGTGTTATTATATCAACTGACTGGTAAAAAAACGAATGTTAAGGGCTTCATTGCTGGATTCAAAGAAATCTATACTGAGTCGCGTAATTTTATTAAGAACTTCATCGAAGAAAGAATCAAAAAAACATCTGAATAGCTGCAGTAGGTTGGCATAGTTGTGAAGGATATTATAACGACAGTTTCGTTTTTCGTAAAAGCCTCTAGATACATTGCTGGACCATGCATTATAGTATGGAATAAATGATGATTGCGGGTAAAGATGTATGCTTAGAGTGGATCCTGTTTGAAGCGCAAGTGATCGATTTGATGAGGATTCGAGCATGAGCAGCCTACTATTTACGATAAAACAGACTCTACTGGGTCTAAACTCAAAATTGGTGCTCTGGCCGGATAAGGAGCGCCAATGGATAAAAGCGATCCCGGCCTTGAGGAAAGAGCTCCCCGGACTGCTATGCTTGGGGCAATACAACCCTGAGGAAAGGACAGGCCCTGCCATCTGGTTGCGCTGCGCGATCGCTGGCAAAATCATGGAACTTGGCCCATTTAGAGACCAGGTATTTGTGCTCTATCTTCCGGGATTTGGCATACAGGATTTAAAGGCTGTGGAGAATTGCCCGGAGGAGATTAAGCCGCTGGCAGAGCTGCAATTCAGGTCCTCCACCTGGAGCCAGTACAATGGTAAAGACTGGACGATCTTGGCTTATTTGCTTTCTGAAAAAGGTGGGCTGGGTCTTGATGTGGTCCAGGACGCAAGTACCAAACAAGCCTTGCAGAATGCCGTGCTTCCCTTGTTCCAGGAAAAAGTGGAAGATCTGAGGGGCAAACGGTTGGATAAAGACCTTTTCAACTCCCTGCTTACCGGGGGTGATCCCACCCGGGACATGCTGAATTGGTTGGACCAGGGAGACGGATTCAAAACCAACCTCAGCCCGGAGCAGTGGCAGGCTTTTTGCGCTAACTGCAAATCCCGCTTTGGCATAGATCCGATGAAAGACGGGCTCTTAAGCGCTATAAAATCCCTGGTAGAGATAGAAGGATCGGACGCCAGGCATAAGAATTGGCAGCAGGTTTGGGACCGTTTCTGCGATGCCCCCCATAAATACAATAGAATCCCGGACCTGATTAGGAAGCTGCAAGTGCCTGATGACCTGTTTTATCTGCAGAATGAGGACCATGCCTTTGACCGCTATCCTCAGTGGAACGATGAGAAGGAGCGGATGCTATTTACAGCGCTGCAGTCGCTACTAAGGGCTAACGCTAAAGACGTCAGAGCGAAGATAAAGGAATTGGAAGCTGACCACGCCAGACGAAGAGAACTGATCTGGGCGGAATTGGGTGAGGCTATGTACTCTGAGCTGCTTCAGTATTTGATTCTAATAGCGGAACTGACTGCTACTAACCTGGATGCTGGAGATCTATCGGAGCTCGAAAAACGCTATTCTGAGCACTTGTGGAGGGCGGACTGGGCTGTACTCCAACTTCTGGGCAGAATCGATTCTGGTGAAGATTTGACGCTGTTTGGAGGCATTCTTGACATGCTCTACACTCCCTGGCTTGATGCTTCCGCCCGTTATCTACAAGACTCCGGTGTTATTTCTCAGTTGGATAAGGCAGATCTATCAGACAATCTTAGCCATATTGAAGCTGTTCTTTTCGTGGATGGCTTGCGCTTCGATTGCGCCAAGCGTTTATCGGAGCTATTGGGCTCTGGAGCTTATCAGATTGATGAAAGTATACGCTGGACAGGTTTGCCAACGATAACAGCTACATGTAAGCCGATACTGATAGAACCGATCCTGAACAACGGTTCCGAAAAGCAAAGCAGGGACGAGACGAACTACGCGGCCATGAACTCGTATGAATTCAAAAAGGCGTTGGAAAAGAATAACTGGAAAGTGCTTACAGCCAAGGACGTCATTCCCTTAGCTGAGCGGAGCGCTGGAAAAGCACAATCCAGACTCTGGTTGGAATACGGTAATCTGGACGAGCTGGGGCATTCCCAGGGCTGGAGTATTGCCAGGCACGTCGAGAGCACTTTAGCTGAGATCGTTGCAAGGATCAAAGAGATCTTTCAGGCTGGGTGGGAAAAGGTTCTCATTCTTAGCGATCACGGGTGGCTGCTGTCAACCAAAAGCTTACCCAAAACTGATCTGCCAGCCTGCCTTTCTGAGAGTAAATGGCATCGCTTTGCCACGCTCAAAGAGGGGGCTCAAGCTCAGGAACATCTGTTTCCTTGGTATTGGGACCCTACCCGTCAGATCGCCATTGCTGCTGGAGTGTCCTGTTATAGCGCCGGAGTTGAGTACACTCACGGGGGCTTTAGCATACAAGAATGCTTGCTGTTGGACATCATGATCTGCAAAACTGAAACTGAACAGAACAGAGAAACGGTAAAAATCACAGACATAAAATGGACAAACATGCGCTGTGTCATGGCCATTGAAGGGCAAGGGGAAGGAATGGTCTTTGACATTCGCTCTGAGCCCGTGGACCTGCTTAGCAGCGTGGTGCTGAATGTAAACCCCATTAGAAGCGATCACAGCGCGTCAGTCGTGGTGGAAGACGAAACCCTGCAAGGGAATCGGGCTTATATAGTCATACTAGGCCCTGATGGCAAAATAGTATCTCAAATGCCAACGATCATAGGCGGAGGAAAAGATGATTCAACTGGATGACATCGATAAAAAAGCGGCTTCTGTGCTGGAAGGATATTTGGTCAGGAAGGACCTGGTGCGCACTTTCAGCAGGCAATTCCCAGTCCCAACCTACGTGGTGGAATTTCTCTTGGGAAGATACTGCGCCAGCATCGATCCGGAAGAGATCAACGAGGGAATTGATATTGTCCAGAGGCAACTCCAGGACAGAACTGTCAAAGCAGGTGATGAAGAGCTCTTTAAATCCAGGGCCAAGGAAAAGGGATCGGTCAAGATCATAGATCTGATCACAGTACGCTTGGATGCCAAAACTGATTCCTATCTGGCTACCCTTCCCAGCTTACGCTTGCGTGATGCCAGGATCGGATCAGAGCTGGTTAGCAGGCATGAGCGAATGCTGACGGGCGGCTTCTTTGCCGAGATCACTCTGGTATATGATCCCGTGATCGCTCAGGAAAAGAACGGGCGCCCCTTTGGCATTGACGCCATCAGGGAAATCCAGCTTTCCAGCCGGGATGTCCTTACCATATTGGCTGAAGCTCGCAAGGTAATGACTACAGAGGAATGGAAATCCCTTCTGTTTCGTTCAATAGGACTGGAACCCGACCAGCTTAGCGAAAGGCAAAAGAACGCCTATCTGTTGCGCATGGCCCCTTTTGTAGAAAGAAACTACAATATTGTGGAACTGGGACCCAGGGGCACCGGCAAAAGCCACCTCTTCCAGCAGATATCGCCGTACTCGCACTTGATCTCAGGAGGAAAAGCCACAGTTGCTCAGATGTTTGTGAATAACTCCAATGGCCAGCGTGGGTTGGTCTGCCAATACGACGTGGTTTGCTTTGATGAGATCTCAGGCATTACATTTGATCAGAAAGACGGGGTCAACATCATGAAGGGCTATATGGAGTCAGGTGAATTCAGTCGAGGAAAAGAGAGCATCAGAGCCGATGGAAGTCTGGTGATGGTGGGAAACTTTGAGGTCGATGTGGAACACCAACAGCGGATCGGGCATCTCTTTGGGCCGCTGCCTCAGGAAATGAGGGACGACACAGCCTTCATGGACCGCATACATGCCTATCTGCCCGGCTGGGATATTCCCAAGATCAGCAAAGAATTGCTGACTGATCACTTTGGCCTAGTAAGTGATTTTCTTTCTGAGTGCTGGTCCCAACTGCGGGTGCAAAGCCGGGTCAATTATCTGCAGAACAAGGTCTTCTTTGGTGGAGCGCTGTCCGGACGTGACACCAATGCCGTAAACAAAACTGTGAGCGCTCTGCTCAAGCTGCTGTATCCCGATCCCGGTATGGAGATTCTGGATGCCGACCTGGAGTGGGCGGTTCGGCTTGCCATGGAGACACGAAGAAGGGTCAAAGAACAGCAGAAACGTATCGGATCGGCGGAGTTTCGCAATACCCATTTTAGCTATGTGATGGGCACTGATGGAGTGGAACAGTTTGTCGCCACGCCCGAGCTGCACAGTGAAAACAGCATCGGTGGTGATCCCCTGGAACCGGGACAGGTATGGACTATAAGCCCCGGAGGTATGGATGAGCACATTGGACTGTATCGTATTGAGATCAATGAAGGTCCCGGAGCCGGAGTAAAAATTCTGAACAAACCGGTACCCCCGGCTTTTAAAGAAAGCATGAGTTTTGCCGAACAGAACCTGTATGCCAGATCGCAGTATTTGGTGGGAGATAAAGACCCACGCCAACATGAGTTTTCTGTCCAGGTGAGGGCCTTTGACGCCGCTAAATCCGGAGCCAAACTCGGCGTAGCAGCTTTGATAGCTCTTTGCTCCGCCCTGCTCAAGAAAAGCGTTAAGGGCGGGATTATCATTGTAGGCGAACTCAATCTGGGCGGCTCTATCGAGATGGTGCACAACCCGGTAAGCATAGTCGAGATTGCCATAGAGAAAGGGGCTTCCAAGCTGCTTCTACCGGTATCTACGAGAAAACAGCTTGTAGATCTGTCAGACGAAATGGCTACCAAGATCGACATCCAGTTTTACGCAGATGCCAGGGATGCGCTCTTGAAAGCATTGGTGGAGTAAATATAAACGTAATAACAAATTTTATTACAAACCTATCTACGGGAGATAATTATGAATTTTAGCATAGAAATCTTAGATTCCGTTAAGCAGTTAAATGGACAAATGCAGGAGAACAGCAATAGGCTAAAAGCTGAGGCTGAAGAAGCTCTGAAAATGAGTGTTCTGATTTCAACTCTGCTATCCTACATTGAAAAGGGTTGGCCTATGCACTTTGTGAACGTGGCCGACAAAGAAGCTAAGATGCTACAAAAGCTGCGAAATGATGGAGTAACCCAGATACAGAGACTTGAAGAAGCTTACAAGCTAGCAAAAGAAGAATCCGATCGATTGATGAGACGCTATCCAACTGTGTTCGATGAAGCATGTAAAGCTGCTCGTATTACGCTTGATACAAACAGTCCTCATCCCAAATATGGCATTAGAAATGGATTCTTCAAAGTTGAGATTAATGAGTCCACACGTGTTGCTAAGATAAGCGATTTAGAAGGTAAGCTAGCTGAATTGCCCGCTGATGTAGAGGCTGTCGTTGAAAAGATTAGGATTGAGTACACTAGGGTGTTTGGCAGAGGATTTCACGGTCCCAACTTCTTCAAGAAAATCAGAGCGCAATACAAGAAGATTATCGAGAGAGAACATCTGAGCGATGGGGCTAGCGTACCAATCCGAGAAATCACTAAAAACTTGAAGAAGAAGGACAAGGAATTTCGCATGGATGAGTTTGTGGCAGACCTATCTGTGTTAGCTGAAAAAGGCCCTCATGAAGTAGACGGTAAGGTTATAGATTTACAACAAACTAAAGATACAAGGCAAGGGATTCTCCTGGCTGGAGCGGCTTCCAGGGGATACATTGGATTCATAATATTTAAGGAGACAACATGAATATCGACAATGCGTTAGCGTCACAGATCGTTGAGTCACTACGTACAGGTATTCCTCCTCAGAGGGGAGTAGAACTTTATTCTGTGGGAAATGAAAAGATAATCGAAGGGATCAAGAAATTTCACTTCCCCGGTATGCAAAATCATGGGATAATCAGGTTTGTAAGTGGGCAATGGGGATCAGGAAAGACTCATTTCTTTAGGCTCTTAAGGGAAGTTGCTCTGCAAAACAATTGCCTGGTTTCAAATGTGGAACTGGAAAAAAGTAGCGCAGCACTAAACAAATTTCAAAGTGTTTTCGCTGCTATTGTAAGAATGGTTGCGACCCCGTCATATTATGCTGGAAATACTACTCAGGAGATTGCACCATTTGGCACTGTGATCAGTGAATCCTTATCATGGCTATCAAACGGGGTTCATAGCTCTGGTGCTGAAGTGAACTATGACGGCTACCAAAAAGCTGTCGAAAAACTCATGTCTGATCATGGTATTGACATCGACTTCAAAAAAATGGTGAAGCAGTATTGGGAGACTTTTTTACCAGAAGCTCCTGATAAATCGATAACCGAACAAGCTAGAGGAGAGATTCTGCAGTGGTTTGGTGGTGAAGGTAGCATTGGGATTTATAGAAAAAAATACGGGGTAAGTAAACTGGTAACCAAAGACAATGCTAAGATCATGCTGCAATCTCTAGCTGGATTTGTTAGACTTTCCGGTTACAATGGGTTACTAATACTCTTTGATGAGGCTGAGCAGGCTTATTCGGTTATGCGTCAATCCACTCTTAGAGAAGCACATAATAACTTGTTGTCCTTGATCAATAACATCGAAACTCTGCCTGGACTTTTCCTGATTTATGCTACTACTCCAGATTTTTACTCAGATCCAAAGTTTGGAATAGTAATTTATGGAGCGTTATCAGGAAGAATTGGTAAGCCAGATGATAATAAGTATCCAAGAGCGCTGGATACTATTTGGAACTTGGATGCCGTGCAAACAGTTCTTGAAGATTACCAGAAAGCTGCAGTAAAGATCAAAAATATTTATTGTAGTGCATTTCCCGGTTCCGAAGCTCTGTTACCACAGGACTTAGAGGTAGAGAAACGCGTTCGTGAACTGTTTCAACAACATTCACACTTGGCTGGGATACGGTTTTGGAGGCTGTTAGTATCATCTATGATAGCCGACTTTGACGATCACCTCGAAGGGGAAGTAAGGTCCTCGGAGAACCTTTACGATGATATAATGGAGAAACTAAGAAACGAGTAGGCAATATGAATAGCAATCAGGCACAGCTGATAATCGAGTCACTTCGCAAGGGCATTCCACCCGAGGGATTCGTTAGGCATTTTACGGTAGGTCGCAAAAACGAGATCACAGATCTTAGACAGAGATTGAATACTCATAACGGCACGGTTCTCTTACTAAAAGCTAATTATGGATCAGGTAAAACTCACCTGCTCAAATTTATCCGTGAAGAAGCCCTGGAACAGAACTACGCGGTAAGCTCAGTAACTTTAGATGCAAATTCAGGTGTGAGATTCAACCGAATGGATCAGATCGTTGGAGCTGTTTGCCGCAATATTGAGATTCCTGGTAAAATTGGGGAGAGAGGGTTATCTCTTCTGATGGATTTCTTAACCGTATCAATTAACAAAGGTATCGTAGATAGTTCTTTTTTTCAATCCTTGAGTAGTAAAGGCAAGTGGGATTATTCTGAGGTTTTGGATTCAAAGGCGATGTATGTGGCATTAAGGGCATGGTCAACTGGAATTCAATCCGTCCAGGATATGATCACAGACTGGTTTTACCAACCCACTGCATATAATAGTCAACGAAGGATTCTACTTAAAGCTCTTATTACAGATTTAAGATGCAAATTTAGAGATCCCAGACCAGATTGGAAATTCTACGATGACGATGTATTCGTAATGAACAAAAATGGTCATGAACAAAGCTGGGCTTTACTTAGAGACTTAAACACTCTCTGTAAGGAGTCCGGATTAAATGGATTCATAATCTTGTTTGACGAGTTTGAGGACGTGATCACGAATCTTAGAAGGATTAATTATCAGGAAGCCGCTTTTTGGAACCTGTTCCACTTCTATGCAGGTAAGATGTTTCCGGGCAAAACCTTCTACGCTGTAACTCCGGAGTTTGTGGATAAGTGCAAATCTGTTCTACTTCTTAAGCAAAGATGGGATTTTGATTATACGAGATTTGATAAGCTGCCGATGTATGAAATGAGTCCTTTAGAAACCTCGGAAATGGAAGATCTTGCTTTACTGATATTCGAAGTACATGGAATAGCCTACGATTGGGAGCCAGATACTATTATGCTGGACTCACAGTTGAAATCGATCGTTCGAAAGGCGGCAGCAGTAAAAATCCAGGACAGAGTGAGAAAAGTGATAATCACTGTAGTTGAAGCCTTAGATGCTTTGTTACAGGAATCGATGTGACTCCGTTAGATTTATTAGATAGGAGAGTGGCAACTGCCTTCTACGGTAGATTCAATACTGTTCGCCAGTCCCAACAGGAAGTTATTGAACCTCTTATCAATGGGCGCAATATAGTGCTTACATCGGGAACTGGCTCCGGCAAAACAGAAGCAGTTATAGCTCCCATAATCAGCAGATACTATCACGAAGCCATTGTGAATAATGATCTTTTTCTTATCT
>ERZ795030.3246-NODE-3246-length-17679-cov-6.863652_pt1 | contig 17679 bp, 18 predicted proteins | sample MGYA00375122_ERZ795030 | MGnify/ENA primary metagenome ERZ795030 (study PRJEB30165, sample SAMN05720146) | activated sludge metagenome | isolation source: anaerobic digester from wastewater treatment plant | place: Japan | collected 2015-04-20 ... | reverse complement strand
CTTAGTCTATTCCTTCGTTGATTCCTTTACCCCAACTATTGACGGAGAGCCTTTTAAGGCGGAAGCCCGTTCGTCATATCTTGATTGTCAATTGTTCATTATCAATTGCCTTAAGCTTTTCCCCGTCTCGCCCGGCGCTTTTTGGCCGCGGAGGCGCGCAGGATGAAGAACGCCGCCACGCCGAGGATGACCACGGTGATGATGATGGCGGGCAGCAAGCTTCCGCTGCCCGTGGTTTTCACCTCGAGCCAGAGGCTGTCCATAAGCTGCGTGGCGCTTGCGTTCAGCGAGAGGAAGCTGCGGCCCCGCTCGAGGGTCTCGGCGTCGGGATAGGCGATCTCGTTTTCGGCGACCTCGGGGTCCATGTATTCCTTGGCGGCGGAAATGGGCGTGGAGTAGCCGAGGTATTCGAGGTTCTGCCCGGAAATTTCGGGCGAGCACAGGAAGTTGATGTACGCCTCGGCGGCCGCCTTGTTCTGGCAGTCCTTGGGGATGCACATGGCGTCGATGAAGATGTTGAAGCCCTCCTCGGGGAAAGCGAAGGCGAGGTTCTCGTTCTCCTGCACCATCTGGAGGTAGTCCCCGGCGTAGTAGGGGGCGATCCAGGCCTCCTCGCGCTCCATCTTGGCGTAGATCTGGTCCATCACGTAGCTCTGCACGAAGGGCTTCTGGGCCATCAGGCGCTCGGCCGCGGCGTTGAGCACGGCCTCGTCCTCGCTGTTGACATCGTCCCCGTTGAGGAATTCCGCGATGGCGAAGGCGTCCCTCGGGTTGTCGAACATGAGTATTTTGCCGGAATACTTCTCATCCCACAGGGCGTTCCAGCTCGTGACCTCGTCGACGTATTTGGTGTTGTAAATGATGCCTACGCTGCCCCAGGTATACGGCACCGAATAGAGGTTGTTCGGGTCGTAAGCTGTGTTTTTATAGGCGTCATCGACGTAGCCGTAGTTGGGGATGTTGCTGAAATCGAGCGGCTCGAGCATGCCCTCAGCGATCAGGCGCGCCACCATATAGTCGGAGGGGATGATGACGTCGTATGTGGAGCCGCCGGCCTTGAGCTTGGTGTAGAGGCTTTCGTTGGAATCGAAGGTCATATAATTGACCTCGATGCCCGTGGCCTCGGTAAAGGCGGCGTTGACGTCGACGTAGCCGTCTGTGCCGTCGGAAATATACTGTCCCCAGTTATACACATTGATCGTCGTCCCGGCGGGCCCTTCGGAGTTATCGCAGGCGGCGAAAATCGAAAGGGCGAGGACGAAGGTTAAAAGAATCGCGCAGAGTTTTTTCATGTTGTGACCCTCCTTCTTCCGGCGGAAAAGATGCGCCGGGCCTGATTGGTTCTTTTCTCATCCCGCGCCTGAAGCAGATTCATGAGCACCATCACCATCAGGATCGTGATGAAAAGCAGCGTGAAAAGAGCGTATATCTTGGGGTGCAGCGGCTTCTTCGTGTAGTTGTAGATTTCCACGGGCAGCGTGATGAAATTCGGCCCGTATACGAAATACGAAATCACGAAGTCGTCGAGGCTCATCGTAAAGCTCATCAGCGCGCCGGAGATGACCCCCGGCATGATCTCATAGAGTATCACCTTGAAGAACGCCTGGATGGGCGTGCAGCCGAGGTCCAGCGCGGCGTCGCGCAGATCCCGGTCCATCTGCGTGAGCTTGGGCAGCACCGAGAGTATCACGTAGGGCAGGTTGAATGTGACGTGCGCGATGAGCAGCGTGAAAAAGCCCAATATGCTGTTGATCTTGAGCGTCTGCCCGATGAAGGCGAACAATAGCGCGAGCGATACGCCGGTCACGATCTCCGGGTTCGTCAGGGGGATGTTCGTCACGGCGAGGGTCAACTGGCGAAGCTGCTTTCCCATGGCGTGTATGCCGAGCGCCGCCATGGTGCCGAGCAGGGTCGCGGATAGAGAGGACAGCACGGCGACGATCAGCGAGTTGCCAAGAAGCGGCAGCAAAACGCCGTCGCGGAACAGCTCCGAGTAGCGCGAAAGGGTAAAGCCCTTGAGCACCGCGATGTCGTTGCCGGAATTGAACGAGGCGACGGCCAGCACGATCATGGGCACATACAGGAAGATGAGCACGATGATCGTGAAAATCCTGTTGAACCGCCTCATACCGTCACCATGCTTTCGCCGTCGTCGCCCGAGAAGCGGTTCATCAGCGCGATGCACGTGAACACCACCGCCATCAGCCCCAGCGACATGGCGGCGCCGAGGTTGGGATTATAGGCGGTTTTGAACTGGCTTTCGATCACGTCGCCGATGAGGGCCGTGCCCGAGGAGCCGAGCTTCTGGGAAATGTAGAAGGTCGAAACCGCGGGGACGAACACCATCGTGACGCCCGAGATCATACCCGGCAGGGAAAGCGGCAGCACGACCTTGCCGAACACCTGGCGGGAGTTGCAGCCGAGGTCCTGCGCCGCCTCGATCAGGCGCGGGTCTATCTTCATGATGACCGAGTAGAGCGGCAGTATCATATACGGCAGGAAGTTATACACCATGCCGAGTATCACCGCGCCGTCGTTGCGGATCAGCGGCAGCGGCCTGAGGCCGAGCGTTATGATGAAGCGGTTGATGATGCCGGTATCCTCCAGCAGCGCCACCCACGCGAGGGTGCGCAGCAAAAAGCTCATGCACATGGGCAGCATCACGAGCATGTAGAGGAAGCGCTGCTTCCTGGGCGAGCAGCCGGCGATGTAATAGGCGACCGGATAGCCGATGATAAGGCACAGCAGCGAGGACACCAGCGCAAGCCACGCGGACTTGAACAGTATGGAGCCGTATTGCCCGAGCAGCACGATGTTTCGGAAGGTCGCTTCGCCCGTGACGGTATCCGTGAACGCGAAATAAAACACGATCGCCAGCGGGATGATCGTGAACACGGCCATCCATACGAGGTAGGGCACCGCGAGCATCTTATTCTTCATCGCGCTCCTCCTGCGGGAGGGCCTCGTCCTCCTCGCCGATGACGGCGTCGGGATCGTTGATCTCATCGTATTCCGCCGAATAGGAGCTGTAATCCCCGTACATGCCGGAGTATTCGGTCTTCTTCATGACGTGGATGTCGTCGGGCGTCAGTTTTATGCCGATGTGCGCGCCCTCGGGCTGGTGGTCGGTGGTCTGTATGAGCCACTTGAAGCCCTTGAAGTCCACGATGATGTCGTAGTGCACGCCTTTGAAGGTGACGGAAGTCACCGTGCCCGAAAGGTGCCCCGCGTCCGCGGGCACGATGTCGATGTCCTCCGGACGGATGACCACGTCCACAGGCTCGTTCTTCCCGAAGCCTTTGTCCATGCACTTGAACTTGCGGCCGAAGAACTCCACGAGGTAGTCGTCGCGCATGACGCCGTCGAGTATGTTAGATTCGCCTATGAAGTCCGCGACGAACGCGTTCTTCGGCTCGTTGTAGATATCCTCGGGCGTGCCGATCTGCTGTATGTGGCCCCTGTCCATGACGACGACGGTGTCGCTCATGGTGAGCGCCTCCTCCTGATCGTGCGTCACATAAATAAAGGTGATGCCGAGCTGCTGTTGTATGCGCTTGAGCTCGTTTTGCATATCCTTGCGAAGCCGAAGGTCCAGCGCGCCGAGCGGTTCGTCCAATAAAAGCACGCCGGGCCGGTTCGCGAGCGCGCGCGCGATGGCCACGCGCTGCTGCTGGCCGCCGGAAAGCGTGGTGGTCCTGCGGTTTTCAAAGCCTTTGAGGGAAACGATCTCGAGCATCTCGTTGACGCGCGCGTCTATTTCATCCTCCGAAAGCTTCGCGATGCGAAGGCCGAAGGCGATGTTGTCGTAAACGTCCAGGTGCGGGAACAGCGCGTATTTCTGAAACACCGTGTTCACGCGGCGTTTGTAGGGCGGCACGTTGGAAACATCCTGCCCGTCGATGAGTATTTTGCCTTCCGTGGGCAGTATAAAACCCGCGATGAGGCGCAACGTCGTCGTCTTGCCGCAGCCGGAAGGGCCCAGCAGCGTCAGGAACTCGCCGTCGCGAATGTACAGGTTGATGTTTTTGAGAGCGTCCTCCCCGTCGAAGGTTTTGCGCACGCCGACGAGATCGATCAGGTGTTTGGACATCGTTCCCCCGTTCTCAGAAGCTGGGCGGGGTGGCGACCCACAGCACCTTCGCTTCCGTTTTGCCGTTGTTGACGATATAATGGACGCTCGAGGGCTTGAAGCAGAAGCTCGAGCCGCGGCGTACCTTGATTTCGCGCCCGCCCAGATGCAGCGCGACGCCGCCGGCGAGCACATGGCCGAACTCCTCGCCCTCATGCGGATCGTCCTCGGGCGTCCGTCCGCCGGGCGCAAGCGACACGAGTATCGGCTCGAGCAGGTTCTTCTGCGCGTTGGGGATAAGCCAGTGGATGGCGTGGCCCGCCTCAAGGTCCTCCTTGACGAACACGTCGTCCGCGCCGAAAACCACCTTTTCCTCGCGCGGCTCCGCGAAAAAGTCCGCGAGGTCCGTGCCCAGCGCTTCGAGTATATCCGTCAGCGTGGCGATCGAGGGGGAGGTCAAATCCCGCTCGAGCTGCGAGATGAAACCCTTGCTCAGTTCCGTGCGCGCCGCCAGCTCCTCCTGCGTAAGGCCGAGGCGGATGCGTCTTCGCCTGATCTTTTCGCCGATTCGCACGCGTTTGCCCTCCCTTCGGCGGAAGCACAGTCGTAAACCTTTTGTTTAGAATGTCTAAACCGCCGGATGCTATTAAACCATTTTTGACGCTTCTTGTCAATATAGTATTGTTAAACATCGTGTTTAGAAGGGATATATTTTCCGCGCCGGCTTTGCGCGGGATATGTCCGGTTCTTCCTTTATAAACGCGCGTTTTTTGCGGCGCTAAAAAAAGCCCCTGATCAGGGCTTTTTTGATGACAGCGCAGCGTGCGGGGAGTCCGCGCGGAGCGCAGATTTCGCGGGTTTCAACCGCGCGCGAGTTCGCGTATTTCGGCCACGAGCGGATAGGGATCGACGTAGCGGTGCTCCGGCGTGATGATCGAGAGGTGCAGGTGCGGCGCGTCGCTGTTGCCCGTGTCGCCGACGTTGCCTATGACCTGCCCGGCTTCGACCCGGTCGCCGACCTCCACCCATTTGGTGCGCTCCACCATGTGGCAGTAGGTGAAGCGGAAGCCGTAATCGTCGAGTATCATCACGTAGTTGCCCGCGATATCCGTCCAGCCTATGTAGAGCACGGTACCCGCGCCGCAGGCGTGTATGATCCTGCCCTCGGGCGCGGTGATGTCCGTGCCCATGTGGTGGCGCGTGGCGTCGGAGCGCTCGTCGTACCATCCCTCTTTGATATGGCGCTTGGGCAAAGGCTCCGCGAGGGTTTCGGCGTAGCCCTCAGGGAAAGCGTAGGCGCCGTCGGAGTTGGTTTCGCTCCCGTCCTCGTTATAGACGGTGTTCAGGTAGCAATAGACCGTCAGCGCGTTGTATTGGACGTCGGGCGCTTCGTTTTCGAAGAACGCCTCAAAGGGGGGCAGCGCCACGTTTACGGCAAGCGCGCCGTTTTCGTAGGCCACGTCCACGCCGCTCAGGCGAAGGAGTTTCGCGTCGGCGGTTTCGGCGCAGTCGCAGCAGAGCGCGACCATGAAGCGCCAGTCCGCCTCGGGGCAGGTCAGCCCGAGCGCCGCATCCGGGTCAAATTCCCGCGCCGCCGCGAGCGCGGCGTTTGCGGCGGCGGAGACGGCCGCCTCGTAGTCGTCCGCCATGCCGGTGAAGAGGTGGCGAAGCTCCATGAGCTCCGCGAACGTCGCGATCTCCTGCCCGGTGTCGTATTTGTCGTAGTTGAGCTTGAAATGCCCGTTAAAGACGGCGCGGGCCCTGAGGGCGATGTCCGCGTCAGAAGCGGGGGACGGGGACGGCGAAGGGGAGGGCGCAAGCGCGGCCGTCGCCGCGGCGGTCGGGGCGGGAGAAGCCGTGGAATCCCCCGCGCCCGCGGGCATGGTGCAGCCCGAGAGCGCGAAGCAGCAGGCGAGGGCGGCGAGGCCCGCGCGAAACGCCGGGTTTTTTATGAATGCATGCATGAACAGACGATCCTCCGCAAACTTCAACGCAAAATATTATCTCACACATTCGCAATGAATTCGACGGGTTATTTATGAATTTTTCATGGAGAAGCGAACGATCCCCGCCCGGGCTTTCGTAAGCCGGTCCTTCGCGGCGCGGGCCGCCCGCGAACCGGGCATGCGGAAGCAATTCGCGCAAGTCAAGAGGGGCGGCCAAGCGGCCGCCCCCCGGTTTGGTTTTCGCCGATCGAAATGGAGATTACTTGCCGAACTGGGCGTCGTTGTTGCCGCTCTCGGTGATCCACATTTCGAGCATGTTGATCGGGTCGTTGAAGTCGGCGATCCAGCCGTTGCGGCTCACGTCGAAGTTGCCGGCCTTGCGCTCGGCGAGCAGGGTGTCCCAGTCCACCGTCTTGATGGTCATGTTGATGCCGATGGCCGCGAGGTCCTGCTGGATGCACTCGGCGACGGCGACATGGGCCGTGGACTCGTTGATCAGGTACTCGAAGTTGATCGGGGTCTTGGAGGAGAGCTTGCCGTCCTCGAACTCGTAGCCCGCGGACTCGAGCAGCGCGATGGCGGCCTCGACGTCGGGCGTGGACTTGCCGTAAGCGTCGTTGGACTCATGGAAGACGCCGCCGTTGCCGTCGAGCATGCCCACGGGGATGAAGCTCGTGGCGGGAAGCTGGCCGGTCTGGCCGACGGTCTCAACGATATACTCGCGGTTGACCAGCGCGCCGAACGCGCGCCGCATCGCGGAGGCCTGCTCGGGGGTCTTGCCCTTGAACAGCGGGGACTTGACGTTGAAGCAGACATAATAGGTGCCGAGCTCGGAAACCGTGTAGAACTCGGGGTCCTGCGTGCTCAGCAGCGTCTGGATCTCGTCGTTGGGCACGGTGTCGATGAAGTCGAGGTCGCCCGCGCGATAAGCGGCGTAAATGGCCACGTCGTCGGCGGAAAGCATGAACTCAAGCTTCTCGAGCTTCACGTTGGCGGCATCCCAGAAGTTGGGGTTCTTCACATAGACCATGCTCTCGTTGTGCGTCCAGCTCTGGAGCATGAAGGGGCCGCTCGACACGAAGCCGGCCTCGAGAGCCCACGCGCCCGCGTCGACGATGTTGCCGTCGGCATCCTTGAAGCCCTCGGCAGCCTCAACCTGGGACTGCTTGACGGCGTAGAAGGTCGGGAACGCCATGAGGTCGAGCATGTAGGCGCAGGGCGCTACGAGCGTGACGGTGAGGGTGTTGCCCTCGGCCTTGACCTGGAGCTTGTCGGGATCAACGCTGACGAGCTTCTTCCCGGGGGTGCCGTCCTCGTTGGTGATGTCTTCATAGGTGCCGATCTGGTCGTAGCCCGCGATGCCGGAGAGCATGTAGGCGTAGTCCGCGCCGGTCTGGGGGTTGGCGGCGCGCTTCCAGGAATACTCGAAATCGGCCGCGGTGAGGGGGCTGCCGTCGCTCCACTTGAGGCCGTCCTTGAGCGTGAAGGTGTAGGTCAGGCCGTCCTCGGAGACGGTGTAGCCGGAAGCGAAGTTGGGCGCGGGATTGCCCGTGGAGTCGTAGGTGTACAGACCGCCGAAGCTCGCGGCCGCGAGGCACGCGCCGTCGACCGAGCTGTTGAGGGCGGGATCAAGACGGTCGGGCTCGGAGGCGAGCTGGAGGCGGAGCGTATCGGAAGTTCCGTTGGTGCAATACAGGAAGAACTTCGTGCCGAACGCGTTCGAGAACATCCCCTCCAGGGTCGGCTTCATCATGTAGCTGTCATTGTAATGATAGATGGGCATGATGGCGCCGGTCTCCATGAGTATGTCCTCGGCCTGATGCATCAGCGTGACGCGCTGCGCAAAGTCGGTCGTGGTTTTGATCTGCGCGATCAGGCTGTCATACTCGGTCCAATCCGGGGCCCAACTGACCTTGCCGCCGGAATCCTTGTCGCCGCAGGCGCTGGACAAGGCAAGCACCATCGTAACGGCAACGAGGAGCGCAATAATCTTTTTCAGGTTCATTCTACCTTCCTCCTTATATGTTTTCCTTTATCGCAATCGCTGCGAACCATGCAAACACAAGAATACCATGATTTGCATCGATTGTAAACATAAACACATTCACAGGCGCGCGGCTACTTGTTCCAGCAGGCGACGAAATGGCCGCCGCCGCGGTCCGTAAGAGGCGGCATGGCCTCGACGCATTTTTCGCTCGCGAAGCGGCAGCGCGTGCGGAAGGCGCAGCCGCTGGGCATCTTCAGAGGGCTCGGCACGTCGCCCTCGAGCACGATGCGGTGGCGCGCGCGCGCGCTTTTCGGATCGGGCACGGGCACGGCGGACATCAGCGACACCGAATACGGATGTATGGGATGCTCGCAGAGCTCATCCGCCCCGGCGAGCTCGACGAGCTTGCCCAGATACATCACCGCGATGCGGCGGCTCATGTGCTGCACGATGAGAAGGTCGTGCGCGATGAACAGGTACGCGATGCCGAGCTTGTTTTGCAGATCCTCGAAGGTGTTGATGATCTGCGCCTGTATGGAAACGTCCAGCGCGCTCACAGGCTCGTCGCAGACGATGAACTTCGGGTCGACCGCGAGCGCGCGCGCGATGCCGATGCGCTGCCTCTGCCCGCCGGAAAACTCGTGCGCGTAGCGCGTGGCGTGCTCGCTCGAGAGGCCCACGAGGTCGAGCAGATACTCGATCTTTTCCTTGCGCTCGGCCTTGCCGGAGTAGAGCTTGTGTATGTCGAGCGGTTCGCCGATGATGTCGCCGACCGTCATGCGCGGGTTGAGCGAGGAGTAGGGGTCCTGGAACACCATCTGCATGTCCTTGCGGTGGTGCTCGATGTTGGCGGAGGTGATCTCCTCCCCGTCGTAGAAGATCTGGCCGCCGGTGGGCTTATAAAGGTGGATGATCGAGCGGCCCACGGTGGTCTTGCCGCAGCCGGACTCGCCCACGAGGCCGAGCGTTTCGCCCTCCCCTATGGTGAAGGAAACGTCGTCCACGGCCTTGAGGGGTGTGGTTTCGAACAGCCCCGTCTTGATGGGGAAATACTGCTTGAGGTTTTTGACCTCGAGAATGGTCTTGCTCATTTCGCGCCACCGCCTTTCGCGGCCTCGTCGTAGACCTGTTTGACGTTCATCCAGCACGCCGCGCAATGGTTTTCGTTGACGGAGATTTCCTCCGGCTGCTCGGAAAGGCAGATCTTCATCGCGCGGTCGCACCGCGAGGCGAAGGCGCAGCCCTTGGGCATGTTCAACAGGTCCACCGGCGAGCCGCCGATGGGCTGCAGCCGGATATGCCCCTGGCCGAGCTTGGGGATGGAACGCATCAGGCCCTTGGTGTATTCATGCTTGGGATTGTAGAAGATTTCATCCGCCGTGCCGCGCTCGCACACGCGCCCGGCGTACATGACGATGATCTCGTCGCACATGTCGGCGATGACGCCCAGATCGTGCGTGATGATGATGATCGCCATGCCCATCTTCTTTTGGAGATCCTGCATGAGCTCGAGTATCTGCGCCTGTATGGTCACGTCGAGCGCGGTGGTCGGCTCGTCCGCGATGAGGATGTCCGGCTCGCAGGCGAGCGCCATGGCGATCATGGCCCTCTGGCGCATGCCGCCGGAGAGCTCGTGCGGATATTGCTTCACGCGCTTCTCGGGGTCGTTGACGCCCACGAGCGTGAGCATCTCGATGGCCCGCGCGCGCGCCTCGCTGCGGTTTCGGTCGGTGTGCAGCATGATGGTTTCCATAAGCTGGTTGCCGATCGTGTAGACCGGGTTGAGGCTCGTCATCGGGTCCTGGAATATGATGCTGATCTTGCGCCCGCGAAGAGAACGGATCTTGCGCTTGGAGTATTTGAGCACGTCCTCATTCTTGAAGAACACCTCGCCTCCGACCACTTTGCCGGGGTCGACGAGTATGCGCAGTATCGAGTACGCCGTCACGGACTTGCCCGAGCCGGACTCGCCGACGATGCCGAGCACCTTTCCCTTTTCAAGGCCGAAGGAGATGCCGTTGACGGCGCGCACCACGCCCGCGTCCGTGAAGAACGCGGTCTGGAGATCCTTTACCTGCAATAACGTATCGCTCATAGGGCTCACTTCCTCAGTTTGGGATCGAACGCGTCGCGAAGACCGTCGCCCAGTAGATTGAACGCGAGCACGATCAGGCAGATCGCGACCGCCGGGAACACCAGCTTGTAAGGATAGCTCTCCAGGCCCTGGCGTGCGGCGTTGGCGAGCGAGCCGAGGCTCGGCATGGGCGCCTGCACGCCCAGGCCGATGAAGCTCAAAAAGCTTTCCGTGAAGATCGCGTTGGGAATCTGCAGCGCGGTCGAAATGAAGATCACGCTGATGCAGTTTGGCAGTACGTGCTTCTTCACGATGCGCACGGGCTTCGCGCCCAGCGCGCGGGCGGCGAGCACGTACTCGTTTTTCTTTATGGAAAGGATCTGCCCGCGCACGAGCCGCGCCATGCTCACCCAGTACAGCAGGCCGAACACGATGAACAGGCTGATCATGTTCGTGCCGATCTTCTCGAGCGAGGTGTGGGCGATGGCGTCCTTCAGGAGCGGGTCGAGCACGACCGAAAGCAGGATCACCATCAAAAGGTCGGGCAGCGAGTAAATGATGTCGACGATGCGCATCATGACGAGATCCGTCCTGCCGCCGACGTAGCCCGAAACCGAGCCGTACACGAGGCCGATCATGAGCACGATCAGGCTCGCGAACAGGCCGACGCTCAGCGACACGCGCGCGCCGTACACGACGCGGATGAAGTAATCCCGGCAGAGGGCGTCCGTGCCGAATATGTGCGGGAAGATTTCCTCCCCGTTGGCGATGGCCTGCTGCTCGAGCTCGGAGAACTGCATGGGCGGCATGTTTTTCGCGGTCTTGTCGCGCACGCCGCCGACGGTGATCATTTCCTCGTAGCCGTAGGGCACGATCATCGGGGCGAACACGATGGTGATGATCATGAGCAGCAGCACGATGAGGCTGCCCACGGCGAGCGGGTTTTTGAAGAGCTTCTTCATGCCGTCCTTAAAGAAGGTGGACGGCTCGCGCATCTGGCTGTGCTGCTCCTTCTCCTCGGCGCTCGCCGGCTCGAACTTGGATACGTCGAGCTGGAGGCTCAAAAGATGCTTCTTGGGGATCTGATCTATCTCGTTCATGCTGACGCCTCCATTAATCAAAGCTGATCTTCGGATCCACGAGCTTGTAGATCAGATCGCTGATGAGCGTGGCGATGACCATGAGCACGGCCAGGAAGATCGTCGTCGCCATGATCATGGGATAATCGCGATTCGTGATGCCCGTGACGAATTTGGAGCCGAGGCCGCCTATGGTGAAAACCGTCTCCACCACGAGGCTGCCCGTGAGTATGTACGCGACCATAGGCCCCATGTAGGTGATGACGGGGATGAGCGCGTTTCGGAGCGCGTGTTTGTAGATGACCTTGCTCTCGGCCACGCCCTTGGAGCGGGCGGTGCGGATATAGTCCTGCCCGAGCACGTCGAGCATAGAGGATTTCGTCAGGCGCGTGATGTAGCTCATCGGGTAGAGCGCGAGCGCCAGTATGGGCAGGAAGTAGTTCTGCTGTCCCGTCGCCGACCAGACCTGGAACCAGTTGAGCTTGAGGCAGAACGTCAGCAGCAGTATCGTCGCGAGCACGAAGCTCGGTACGGACACGAACAGCGTCGTGAAGAAGATGATGACGCGGTCGAACACGCCGTTTCTCCTCAGAGCCGCGATGGAGCCGAGCACCAGACCCACGACGAGCGCCGAGAGCGCGGCGACGCCGCCGAGCCTGGCGGACACGGCGAAGGATTCGGTGAGGGTCTGCATGATGTCCCGCCCGGTTTTGAGCGAAATGCCGAAGTCGCCCTGGAATAGATCGGCGATGTAGTACAGGAACTGCACGCCGACGGGCTTGTTCAGATGGAACCGCTCCTCGAGCACGGCCCGGACGGCCGGGTCCGGCGCCTTTTCTTTTTCAAACGGTCCGCCGGGAATCGCGTTCATCGAGAAGAAGGTGAGCGTAATGATGATGAACACCGTCACCACGGCGAGACCGAGCCGCTTCAATATGTACTTCCACATATGAGTCGTTCTCTCCTCCATGTTGGGAGCGCGGATTCTCGCGCTCCGGCCTGGTATTTTGCCGAGTCTATATCGGAAACCCTATTGACAGTTTTCTAAATCATACTGCGCGTCCCGTCATATGTCAAGGATTTATACATCGTGCGCGCGGTGTAAAAATATAGGTGTTTTGGTTTATTCCCCTGTACAAATGACGTGAATATCAAAGTGAGTTAATGTATATATTTGCATCGAATTGCAGGAGCGGCGCTTGCGCCGGCGCATGGGCGGCGTTATAATAAACAGGCCGCCGGACGGGCGGAACCGCCGCGCGGCGGCGAAAAAAAACGGGTTTTATGCTTTCCGAAAAAAAAGAAATAATACAATCCCCGGGATTTCCCCGCGCCCGGATGCGGCGCGCAAAGAAACGCCGGAGCCCGCGGCGGGGCTTCGACATCCGTTTTCCGGGGAGCGGACGCGCCTACCTGCTGTTGTAGACGAGGTTCTCGAGCTCGAATTTGGGCGTGATCACGGGCTTGCCGGTTTCGTCGAGCAGCACGCTCAGCCCGCCGGCGTATCCCGCCTGGTGGAAGAAATAGTTGACGCCCGTCTTCGTGTCGACCCAGATTTCGCTGCTGCCGTAAAAACGGCTCTCCCCAAAAATTCTGAAAAAGCGTTTCTCCTTGCCTGCCATACCTTACCCCCGTGTCTTCGTTCATCATATCGCCGCTCGCTCAGGGCCGCCCAAGGGCGATGAGCGGGATGCGCATCTCCCGTTCGTCCAGCCCCGCGTGCGTGGACGCGAACCTGCGTGAGTAGCTCGAATGGTTGAGGCTCATATCATTCGTCGCGGCGGCGATGAAGTCGCCCGCGAGCTCGTCGAACCTCGGGTGCGGCTCCCCGTCGCCGAAAAGCTTCATGCGCCTGACCTGCTCGCGAGAAAACAGCGCGAACTCCTTTCCGAACGCCGCCAGAAAGGCGGCGGGGAAGGCCTTTTTGTATTCATCCCTGACGTAGAACGCCGCCGCGCGCGACTCGATCGAGATCGGCCGCTCGAGCATATCCGCGATCTCGGGATAGTCGGTGACGAGATAATAGTCCGTGTCGAGGTGGCCGTGGTCCGCGCTCACGACGAGCAGCGTGTCGTTAAGGTTCTCCGCGAGCGCCTCGGCCCGCTTTTCAAGCATCGCCATGCAATCGGTTACGGCAGGGGCCCTGGAGCCGCACTCGTGCATGAGGCTGTCCGGCTCGGGCCAATAGGCGTAGATATACCTTCGCCCCTCGCCCGCGCAGAGCCGCGAAACCTTATCGAAGAACGCGTCCTCGTCCCGCGCGGGGTCCTCGCCGAAGGGCGCGACGGTATATCCGCGGCCGGCGCCCGCCTCGTCGATCCGCTCGAATATGCTTTTGTAGGGCAGATACCGGTTCCCGACGCGGTAGTCCGCCGCCTGCTTGCCCGTAAGCTTATCGGTGTTGGGGAAGACGTTGACGAGCTTGTCGAGCTCGCTGAAGTACAGCGTCCAGCCGAGCCAGCCGTGCTCCGCGGGCGTGAGGCCGCTCGTGACGGAGGTCGTCGCGGCGACGGTCGTGGACGGAAAAACCGAGGTCATCCCGCAAACGAGGTTTCGCCGGAAGAACCCGTCCGGCGCGAGGTGGTTTTCCAGCGCGTCCATGCCCATGCCGTCGAACAGCATGACGATGACGTTCTTGTAGCGCCGCTTGGCGAGCAGCCGGTCCAGCGCCCCGAGCGTCGGGTGCGCGTGCGGCGCGCCGAACTCCTTCAATATGGAACAGGCGAGGTTGACGGGGCAGTTCGCGTAGTCGGGCAGCATGGTTCCTCCGTTATTCTTGATTGAGCTTCTCGAAGGCGGCTTTCGTGAGCCGGAACGTCAGCGCGTCGTACCGGGCGCCGCGCACATGGCGGATGCCCTGCTTGCGGTCGATTTCGACGAAGCCGAGCTTTTCGATCAGGCCGAGTACGCGGATGTTTCCCGACCAGGTCTGCGTGTACACTTCGCTCGCGCCGTTCTCGATGAGATACCCGATGAAAAGCCTCCACGCGGCGGTCGCGTAGCCCTTGTGCCGCGCCTGCGCGGGCGGTATGTCTATGCCTATGGCAAGGCGGTCCCCCGCGGGCGAATAGAAGCATTGCTCGTCGATGCGGTAGCTGTTGCACCAGCCGATGTGCGTTTGCGCGGCGTCGTTGACGCAGATCTCGAAGCTCGCGCGCGGCTCGTCGTCCTCCCGCGCGCGGGAGAGCTTCCCCGCGCAGCTTCTTCGCAGCGCCGCCTCGTCGAACGGCACGTAGTAGACGTTCGCCGGGTCGTTCTCCCACGGCGCGTCCCAGCCGAGCCACTCGGTTTCGATTGTTTCCCAGCGCACGCGGTCCTCCACGTCGGAGGCGATCATATCCCGCAGTATGACCTTTTCGTCGATCAGGCGCATAAACTCCTCTTTCCGGCCGGAGCCGACTGCCTTAGCTTGCCCGGATGGGCGCCGTTCACACGGGGATCGGCGCGTTCATAGGGATGGCTCAGATCCCCAGTTCCGCCGCCGCCGCGATCCAGTATTCCTCAGGAATCGCAAACGGGGCGGTTTTGCCGTCCTGCCGCGCGAGGCGGGTCACCGTATGAATCAGCGTGCGGCAGGCGTTCCGCCCGGTTCGGACGGTGCTTTCGACCGCCCTCGCCCACATACCGGCCTTTTGCCCGAGGCCGCTCGAATCGAACTCGGCGAGCGCCTCGTCCGCATCGTAGGGAACGCCCGTAAGCTCGACCCGCCATCCGCCGCCTTCGGATTCCATGAGCGCGAACTGCGCCATGCCGGGCGCGCCCTCCGAAAGCCCCGCGCTGCCGATGAAGTACACGGCTCTGTTCCCGAGCGCGCACGCTTTCTGCGCGTGCGTATGCCCGCAAAACAGAAGGTCGGCGCAAATCGCGTCGAGGCATTCCCTCATGCGCGCTTCGTCGTCCGCGATGTATTCGCGCGCGTCCTCGGGCGAGGCGTGGCAGACGGCGAACGGAGCGCAGCCCTCGGGCCGGATGGTCGCCGCGATGGGCATGGCTTCGAAGAAACGGATGTCCGCATCCGTCAGGTTTTCATATGTATACAGCAGGGAACCGTACTGGGAGCAATACGTCCAGCGGCCGCCTTCACCGCGATGACGGCCGATCATGTACTCCTCGCGGTTGCCGCGCAGGAACCACGTTTGGTATTGTGTCTTGCATTCCCGCAGCAGAGCGAGCGTCTTTTGCGGCGAGGGGAAGTCGCTGACGTAATCGCCGAGAAAGACGACGCCGTCGACCCCCTCGCGCGCAACCTGCGCGAGCGTTGCCCGAAGCGCGACATGGTTGCTGTGGATGTCGCCGACGAGGGCGAGCTTCATGATGATCCCCGCATGCTGATCATAATCCCCCCGCCGCCTCGGGATACGCGTTTTCCCGAAGCCAGCGCTCAAACAGATGCTTGAGCTTGCGCCCGCTTTCCTGTTCGCAGAGCCGGATGAACTCCGCCGCGGGCGCCGTCCTGCAGGCGAACTCCTTGAGATAGCGCGCGTTCTTATACGTCGCGCGCAGGGTTGCGTCATACCGCCCGCGCTCGGGAGAGGGTTCGACCGGGATCTCGTATTTCATTGTGCTTGCGCCATGCTCCATCTATTTTGGCTCCTTCCGCTCCCTTCGCTTCCACGCCAGCCAGTTTTTATCCAGCACAGTTGCCTTTTCCCGCGCGAACAGCTCGTCGCAGGGAAAATCCGCGCACTGCCCGCAATAGGCGAGGCCGCGCTCCTGCACGCAGTCGAAGGTGAAGCAGTTCCCTTTTTCATGGGCCGCGCGGCAGCCCGCGCATTCGCCCTTAATGTAGGTGGGGCAGCTCCCGCAGTAGAAGCCGCATCTGCCGATCAGTCCGTCCATGCCTATCCTCACCGACCAGAGTTCGCGCGCTTTGACGGTCAATTTTCCGGCTGAAATATTTAGTTTATCATACCATATTGTGGGAGAGAATGGAACGGCGCTTGCGTTTGGCGCGCAATGTGTTATAATATCGAAAACCCGTGGGGGAACGACAGGCTATGAAAGTCATTTTCGCGACCAACGCCTATTGCGCGACCTGTGCCTATTCTGATTCGAATAGGCTTTGGCCACGCGCGCCGCGTTAACCCCGGTTCACGAAGCGCAACGATCGGCCGAAGCTTTTATGCTCCGGCCTTATTTTTATCTTGAGGAGGATTCATATGGACGCGCGGGAACTTTTCGACATCGTCAAACGGGACGCGGTGACGATCTGCTCCGAGGAAGGGCTTCGGCAAAAGCTGCTCTCCGGCAGGAAGCTTCGCGTCAAGTTCGGCGCGGACCCGAGCCGCCCGGATCTGCACCTCGGACATTCCGTGGTGCTCAGGAAGCTCAGGCTGTTTCAGCAGCTCGGCCACGAGATCATATTCGTCATCGGGGATTTTACGGGCATGATCGGGGACCCGACGGGCAAGAGCAAAACGCGCGCGCAGCTCACTTTCGAGCAGACGCGCGAGAACGGCCGCAGCTATTTCGAACAGGTCGCCAAGATACTCGATCCTGGGAAATCCGTCGTCGCCTATAATTCCGAATGGCTCGGCGAACTGCGCTTCGCGGATGTGCTCGGCCTCGCCTCGAAATACACGCTCGCGCGCGTGCTCGAGCGGGACGATTTCGCGAAACGGCTCGCCGGGAACCGGCCCATAGGCCTGCACGAGCTGTTTTATCCGCTCATGCAGGGGTACGATTCCGTCGCGCTCGAAGCGGACGTCGAGGTCGGCGGCACGGACCAGACATTCAACCTGCTCGTCGGGCGCGCGCTGCAGAAGGATTATGGGCAGACGCCGCAGGAGGTCGTCACCTTCCCGCTGCTTCCCGGGCTCGACGGCAAGGAGAAGATGAGCAAGTCGCTCGGCAATTATATCGGCGTGGACGAAGCGCCGGAAACGATGTTCGAGAAGTGCATGCGCGTTTCGGACGATATGCTCGGGGATTGCTTCCGCCTCACGACCGACCTCGCGCCGGCGGATTATGAGGGCCTGATCGCGCGCGACGTCCGCGCGGCGCATTTCGCCTACGCGCGCGAAATCATAAAGCTTTATCACGGGGCGGAGGCGGCCGCGGCGGCGGAGCGCAGGTACCGCGGCGTCGCCTCGGGCGCGCTTCCCGAGAGCATGGATGAAATCGCCTACCCCGGAACGGACGCGACGCTCGTCGCGCTCGTGCGCGCGGCGGGATTCGCCGCGAGCAACGGCGAGGCGCGAAGGCTTATTGAGGGCGGCGGGATAAAAATAGACGGTGAAACCGCGCTCGACGCGTTCGCCGTCGTATCCGGAAAGCGGGAGATCGTGCTGCAGCGCGGAAAGAACAGGTTTGCGCGCGTGCGCATGGGCTGAAATCCCGTTTATACCTTCGTTTTGCGCAAGAAGCCTCGGCGCTGCCTGTGAATTTCGGGATTGATATTATACCGCGCGGCGGAGGGAATGGAAACGGCAACGCGCGTCAGAACCCAAGCCTCGCGCGCTCCTCGCCGGCGACGGATTTATCCAGCCGCTCGAACAGGATGGAAACCTTGGGCAGACGATGCC
>ERZ795030.3245-NODE-3245-length-17683-cov-5.150045_pt1 | contig 17683 bp, 14 predicted proteins | sample MGYA00375122_ERZ795030 | MGnify/ENA primary metagenome ERZ795030 (study PRJEB30165, sample SAMN05720146) | activated sludge metagenome | isolation source: anaerobic digester from wastewater treatment plant | place: Japan | collected 2015-04-20 ... | reverse complement strand
GATCACTTCGTGGCCGCCGTGTTTCCTCTGGCGAACACCGGGTGCGGGCGGCTGGAATGACCTGGGACGACCCGTCAGGAAGGCAATGTCCCCTTCCGGGGACATTCAAGGGTCCGGTCTTATCGGCCGCTGCCAGTGTGCCGTTTAAAATTTATGGCGATGGTCTCGCAGGGGCAGCGGCCGCCGTCCGTTCTCATCAAGGGCTTCATGCTGGGGTAGTTCGCGATGCTTTCGGATCTCGATTTTCAGCAAGTCGAATGGACACCGGCGGCTCCACCCGAACAGGGCGAAAGCGACACCCTCCTGCTGACTGATTCCGATCCGGAACGGGGCCGGCGGATCGCCGCCCGCTTCGCCCGGCAGGGCTATCGCTGTCAGCTGGCGGTGGATCATCCCGACGCACTGCGCAAGCTGATTGCCGAGGAGACGGCGCTTGTGCTGCTGGTCTGCGATGGGTCGGCCGCGGAGATCTACCCGTGGCTCGACGCCATCGGCCAGGCGCGCAACGCGCCGGTGCAGCTGGTGCTCGTCCCCGAGGAACGCGACGCCCAGCGAGTCGTCATCCAGGCGGACGCATTCGATTATCTCGTGCTCAGCCGTCTGGACGACCAGGGCTACTGGGAGCCGATCCTGCAACGCGCGCTGCGCCAGCATCACGCCAATCGCGAAGCCTTCGCGGTCCGCCGCATCCTGCGCCACAACACGGTGATCTTCGACGCATCGCCCGACATGATCCTCGTCTTGGACGGCAATCGCCGCATCCTGCACTGCAACCTGGCGGTGGAGAACTACACGGGGCGCGCGCGGCGGGAGCTGATCGGCGAGCGCGCGCACCAGGTGCTCTGCGGCGACCATCATTCGGCCGAGGCTTGCCCGTTGGGCGGCGGGTTGCACGAGGGAGACCGCACGCGCCCGATCTGTCGCATGCAGCGGCGAACGCAAACCTTCCAGATGCGTTCAATCCCCCTGTTTACGCGCGACGGCAAGGTCTGGGGGACGATGGAGATCCTCCAGAACGTCACGGAACTGATCCAGGCCGAGCAGGCGCTCAATCACCGGCTTGAAATTGAGAAGCTCATCGCCGAAATCTCGGTTGAGTTCGCCCATAACGAGGACATGGACCAGGCAATCCACCGCACGCTGGCGCGCATCGGCCTCTGGAGTCAGGCCCTCAACACCTATGTCTTCCTGTTGCGCGAGGATAAGCAGTTCGGCGATCTGGTCTATGAATGGACGGCGCCGGGGGCCGAGCCGATCGGGCCGAAAGTCCAGAACCTGCGCATGGCGGATTTCCCCTGGTGGCGTGAACAACTGGAGGGCGATGGACTCCTGCGGATCACCGACGTTTCGCAACTGTCCCCGACGGCATGGCGCGAACGACGGGTTTACGAGGAACTGGGGATCCAATCGCTCCTCGCGCAGCGCCTGTTTCTGTACTCCGATCTGATCGGATTCGTCGGTTTCGCCAATCTGCCCAACACGAGCGTGCTGCATAAGAGCGACCAGGTGCTGTTGGAAGTGACGGCCGGGTTGATCTGCTCGGGGTTGGAACGCAAGCGGCGCCAGCAGGAACGCGACCTGCTGGCCCAGGCGATCGACGCCTCGGAAGAGATCATCCAGATCACCGACATGGAGGGCCGCCTGCAATATATCAACCCGGCCTTCGAGCGCGTGACGGGGTGCCCGCCGGAGGAAGCCGAGAATCATACGCTGCTGAGACGCCAGGGCACCGAGGAGGATCGCCGGCGGGCCGAGGAGATCCGGCAAACCCTGCACAAGGGGGGGGTCTGGCGCGGACGGATGTCGCGCCGCCGTTGCGACGGCCGGAGTTACGAGGAGGATGTCACGATTTCGCCGATCCGTAATGCGCAGGGCGAAATCGTTCACTGCGTGGCGATCCGCCGCGACGTGACCGAGCAGGTCCACATGGAAATGGATCTGCGCCATGCGCAGAAGCTTGAATCGATCGGCCAGCTTGCCGCGGGCATCGCGCACGAGATCAACACGCCGATCCAGTATGTGGGCGACAACACCCGCTTTCTTCAGGAGTCATTCGTCGATCTGATCGGCCTGGTCGAGATGTACCGGCAGCGGATCGCGCGGCTGGGGGCGCCCAACCCGCCGGCGGTCGCGCAGATCCTGGCCGACTTGCGCGCCCACGAGGAGGAATTTGATCTGAATTTCCTCACCAGCGAGGTGCCGCAGGCAATCCGGCAATCGCTCGAGGGGATCGAGCGGGTGGCGACTATCGTGCGCGCGATGAAGGAGTTTTCGCACCCGGGCAATCACCAGAAGGTGCTGGTGGACCTCAATCGCGCGATCGAGAGCACCGCCACGGTCTCGCGCAGCGAATGGAAATACGTCGCCGAGCTGACGACCGATCTGGATCCGGCGCTGCCGCCGGTCGCGTGCTACCCCGGCGAGCTGAACCAGGCGTTGCTCAATCTGATCATCAACGCGGCCCAGGCGATCGGCGAACGAAAACGCGATACGACGTGCGGCAAAGGCTCGATTCACATCACGACGCGCTATTTGAAGGATGCCGACCAGGTGGAAATCCGCATCCGGGACGACGGCGGCGGCATTCCCGAGGAAATTCGCGACCGGATTTTCGATCCCTTCTTCACGACCAAGCCGATCGGCAAGGGGAGCGGTCAGGGCCTCCCGATCGTTTACTCGGTGATTCACGACAAGCACGGCGGGCAGGTCGATTTCGTATCGTGCGTCGGCGAGGGCAGCGTCTTCAAGCTGCGACTGCCGGTCGCCAAGATGGAAGACCCGGCTGAAGTCGTGGCGGAGCGTGCTCCCCTCCCCGACGCCGCCACCTTCCCCGCGTGAGGAACCGATGACGACGCCAACCGCCCATGTCCTGTTCGTGGATGACGACCCGAACATTCTGCGCGGCCTGCGACGCATGCTGCGCTCGATGCAGTCGCAGTGGACGATGGATTTCGTGCCGAGCGGACAGGAAGCGCTCGAGTTGCTCGCCCAGCGGCCGGTCGACGTGCTGCTGAGCGACATGCGAATGCCGCGGATGGACGGCGCGACCCTGCTGCATGAGGTGCGCCGGCGGCATCCCGGCGTGATCCGCATCATTCTTTCGGGCCATTCCGACAGCAATCTGATTCTGCATAGCCTGGGCGCCACGCATCAGTTTCTGGTCAAACCGTGCGACCCCGACCGGCTGAAGGTCACGATCGAACGGGCGCTGGCGTTGAAACGCCACGCGCTTAGCCCGGCGCTGCGCCAGACGGTGACCCGGCTCGATACGCTGCCGGTCACGCCGGCGGACCACCAGGAGCTGGTGCAGGCGATCATTGCGCCGGACGTCTCGCTGCAGCGCATCGCCCAGATCGTCTCACGCGAGGTGGGGATGACGGCCAAGATCATGCAACTGGTCAATTCGTCATTCTTCGGGATTGCGCATCGCGTCGGAACGGCGGCGCACGCGGTCGCGCTGCTCGGGCACGACGTGATCCGGACGCTGGTGCTCGGGACGCAGGTCTTTTCGCGCGACTACCTCGATGCCTCGCCGGAGTTCGATGCCGCCGGTTTCCGTCGGCACAGCCAGCAGGTCGCCGCGCTCGCCAGCCGGCTGGCGGCGCAGATGGGTTGCGATCAGCATCTGATCGATCTGTGTTATTTGAGCGGCATGCTGCACGACGTCGGTCGCCTGCTGCTGGCGGCCGAGCAGGCGCCGCTGTTCGCCGACTGCCTGCGGCGGGCGCGGACCGAACACGTGGCACTCGATACGGTCGAACAGGAGATACTGGGGGTTTCGCACGCCGCACTGGGCGCCGCCCTGTTGCGTGTGTGGGGCTTTGGCGATCCCGTAACCGAGGCGGTCGAGCATCACCATCAGCCGCGCCGGGGCGGCCGCGCCGAGGCGTCGCCACTGGCCTTTATGCATGTCGCCGATGCGCTGCTCAGCCAGACCGGCCGGTTTCCTCACGCCCCGGACGAGCCGTACCTCGCCGAACTGGGCTGGACCGCGCTGCTGCCGGCCTGGCAGACGCTGGCGCAGGAGATGCGGCGGCGCGAGCCAGCGCGCGCGGCGCGGGTGGCGTAGTTCGGCGCGCGACGCCGTGCATGATCAATCTCAATCCTGGATGGGAGCCAGCGCATGACGGATCAACCGCCGATCCCGGTGTTCTTCATCGACGATGACGTCCGGCTGCTCGATTCGGTGCGACGCATGCTCCGCCGCGCCGCGGTTTCCTGGCCGGCAGAGTTCTTTGATGATCCCGCCGCCGCGATCTCGGCCATCGAGGATCAGGAGCACGCCCTGATCGTGACCGACTGGCATATGGCGGGCATCGACGGGCTGGAGGTCTGCCAACGGGCGCACCGTCAACGCGAGTCCACCCAATCCGGGCGCTATGTGATTCTGTTGACCGGCAAGTCCGAGACCGAGCGCGTCGTCGAGGCTCTGGAGGCCGGCGCCGACGACTACATCCGCAAACCGTTCGAGTTGCGCGAACTGCTCGCCCGCATCCGGGTCGGCCTGCGGATTCTGCACCTGCAGCGCGAACTGCACGAAGCCAACCGCCTGCTGCGCGTCCAGGCCGCCACCGATCCGCTGACGGGGCTGGCGACGCGCCGCCACGCCAACGAGTTGCTGGAACGAGAACTCGATCGGGTCTGGCGCGGCATGCAGGCGCTCAGCGTGCTGCTGATCGACCTGGACAAGTTCAAGGCGATCAACGACGGCGAAGGTCACGGGGCGGGCGACAAGGTGCTGCGCCAGGTCGCCCTGCGCGTGCGGGCCAACTGCCGGCGCTACGATACGGTCGCCCGTTGGGGGGGCGACGAGCTGCTGGTGATCTGCCCGCATGCCGCGGCGGCGCAGGCGGGCCGGGTCGCACAGCGGATCCGCAAGGATGTCGACGAGCTACGGATCGCATTCAATGGCAAGGCGCTGCGGTTGACGACCAGCATCGGCGTTGCCTGCGCCGAGCCGGGCCACTGCGAGACGATCGAGCCGCTCGTGGCGCGGGCCGACGAGGCGCTTTACCGGGTGAAGGCGCGCGGGGGCAACGGCGTCTGCCAGGCGGAGCCCCGCTGCGAAGCGACGGGATCGTAACGGTATTGAAGCAAGTGGGAGAGCGATCGATGAGTCTGAGGGACCATGCCGTGCTCTTCGTCGATGACGACGCGAATCTGCTGCAGGCATTCCGGCGCCAGTTTCGCGAGCTGGCCTGCAGGACGCTCTATGCGTCATCGGGTCATGAAGCGCTGGAAATCCTCGATCGTCAACCGGTGAGTCTGATCGTCTCGGACCAGGCAATGCCGATCATGTCGGGCCTGCATCTGATGCGCGTGGTCAAGGCGCGTTATCCGTCGATCATCCGGTTTATTCTGACGGGCAACGCGACGCTCGACCTGGCAGTCGAGGCGATCAACCAGGGCGAGGTCGCGCGCTTCTTCGTCAAGCCGTGCAGTCTGCCGGAGCTCGCCCAGGCGATCCAGCAGGCGCTGGAGAAAGCGGACAAGCCGCCCACAATGGCCCGCCCGGCGCGGGACCAGGCCGTCCACCCGAGCGAATACGACAAGCGGACGACGGGGCTGATGCATGTCGAACGGTCCGGCGACGGCGCCGTGCTCCTTGGCGAAACGGGCGGCAACCTGCGCGACTTCGTCCGCCGGATGCAACAGCAAGACGCCGGCGCGCAAACCGCAACCGAGTCCCCCGCCGCTAATTCGCCTCACACAACCGAAAGCCGGTAATTCCGGAGCACGGCCCGGCTGGATGGGTCATTCCGATCCGTTCCCTCCATTCTTTGCGTCTAGCTAGTTCCTCCCCACATGACTCATCAGGGAATCCCTGAGGGCCGGTCAGTCAAAACCGGAGCTCCATGGGGAGTTCCGTGTCTCAAAAGGGGTACATCCTCCAATCCATGGCGCCGCGCAGGGCTCCGATGATCTCAGTGGCAGGCTTGAAGCACCTGCTGAGTTCATTCGTGGAGATAACGCATGAGCCATCGAATCCCCCAGAACGGCGCCCTGGCTATCCTGACCATTGGCGTGACCACCGGTCACCCGCTCCGTTCGATCCTCGATCTGTTCCGCGACGAAGTCCGCGTGCGCGACGTATCGGATCTGGTTGACGCCAGGCAGGCGGTTGCGGCGGATCACCACGACCTGATCGCGCTGGCGGTCGACCAGCTGGATGCCGCTGCGTTCGAGGATCTGCGCGCGCTGGCCTGCGCCGGGGGGCAACCGCGCATCCTGGTCATCACCACGGCATTTGAGCCGCGGCTGGTCGCTCCGTTCCACGAACTGGGCATCCACGACATCTTCCTGGCCGAGCACTTGAAGGGGGGCCTGCCCCGCCTGATCCAGAATGAAATCCGGCTGCGCCAGTTGGAGCAGCACAATCGCCGCCTGCGCCATCTGCTGGAGGGCCAGAGCACCTGCGGCAAGCTTTTGGGCAGCTCCAAGCCGATGCGCCAGATTTATCGGCGCATCCGCAAGGTCGCGGGACTCGACATGCCCGTCCTCATCTCGGGGGAGTCCGGCACGGAATTGATCGAAACCGCCGAGGCGATCCACGCCCAGAGCAACCGTCCGGGCATGGGCCTGCTGATGGCGGACTGCCGGGATCGTGACGACCAGACGGGCGCCTTCCTGTTTGGGAACGTGGGCGAGCTTCCCGAGGAAGGGGCGCCCCACCCGACCGAGTCGATCTTCGCCTGCGCCGCCGGCGGAACGGTCGTGCTGCAAAACATTGAGTGCCTGGGCCGCGTCGCCCAGGAGCGGCTGCTCCGGTTTCTCATGCATCCCTTCTACCAGGGCGAGACGGCCGCCACGGCGCGGGCGATTCCCCGGCTGATCGTCACGACAAGCGTCGATCTGGCCCCCCAAGTCAATCAGGGGTTGTTTCTGCGCGCGCTCTATAATCGGATCAGCCTGCTGCACATCCGGATTCCCGCGTTGCGCGAGCGGCGCGAGGACATTCCGCTGCTGGCGAACGCCTTCCTGCGCGAGATCCGCGATTCGCAATCGGTTGAGTGCTCGCTGGCGGGCGACGCGCTCCTCGCGCTGTATCAGCACGACTGGCCCGGCAACATCGCGGAATTACGGGAAGTCCTCCAGGCGGCGGTTGCCCGGACGAGCACGCCGGAAATCGGACCGGAGGCTCTGGGGCTGCAACTCCCCTCTCCCGCGTCGGCCGTCGTGGAGCCTATCCCCACGAAGATAGCTGCGCCGGCGCAGCCGGACGACGAGGTCTCGTTCAAGAAAGCGAAGCGGGAGTTCGAGACGAATTACTTCACCCGGCTGTTGGAGAAAGCCAGCGGCAATATGGCCCTGGCCGCGCGTTACAGCCGAGTCGGCCGGCCCTACCTGTATCGCAAGATGCGCGCGATTGGCCTGGACCCCGACGCCTTCCGCCAGACGGCTTGATCCGGAGGGGCGATTTTGGGTCCGAGTTACTCCTGAATCTGCGGTTCACAACGCGCGATGAAAATGGGGGTGAACGTCCGATTCAAACGGCCCCGTCCTTACCGGATCTTTCAGCAGACTTCAGCCCGCGACTTCAGTGGCGGGAACCGGGTACCCATCGCGACAGAGTCCCGTACGGACGGCGGAACCGACTTCAAGCGATCCCGAGAATAGGGAACAGCTTTTCGAGTGAGACGCAGGCAGAGGAAGAACCGGGACGCCTCCCGGCGCGCTGAAGGGCCCCCGAGCTTTACAAATTCCTCGTTGTATCGGAGATATCGATAGGTTACCTTCTTCCTTCGAAGGATGCTTAAGATTCCAAGCAGGTTTTCGGAGTCTCCGGCGCGGGGCGGCGCCGCTTCCTGAGAATGGTCGATGTCACCCAGATGCCTGATTGGACCTGGCAGCTCGCCGACCCCGGCGACGCCCTCCCCACCCGCGTCCTGATCGCGGATGACGATGAGCTGGTGGGCATGCTGCTCGCCCGCCTGCTCACCGCCGAAGGGCACGAATGCCTCCATGTGCGCAACGGCCGTGAGGCGCTGGAGGAACTCGCCCGCTCCAACTGGGACATGATCTTCGTCGATCTGGAAATGCCCGAGGTCGACGGCATCGGCCTGCTCAAGGAAATCGCGCACCACGGCTACGACGTCGTGCCGATCGTGATCACCGGCGGCGCCGACCTGCGGGACGTGATGCAGACCGCCCGGCTCGGCTCCTTCGATTTCCTGCTCAAACCGATGCGCCCCTCGATGATCCGGGGGGTCACGCAACGCGTCATCGAACATCGCCGCGCGGTCCGGCGCTCGCGCATTCTGGCCCGGCTGGTCGAGCATTGGGAGTCCATCTTCAATGCCTGGCCCGATATCGTCATTGTCCTCGATCCGTCGAGCCGGATCCTTCAGGCCAATCGCGCGATCTGCCGCCAACTGGAGGTATCCTCCGAGCAGATCCGCGGCCAGGACGCCCATGAGCTGCTGTGCAACGGCGCGCATCCGCCGGAGGAATGCATCTTCCGATCCTCCTCGGTTTCCGGTCCGGCCGAGCCGTTCGAGTTCCAGCGGCCCGATTGGGGGCTGGAATTCCTGATGACGCCCGTCGCCCTGCTCGACCGCGATGAACAGCCATGGGGAACGCTCTTCATCGGCCGGAACATCACGCTGGAGAAGCGTGCCGAAAACCTGCGCCGCGATTACCAGCGCCAGCTTCAACTGCTCGGGTCGGACCGGATGGTTCGCGAGGAACGCGAACGCCGGCGGCTCGCTTCGCTGCTGCACGACTCGATTGGACAAACGCTGGCGTTGACGTCAATCAAGCTCTCGCATCTGGTCAAGACGGTCCCACCCGCCTGCCGGGAGGATCTGGCCGCGGCCCTCGATCTGCTCAACGAGGCCCTCGCCGCCACGCGCAGCCTCACGTTCGAGATCAGCCCCCCGATCCTCTATGAACTGGGGCTCGAACCGGCTATCAGCGCCTTGCTCGAGCAGTTTGAAAAGCGCCACGGGATCGGCGTCGCGCTGCACGTGCCCAACCCGATTCCGGACTTGCCGCACGACCTGCTCGGATCGCTCTACATCTATACCCGGGAACTGATCGTCAACTGCATCAAGCATGCCGAGGCGACCGAGGTGGCGGTCACGATCCTCGCCCAGCCCGGCGCGCTGACGCTGAGCGTGGCGGACGACGGCAAGGGTTTCACCCAGGACGCGTTTGATCCCGGATCGCGCGTCCCGGGCGGCTATGGCCTGTTCAACATCAGGGAGACCCTTTCGCTGATCGGCGGTAGCGTCGAGATATCTACATCGCCCAAGGGAGGTGGTTGCGTCGTGCTGAACATGCCGCTCGCGACGGCCGAGGAGCCCGCGCCGTGAAAGCCCGGATCCTAATCGCCGACGACCATGAAATCATGCGCCAGGGGCTGCGCACACTGCTGGAGAAAAACCGCGGACTGGAGGTGGTGGGAGAAGCCGCAAACGGCCGCGAGGCGGTGCGCCTGGCCGCCGAACTGTCGCCGACGATCGTGCTGATGGATCTGACGATGCCCGATATGAACGGGATCGAGGCGACGCGGCGGATTCTGAAGGAAAACGAGAATCTGCGCGTCATCGTCCTGTCGATGCATGCCGATCGGCAGTTTGTCTCCGAAAGCCTGAAGGCGGGGGCGTCCGGTTATTTGCTCAAGAATTGCGCCTACGACGAGCTGATTCGGGCGATTGAAGCGATATCGCGCGGGCAGACCTTTCTGAGCCCGCAGATCGCCGGCGTTCTGGTGGAGGATTATCGCACGCGCCTCGGCGCGCCGGCGATCGCCGCCGATTCGCCGTTGAGCGAACGCGAGCGCGAGGTGCTCCAACTGATGGCCGAAGGCAAAAGCACGAAGGAAATCGCAGCGGCGCTGCACATCAGCGTCAAGACGATCGAGACGCATCGCCAGCAGATCATGCGCAAGCTGAAGATGCGCTCGGTCGCCGACCTGACCAAGTACGCCATCCGTCATGGCCTGACGTCGTTGTAACTCCGGCCCGGATCGATCCTATTATCCTAATCGCGGTCGGCGGCATCCGCGCGCAGCAGGTCGCCGATCTGTTTCAGTCGATGCGCCAGACGGTGCGAGGCGCGATAGCCCAGCACTCGGATCACATCGCCCGATTCCGCGTCCACGAGGCTTGCCCCGACTCCCGGCTGATCGGACGACGCACCGATGCGGAACGGGGCCTCAAGTCGTTCCAGCTCGGCGTTGGCCGCGGCGATCTCCCCATCCAGATTCGCCAGATAGTTGCTCTCCGTCACGCCATTGCGCTCCGGGATGAAGGCGTAATCCATCCATTCGTCGTTGGTCGCGACTTCATTGACCGGCGGGTTGCATGTCTTACCCATGAGGAGCCTCCGATCCGAACGCCCCGTCGGCGGCCGCGAGCAGGAACTTCCTGGGTTTCGCGCGGTCGAACGAAATGCCCAGGTGGCACGGCCCCCCCTGGCGGCCTTCGCCATGGTAATCGAGCCAGACCAGCCGACCCGTGATTCGCCGGCTTTCGCCGTCCTGGTCGGTCTTCACGCAGAGGCGGATGTAGGGGGTCAGCCGCAGCATCCGCTGGTAGTCGCGGTAGCCGAGGTAGTCGATCTCCACCATCACGCCGCGATTGGAGACATTTTGCACCGTCGCCCGGAATCGAGCGGGGGTGAACGTGTCGTCGGGAATGAGAATCTGCATTTCCACCTCCAGCTCGACGGCGAGGCGCCCCTCTTCGCGTCGCTCCTCGGTTGTCAATCCGTGTTCCAAGACCTGCATGCCTGCGCTCCTTCGACGGCCGATGCTGCTTCCGTCATGACCCGTTAAATGGGGACTCTGCATTTTTATGGCATCCTGGCCGGATGCGGGGTTCCTGACTTGGGACGCGACAGCCCTCAGTTGAAAGCTGAGCTGCGCTGTAAACCGAACAGCCGGCGATGCTGATCCGATGTGGCTCGGCCGCGCGGCGAGCGGTCGCGCGTCGGCGCGAGCGCAACGACGGCGTTGCTCGTCGTCAGTCCCTGGACCAGTCCCGGCAGCGCGGCGATCGCCTCGTCCAGCGTCCGGCCCTGTGCGCCGATGTGGCGCGCGCAGTAGAGCTCCTCGATCGCTTTCCACTCGCAAACCTTGCGTTCCAATCCGACGTTGTTCACCAGAACGTTGCCCAGCGAGACGACACTGACCAGGCCCGGATTGCTGGCCTTGGCCGGCCCGCTTTCAAAAGCGTGGTGCAACGCCGCCGCCTCGACCAGAACGCCCAGCAGGCCCATCCGTCGCAATGCGGCGGCTCCCACTCGCGCGTGCGCGAAATCAGGGAAAGTCCGCGCTTCCAGCTCAATCAGCCGAAACGCATGCGATTTGCCGATCCAGAATTGGCGATACAGATGAGGCAAGCGCCGGTAGATGATGAATTTGCCGATGTCGTGCAGGACGCCGGCCGCAAACGCGAGTTCGGACTCGGCCACTTTGAACCGTTCGGCAAGGCCGGCGCAGACGTATCCACAGGCGAGCGCATGGCGCCACAGCAGCCGCGCATACTCATCGGTTCGCCGGTAGACCCCGCCCAGGACGCTCGTCAGGACGAGGTTGAACAATCGCAGCCGGCCGATTCGCGCGATGGCGTCGGGGATCGACCGGATCGTCGAAAGCCCATGAAACTCGACCGAATTCGCCAACGCCAGGACCCGGTCGGCCAGGTCGTGCTGGCGATCATGCTCCAGCATGCGTTGCAGCGTCAGATTCGTGGTCGAGTAATCCGGCGCCAGCCGGAGGATTTCCAGTGTGGTTTCGGGCAGCAGCGAGACCGATGATTCAATCAGTTCCTGCAGTGCCTGTGGTATCTGTTGGCCCATGGTGGTCATTCCAATGGTCGGGTCGCTGAAGCGGGGGCTCCATCCCTGGAGCGTCTAGCTTCCGTGCATGGGAATCATTCCCTATCCCGCTTCACGACCGTTGGCTCGTCCGTTTGCCGTGGCCGCCAGGAAGTCCCTTTCCAGCCGCCAGTTCATGTTTCGGCGCGGGCGCGTCGCGAACCGATGAGCATCATCCCGGATTTCACGGTCTCGAATACCTGCCCCTGCGCGGTGATTCCCTGAGTGACCTCAGGAAAACCCTGAGACGGGAGTCGGGGGGAGGGGTGCGGTGGAATCCGCCGGAACGCGACCGATTGCGGAAAGGATGACGCTTGCGCACGAACCGGCAGTTTACGAGAGGGTCGAATCAATTCGGCTTTGGGTCCGTTGGCGCCGATCCTCAACCAACGGGTCCACAACGCGGGTTGAAGAGCAGAATCTTTAACGACCGCTTCGAGCAGCCGAGAGCTTGCCGGACCGTTCAGCGAGCCAGTCCCGTCAGGGACGGCAGACTTCAGCCCGCTACTTCAGTGGCGGGAAACCGTGGAAACAAAATCCAAAGAGTCCCGTAGGGACGGCAGAATGGATCGTGTCGACCCCGAGCACGAGGATGAGCGACGATTTCAGAACCCCCGCGCACCCCCGTACAGCGCGAGAATGACAACGACGGCGGCGAGAACCGCAAACACGGTTATCAGCATCAACGGGAGCAGGACCGCGAGCACCGCGCGCCAGGTGGCGGTCTCGTGCATCCGCGCCAGCCCGATGATCAGAAAGATGATCCCCAGAACCATCGCCACCATCGGTCCGACGAACGGCACGATTTGAAATGGCGTGACGGAACCCTGGGCGTAAGCCACGGCGCGGAAGGAGGCCTCAAAGCCCGCGCGGCCGCCGCCGAGCAGCTTCAGGAACACGTGAAGGATCGCGCTGCCGACGAACAGGATGGCCGTCAACGTGAAGGGCAGCAGCACGATCTGGATCAGCAGCGCCACGCCAAAGGACGAGCCGTTGTCAAGAAAGCGCATGAAAGGGGGCCATTCCGCAGCAACGCCCCCGCTCGTTCCAGGGAACATCCCGCCCATCACGCGTTCGGCAAGCAATTGGATCGGCCAGGAAATCACGAAACCCAGAATGCCGAAGACGTAACCCATCAGAATGTAGAACTGAAACGGTGCGCCCAGGCCGCCGTCGCGGATCGCGCGCGAAAAGGCCTGGTCGGGCGAAGTGAAGATCTCGCGCACGGTCAGCCAGGCGGCGCGGACGGTGCCCAGTTCGCGGCGCCATTCCCAGGCCGGTCCGTCGCGCGGCGGGATGGGTTCGCCCCACGGCGTTTGCCCCGCCCCGGGATACGTCCAGACGGCCGATTCCGCCGCGGCCGGAGCGGCCGATCCGGCTGAGGACTCAGGATCCCATCCCGGCGGGGGAACGGCCGGCGAGCCGGCTCGCGCGCGACCATAGACCGGTCCGTCGCGCGCGCCGCCGACTTCATTCTCGGCATCAGGGGCCGCTGGAACGGAACCGTCTTCTCGTTCGTCCATCCTGCGATCCTTTCATGCGGCGAATCATAGCACGTCATTGCGGCAGTCGCATGGCGGAAAACCGGCGGCCGGCGCGATGCGCCCCACTTTAAGGTAAGGAAGAGGATGAGGGTTGTGAGATCGAATTTCGCGGGACGAATTTTGAGTGGCGATGCTCCGGGGCAATCCCGATGATAGGAGGCCGGCCCGTCCGCCAGCGAAATCCTCGCTCTCAAGGACCTGCATGTGTCGTCGGCATCGCGTTCGCCATCGGTGGCCTGGCGTTCTCGTCTGCGTCTGTTCGTGCTGGGCGCGTTCGTCGTGGCGGGGTTGACGGTCTGCACGCTGGAGCGCTTCCGCGTCGATGAGACCTACCGGGTCTGGGGCCGCGTGCGGGGGGTGCTGGCCCGCTACCTGGAGCCGATCCAGGTGCGCACCACCGGGGTGATCAAACAGATCCAGCGGATCGACGCACTGTGGGCCGCCGAGGAGGAGAACCGCCGGCTGCGCAGCGAGCTGAGCCAGGCGCGGCTGGAAAACCAGCAGTTGATCGAACGCGTGGGGCGATTGGAACGGCTGACGGGCCTGGGCCGCTGGGCCGCCCCCCCGCAACTCCAATTTCTGCTGGCCGACGTGACCGGCCTGCTGGCGCGCGATCGCGGGGCGGTCCTGATGATTAACCGCGGCGCGGAGGACGGCATTGCCCCGCGTGATCCCGTCGTGGCGCTCGGCGGGCTGGTCGGCATTGTCCAGATGGTCGACCGCGACGGAGCGCAGGTGCTGACCGTGCGCGATCCGCTGTTCGCCGCCGGCGCGGTGACGGCGCAGACGCGCTCGCGCGGCGTGGTGCGCGGTTCGGGGCTGGAGGCGCCGCTGGAATTCATGCCCGAAAACGAAACAACCCCGATTCCGGAAGGCGAAATGCTGATCACGTCGGGTTTCGAAAACTCGGTCTATCCCAAGGGGATTGAAATCGGCCGCATCACCGCGCGGGGGGTGAACGCCGAGGGATATCCCTATGGCCTGGTTGAGCCGAGCGTCCGGCTGGATGCCGTGGAGGAAGTGCTGCTGGTCGTGCCGGCGCATCGTCCGGCGCGCGGGGCGATCGCGACCACCGCGACGCTGGGGCAGTACTGGATCGGCATGCCGACGCCGCGCTCGGAACAGCCGCTGATGGGCCCGCCGCCGCCGCCGCGCGATGAGGCGACCACCGAGCCGCTCATTTTCCGCTTCGATGCGCCGGCAACCAGCACGCTCCGCGCCGACGAGCCTGCGACGGGCGGCCTGGCGCACGACGACGCGCCATCCACCCTGGGGCTGGGCGTCTCGCCGCTGGAGCCGCCGGAGGCGCCCGACGCATGACGCGCTTGCTCCTGCTGACCCTGCTCTATCTGTTCATCGCGCTGCCGATCGAGGTCATCGTCCTGCCGACCCTGCAGGGGTTCAGTCCGCACGGCTGGCATTTTCTCTATCACTGGCCGTTGCTGGCGCTGCCGGCGCTGTTGCTCGGATTTCTGCGCGGCGAGATCGCCGGCATGCTGATGGGCGTCGTGGCGGCACTGCTGGTCTGCTTCTCCCAGCCGCCCAACAACAGTCTGGGGGCGATGATCGTCGGTCTCAGCCTGACGGGCTATCTGGCGGGTCAGGCCGCCCGCCGCGGGCGGTTCACCAGTTTCGCCTCGCGCTGGCTGCTGCTGCTGGGCCTGTTGATGCTGAACCAGTTCGTGTCGGGGCTGGTGCGCCGGCTGTTCTGGGTCTACGCGCCGCTGGCGATGCCGTGGGAGCATCCGTTCGGTTTGATCCTGACCAGCCTGCTCGGCGTGCTGATCTTGAAGTGGGCCGCGCCGCGGTTCAAACTCGCCTTGTCGGCCGACGACGACCGGATCACGCCGCCCGCGCAGGGGCTGCGGAGGACGCGATGAGAAGCCTGACCGCCAACGAGAAACTGCTGGTGGTGCTGACGGTGTCGGCATTGCTCTGGCGCGGCCTGTTCTTTCCGGTAACACAGGGGGCCTACACCGACGGCATCCTGCAGATCGACGCCTTCCGTCAGGGCCTGACGTTCTGGCCGCCGCTCTACGGATTGTTGTCGCGGTTGTTCGTCTGGCTTCCCGGCGTCGGTCTGGAGGGTTCGGCGCGCATTGTCTCCTGGCTGGCCGGGGCCGCGGTCGTGCCGGTCTTGTTCGCCATGGCCCTGCGGCTGTTCGGGCGGCGCGCCGCGATTTACGCCGCCGTGGTATGGCTCGTCAGCCCGATGGCGCTGCGCTGGAGCGTTCAAGTCATGACCGACATGACGGCGACGGCGCTGTGGAGCGCGGCGCTGGGCGCGCTGCTGCTCGCCTACGAACAGGCGCTGCCTGAACTGTTCCCCTCCCCTCCCCGGGGCGCGCCGTCGCCGCGGCGGACCTTCGAATGGCTGCTGATCGGCTCGCTGCTCGGCACGCTGGCCACGCTGACGCGCTATCAGGGAATCCTCCTGTTGCCGCCGATGGCCCTGGCCTCAGCCCATCTGGACCGGGTTCTGCGTCACCGGAATCCGAGTGGAACGGAACGCCGGACCTGGTGGGGGCTGCTCCCCTGGGTCGCGGTGCCGCTCTGGCTGCTGCGCCAGGGTCCCGGCCCGCTGGAAAATCATTTTCGCCAGATCGGCGAACGCGGCTCGCAATTGGACTTCTTCCAGACGCTCTACGGTGTCTATTGGCTGCAGTTCGAGGAGTTCCTGCGGGCATTGCCCGTTTTCCTGACGCTGGGCATCACCGGCTTCCTGCTTTACGGGCTGCTGCGCACGCGCTGGGAGACGGCGCGGCTGCGCTGGTTCGGCTGGCTGGCGCTCTATCTGATGCTGGCGATCCTCGCGCTCCAGTCGGTCTTCTCGTCGTTTCAGGCGCGCTATCTGCTGCCCCTCCTGCCGCTGGTTTGCCTGTTCGCCGGCCACGGCTTCGCCACGCTCGACCGGCACGTCAAGCGGCGCCCGGTCTACTGGGCCGTGGCAGGGGCGGCCCTGGGTTACTCGCTGCTGATGGCCCTGCTGGTGGGGGTGTGGCAGGGCAGCCCGTTTCTGGACCTCAAACAGGCGGCGCTCTACATCAATGCACAGGAAGATCTGCGCGCCGACGCGCGCGTCTACACCAACGAGCTTTACAACGCCGATATTCAAGGAGCAAAGCTCAGATTCTGGCTGAACGACCGCGAGGTCTATCTGGAGCCGGCGACGGCGGCGCTGATGCAGGGCTCCTTGCGCGATAATCCTCCCCCCAGGGAGGGTGATCTGCTGGTGCTGTCGAGCGCCTACGGCGGCGGAATCGCTCCCTACCGGTCGTTGATCGAGAACCTGCAACAGCAGGGGATGGCCCGCGTGCGGAGGCGGTTCCCCCACCGTCTGATTCCTTTCCTGCCGGACATCATGGCCGAGCCGGGGACGCATCAGAATCCGCTGGCGCTGGTGCTGCGCTACCGGATGCAGGTCTTTGAGACAACGGTCATGGAGATCACGGCCGCGCCGCAGCGGCGGCTGGAGAACCCCCCGGCGCCCCCCTTGCCGGAGCCGCAACTGCCCGGCCCTAACCGCGAAACCCTGCAGCGGATCGAATCGCTGAGCCGGGAGATTGACGCCTTGCGCGGCGCCGCGGACCGGCCCGGCACCGCGACGGAGCCGGGCTCATGAGGCGCGCAGCCCTGGCCCTGGCCCTCGTTCTCACGATGCCGTTCCCGCTGGGGGCCGCGCCGGCTGCGCTCCAGGATACGGTGAGCACCGCCCCCCTCAGCCGGCAGGCCGCCGAGCTCATGCGCGACTGGCTGGCCGGCCAGGATCCCACGGCGCGGCCCGTGCAGCCGGAGCTGGAAGCCTGGCGCGATTACATCGCGACGACCATGAATCTTGAACCCGCGCGGCAGGAAGAGGCCCTGCGCGAGCTGTCGGAAACGACCGATGATCCGCTGCTGCGCGGAGTGATCCTGCGCACGATCAGCGAGAATCCCTTGTTCCAAAGCCGGCAGGCGGAATTCATCCGCCGCTACGGGTTTTACGCCAACTGGTTCAACCGACTGGTCTTTTCCGGATGGCGCGCCGTCCAGGGCAACGTGCAGGCCGGGCTGCAGCTTGGCGTCGACGCGATCTTCAGTTTTTTCCGCCCCTCGGCCGCCGATGCTCTTGACCGGCGCGCTTATGCCCTGATGCGCGAGGCGGAAACCCTGCGCCAGAGCGGCGCCGCGAATCAGGAGGCGCTGCGCGAGTTGGAACAGGCGGTTGACCGGGCACTGGCTGAAGCCGACATGGAACGCGCGCAATGGGCGCTGGAGGCGGGTCGGCCCGAGGTGGCGGCGTTTTACGCGCGCCAGGCCAGCGGCTTGCAGCCGGA
>ERZ795030.3234-NODE-3234-length-17728-cov-20.207265_pt1 | contig 17728 bp, 15 predicted proteins | sample MGYA00375122_ERZ795030 | MGnify/ENA primary metagenome ERZ795030 (study PRJEB30165, sample SAMN05720146) | activated sludge metagenome | isolation source: anaerobic digester from wastewater treatment plant | place: Japan | collected 2015-04-20 ... | reverse complement strand
TTTGATATCTCTTTCTTGTGCCCAACCCGTGTCCGTCAAACCGGGGCAACCTCACGAGGGTCAGGCTTTAGCAACCTCACGAGGGTCAGGCTTTAGGTTTTAATATCCACGACCCACAGACGGAGAAGCGCTCACGCGTTCCTCTACGCGAAGCGGTCGCAGGGGAACATCGCCCGAATGGAGGGCGCCTCGGAGGCCCCAATGAGGACGGTCCCTGAAAAACATCGGTGCTGACGCCACCGCACGAGTGACTCGGGACGAAAGTAGCAGGCGCATCGTGCTCCCGTGATTGGGGCGAAAGGCGGGAGCAGGATGCTCCCGCTACTTGGGCGGAATCGGATAAGCCGGCTGGAGCAGACTGGAAGTCTGCGCTACAACGGGCCACGCGCAAAAATGACTCCGCGACTTACGCGGGCAGCACGGGCCTACCTCGCCTCATTGCCTCGAGGCCGCTGGTGCAGACTCCGCCCGCAGCAGCGCGAGCCGGTAAGGCAGGAGCAGGTAGTTTGGCTCCACCACCTGACGGTCCATCCCCTGGTAGAGGAATTGCAGATTCGTCGGATCGACCGTCATCGTCTCATCACTGCCCGTGCGGAGCAGCTCGCCGTGGCTGATGTCGGCAGTCCAAAGCGGGGTGCCATCTTCGCTTTTCACGTTCAGTGGTCCGGCAAATGGCGTGGCCCACGTGCTGGCCTGGGCAATCGGCTTCCACTCGCCGTCGAGCCGATCGGAGAGAAACGCCTTGAAGTAGCGGTGGCCACCCTCGCCCATGCACTCGATGAAACAGAGGTACTGGTTGCTGCCTTGTAGACGGTAAACACAGCTGGCCTCGAAGAGATCGCCAGCCTTGGGTTCCTGCATGACGATCACCGGCTCGTCAAAACCCTTGGGGAAGTCCGCAAGCTTGGTACGGCTCCGATAAAAGCGTCCGTTGTCGTCGGAGAAAAACAGGTAGGCGTGGGTCTCGTCGCAAATGATCCAATAATCGAGCCAGCCCTGGACGACGCTCTTGGGCGTGCCGTCAAAAAACGCCTGAGGCGCGCTCCACGTTTCCGGCTTCTCCAAATCGTCGGTCGTCGAGAACGACGGGTGTTGGGACTGGTAAACCAAGTACCACTTTTTGTGCGGGCGGAAATAAAAGATCTGCGGCGCACAGTGGTAGCCGGCCAGGTTGGGATTTGCGTCGATATAGTACGGCTTGGCCTGGGCCGCCTCGGCCCAGTTGCGGAAGTTGAGGTAAACCATGCTCCAGCGGCCGTTCGTGTCGGCGGTCGTGGCATACACATGCCACTTGGCGTTGTGATGGACGACCGTCGGATCCTTGACGGAGACGATCGGGTGCTGCGCATCCGGAATGGGTGCGATCAACGGCCCGGTCGAGGTCCACTGAAGCGGCTCACCGATGGGGGAAGTCGCGGCGCATGGCCTGCACAAAATAACGGCGAAGACACCAAGGGTGAGGGCGGAAAGGCAATGCATCCGCACGATCTCAATCGTTGTCTCCGCTCAGGCAAGCATGACGAGCGGGCACGCCTCAATGGCCGGCCTGCTTCGCATCGGAAGGCAGCGAGGGGACGCCGAGCTCGCCACGGAGCTGATCCGTGACGAGCCCGTCGACGACAATGGGAGTGGTGAGCTGGGTGCCAAACCGCTGCGCACGTCCAATGCTCTGAAGAAAACGATCCTCCGTGGCGGCAACCAGCCAGACTGCCACCTCGGGCCCGTTCTTCTTCAAAGCGACGATCGCGAGCTCGTGCGCGAGCAGGTAGTCCTCCGGAGTCGCGCCGTGGTGCAGCACCAGCGCCGCGCGGAAATAGTCGCTCCCGGTACGGAGTGATCCCTCCCGATAGAGCGTTTTCACCCGGGCGATGCGAGCGATGTCCCGCGGGCTCACCACCGTCCAATCGATGGCCCCATCCGCGGGTTTTCGGTCGGATTGATCGGCATCGCAGAGGGCTTTCAGTTCGGGGTTATCGTCAGCAGCGATGTCCGCGCTCACGGGGAAACCGCCTTCGGTGCAGTTGGCCGGGTCGAGCAAGACGCCGGCACCCATTTTCAACGTATCTGCGACGAAGCTCTGGGGCACCGGTGTCGCAATACGCGCATGATCTTTTGCATCGGGCAACGCCGCGAGAAAGGCTTCCGCCCCGGCTTTTTCACTGAAGACAACCCCCAGCTTTTTCCCCGAGCGTTGCACCTCATAGAGGGCCATCTGCCCCGGTGCGCCGCCGGAGACCGGCTCGGTGATAAAGTACACAGAGGCCGGCAGGGAGGACAGCCCCCGCGCCCCCTCGGCGGCGTGTAATGCCGCTCCCAAACCCGCTGCAACAAGGATGATTTTGGCGAGGATACTATGCATGGTAAAAAGAGGGGCGGAGTTCCGCCTGGCGGCGGTGGCGACCTCAGTCTGCGGTCTGGTCAACGGCGCGAAGGATCACGCGCACAACTTAAGCACTTGGCCAGAAGGATAGGGAGACGATTTTCAAACGGCATCGCCAGGCGCCGCCCAAGGGCCCGCGCCACGCGCGCGGTGCGGTGGCAGGCGGGGAAACGCCCCCCTGAAAAGCCAAGGCGGGGCCACCTTAAAGGCGGCCCCGCCAGGTCCAGCTTCAACTAACATCCCTGTGGGTCCACACCCACAAGGTAAGCACTCTCTATGACGCGCGGCCTTCGTGAATGTTTCGCACGAAGTGCGTTTTTTTATCAGGCGAGCCCATCGTCATTGGATGGGCCCCTCGTACACCTCGATCAGGCCCACGCCAGTCGTGCCGCGCGCCCCGGAAAGCTGCGCGGTGTAGATGCCCGGCTCCAGATCGAGGAGAAGCACGGCATCCAGTGAGCTGGAGGTGATCGGCGCGAGTCCGGCAGTGCGAAACGCCTGGATGGCGGCGGCAGACGAGTCCCAGTTGTCGTTGCTCGCCACAAGCTCCCACTGGCCATTGACGTAGCGGTGGAGCCGGAGCACCGGGTTGGCGAGCACCGCCCCGGAGGAAACCGCCGGCACGAGCGCGGGGCCGAGACCGCGGATGATCATCGGTCGCGGCATCTCGCCAGTGAGCACAAAGCCCGCGATCAGGATGTCGCCACCTATCCCGACCTGATTGCGCACGGAGAGGGCTTTGAGCCGGCGATCATGCCGCGACGCATCCGCATCGTACGCCTCCGCCAGCGCCACCCCGACGCCGCCGTCGGCACCGGTCACGTGCGCCGAATAAAGATTGCCCGACAGGTCGGCCACGAGGGCCGCGTCGGCCGAGGCATCGGCGAGTCCGCCGACCCCCGTGGCGGCAAAGGCCGTGCGCAACGCCGCCGTGCCGCCCCAGTTGTCGTTTTCGGCGGTGGTCGTGCCATCGTCCATGTTGTGCAACGTGAGGCGCGGGTCGTTGAGCAGGCGTCCGGCGAGATCGGGGGCGCCCGCGAGAAGGCCCGGCCCGACCCCACGCACCAGCAGCGGCTTCGAGCCGGCGCCCGCGAAAGCAAAGCCCATGATCAGCGTCTGCTCGCCAGTGCCGGCGGGCGCACGCGAGGAGAGCGCCACCAGCTGGCTCCAGCCCACCTTCAACTCGACCGCGTAGCTCATGAGCGAGGAGGTGGCGTTGCGCGCCTCCACCGAGTAGCGACCCGCCTGCTCCGGTGTCACGGAAGCAAGCGTGAGCGTGGCCGAGGTCGCCCCGGAGATCGCGGCACCGTCCTTGAACCACTGGTACGAGGTCGCGCCACGCGCCTCGGCGGCAAACGTCGCCGGCTCGCCGGGCAGGCGCAGGCAATCCTGCGGCAGCGTGGTAAACGTGAGCGAGGTCGACGAGGAGACGGCGAGCACCGCCGCGCTGCGCTCGATCAGGGCGACGGCGGCGGGATTCTCCGGCAGGGGCGTGGCCGAGCGCATGGCGGGCAACAGCCAGCGGCGCACCAGCTTCGCGGGCATCTCCGTGTCGCTCAAATGCGAGTTAAAAACCACCACGGCATCGTACTCGGGCAGCACAAAGGCGTACTGCCCATAGGCGCCATCCGCACGGTAGCCGCCAAAATCGTTCATCCAAAACTGGTACCCATAGCCGCTCCCCCAGAATGGATTCACGTTGTTGCTGTCGATGTGGCTGTGCGTCGATTCGGCGACCCAGTCCGCCGGCACCACGCGTTGCCCGTTGAACTCGCCGTTTTTGAGATAGAGCTGCCCGAGCCGCGCAAAATCGAGCAGGCGCAACGACAGGCCCCAGCCGCCGGCGGTCAGCTGATTCGGGCCCGCCTCCCACGTGTAGTCCGTGATGCCGAGCTTCGGAAACAGATGCCGCTCCGCAAACGCGAGCAGGTTCATGCCGCTGCGCTGCTGGATCGCCGCCGAGAGCATCACCGTCGCCCCCGAGTTGTAAACGAACCTCGACCCCGGCGTGTTCTCGACCGGCAACGCGAGAAACGCCTTCACCCAGTCGCCCGAGGACGTGATGCGCGACATCGTGTCGCTCGCATGGCCCGTCGACATCGTGAGCAGGTGCCGCAGGCGCATCTGGCGCAAATTCTCGGGAACGGTGGCAGGCAACTTGTCCGGGAAAAAATCGACCACATGCTCGTCGACGCCCGAGATCAGCCCCTGCTCAATGGCGATCCCCAAGAGTGCCGACGTGAAACTCTTGGAGCCCGAGTAAAGCACATGCCGGGTCGTCGCCGTGTACGGATAACGGTACGCCTCCGCCACCACATGCCCATGTCGTATGACCGCAAAACTGTGGATGCCGATGTTCTCCCGCTGCACTTGGGCGAGCAGTTGCGCGATGCCGCGCGAATCGATCCCCTGCGCCTCCGGCGTGGAGCGCGGCCACGTCTGCGCCTGCACCACCGCCGCAGCGAGGCACGCGCCGCACACGGCCAGCCGCGTGACGATTCTCAAACACCACAAAGCCAGGGGGGAGGAAAGCATGAGAGAGGCGTCAGACACTCACCATGAGCCTCTGACGCCCGGCATAACGCCACCGACCGGCCAACCCCTTCCGGGCTAAAATGGGAAGTCGTCGACCGGAGCGGGCGACTCCGCCGGCTTGTCCTTCACCACGATGGCGCGACCGTGCACCGGCAACGCCTCGACGCGGATCGCGCGCGCGGGTCGCACCGGGCACGCATACTCGCACGCCCCGCAGCCGATGCACTGCTCCGGCTCGACCTGCGGAATCGTCAGGCCATCGCGAAACGGCACCATGTGGACCGCGCCGGTCGGGCAATGCTCCGCGCAGGCACCGCACGCCGTGCCCTCTTCGTGCACGATACACATGTACCGGCGGAAACGCGCCACGCCGAGCTGCGTCGTTTTCTTCTCGGCCAGAGCAAGCGGAAGAATCGCGCCCTCGGGGCAAACCTCGCCGCAGCGGTTGCAGTCGAAATTACAAAACGACTTGGAGAAATCCATCTGTGGCTTGGTCAAGCCGGCCCAGCCATACTCAAGCGTCGCCGGCCGCAGCACGCCCGTCGGACAGGCGCTCACACAAAGGTGGCACGCGGTGCAGACATCGAGAAAGCGCTCCACGCTTTTCGAGCCGGGCGGGCACACCGGGCCAAAGACGATCCCCTGATCCTGCGGGCCTCGCCCCTGCCCGCGCCGGCGGCGGCCTGCCTCGGCCACGACGGCGCCCGCCACCCCCGCCGCCGCGGTCAGTGCCAGCGCCGATCCACTGATGAAGGCACGTCGGCCCTCGTCAGCAGGTGGCGCAGAGGCCTCCGGCGCAGCGGCCTCGGGGTCCTTTGCGGCGCCGCGATGCCATTTCCACACAAGCCCGATACCGCCCTCGGTACACACGGGCACGCAGTTAAAGCAGCCGACGCACCGCGAGGCGTCGATCTCGGCCGTGCGCAGATCGATGCACTGCGCCTTGCAGGCCTTCAGGCACGCGCCGCATTTGCGGCACGCCTCCTGGTCGATCTCGATCCGCCACGCCGCACGCCGGGCGATCATGCCGAGCAACGTGCCGACCGGGCAGAGCGTGTTGCAATAAAGCCGGCCGCGCCACGCCGAGAGCGCGACCACCACGGTCAGCGCCACGCCAGGCACCGCGAGCGCACCGGCGCCCGCCCAGTGCGGCTCCACGCGGTACAGCCACGCCCAGCCAAACCATTCGGCGACGCCGACGAGGCCGTTGTTGAGGAGCACGCCGACTGGGCGGAACAGATCGGAGGCGATGCGTCCGTAGTTGCTATACGGATCGAGGAGCGCGAGCGCCACGCCGCTCCAGCCCGCGAGCACGGCGAGCAGCGTCGCCCCGAGCAGACCGTAGCGCAGCCACGACAGCGGCTTCGCATGGCGCAAAAAACGTTTTTTCGGGCCGACCTGCCGCGCGAGACGCGACACGATGTCTTGGAAAATGCCGAGCGGGCAGATCGCCGAGCAATAGACGCGGCCCAGCGCCAGCGTGAGCGCGAGGATCGCGAGCAACGCGACCACCGACAGCGTCAGACCGGCGACGGCGCCAAGCGCGGCGGGCACGAGCTGCACCGAAGCCAGCGCGTGGCCCAGCCGGTGCGGCACCAGCCCGCGAAAATCGAGGAGCGCGGCGGACAGGCCGGCCAGCATCGCCAGCGCGACGAGCACGCGCGCGCGTTTCCACCAGGGACTGTGCACGGCGTCAGGCGAGTTTGATGCGGCGCACGTCGACGCGTTTCAGATCCATCACGCCGAGACCCATCTCGTCGCCCAAGCGCACGTGGCCGATGACACCCGGCTCGGGATGGCCGAGGAGCTTGGTCGCCGCGGAATCGAGCGCGACAATGTCGGCCGAGGCGAGGAGCGTGCGCATCTCGATGCAGTCGTCGGCGGATTTGCCGCGCGGGCCGTTGCGCACCATCGGGTGGTAGGCGTCGAGCACGTTGAGCGTGGGTTTACGCAGGGTGAGAAAATCGGTGATCGTCTGGTGGAGATCGTTGCTGTGGTAGAAACCGCGGTCCCAGACGACGCCCATGAGGTTTTTCATCGCCGCGCTCATCGTGGCGCCGCCGTGGTGTTTGAGCACGGGCACGTTGATGAAGACGTCGCTGTCCAGCACGAGGCCGTGGACTTTGGCGGACTTAAGCTGGCGACCGCCGGGGATCTGCACCTCGCGGTAGAGGCTCTCATCCTTGCCGTTGACCATCGTGGCACCGGCCTCGCGGGCCGCTGCCCCGATGCCGCTCGTGGCGTAGCATTTCTGCCACTGGTCGCAGGTGTTGTCGAAGACGCTCACCGAGGCGGCACCCGCCTCGAAGCACATCTCGACGAGGCGTTTCACGATGGAGGGATGCGTGTTGGCGGCGCGCTCCGGCGGGACGTCCCAGCCGATGTTGGGCTTCACGACGACGGACTGGCCCTTTTTGACAAAGGCGCCCATGCCGCCGAGCTCGGCGATGGCCTTGTCGAGCATGGCCACGCGGTCGCCGTCGCGGACTGCCACGAGTACGGGGCGCGGGCCGGCACCGGGGGCCGCGGACTGGGCATCGGCGGCAAATAATCCGCCCATATCGGTAAGGGAAAAAGCCGCGCCCAAGGTCAGGCCGGTGCGAAGAAATTCACGACGAGTATTCATGGGGAATAATGAAGGATGCAGGTTTGCCGGGGGGAGGCCCTGCGAGAGGCGGCGAGCGTGAGCATTGCACCAGCCAGACGGGCGATGCAGCAAAAAGTTTCAGTAAAGGGGCAGATCACTCGCAGCCTCGCGACTGCCTGCGCTCCAGCTCCTCGATCAAGGCCGCGGTTTCCTGGGCGAGCTCGGTGAGCTCGACACGCACGCCGATCTGCCAGACAGCGTCGGCAAGCTTCTGCCGGGAGCAGTCTTCGGCCGCGCACAAGGCATCTTCCAGAAATTCATACGCCTGCCGCACCCAGTGCAGGGCGGCCGCGCACTCCTCGGGGCGGATGATGCCCGAATGGCCGTTGAGCCCGCCGGCCAGCTTGATCGCCGCCTTCATCGTCGACGCCACCTGATCGGCCATCGGATGCTCGGGGCTGAGCTCATCGGTGAGCCAGCCGCGGGAGCTGGGCTCCTCCAAAAGGCGCAGCGCCAGCGCATGCGCGCGCGCGACAAGCGGGTGATCGGGATTCTGGGGCTGGGTAACTGGAAGCGGAAGCGGCGCGGGCGGACGGCTCAGGCGCTCGCGCCGGCGCAGGGCGATCTCCTCCTCGACGATGCGCTCGAAGTCGGCCTGGGGGCCTTCGCGCGACAAACGTTCGTGGATGCGATCGATCAATCGGGGCGGGCCGCCGGGCGGCTTGCGTGTGAGCGCGAGCCAGATCGACTCGGAGGACTCGACGGCGCGCAGCTGGGCCGCCTTGACCGCGCGCTGTTGGGCCGCCGACTCGGCCTCAGTCATCGTCCACGCCGCATCAGAAAGCATGCCGAGCTGGTAATCGGTCGAGGCGAGCACCACGCGCCCGTTGCGCGGGCAAAACCACTCGATGAAAACGCCATTGCGCCAATGCCAGCGCAGGACCGGCGCACCGACGCCGGGGCGTGCCTCTCGGGGCGGCACCTCGGGCACCTTCACCTTGCGCGAGGCGGTGCACTCGCCGAGCACGCCCGTGAGACTGGGGCCGAGCATTTCGAGCTGGCCCGGGCGCGGGTGCAGGTTGACGAATTGCCAGCAGCGGCCGGCCAGATCGCGGCCCGCGTTGCCCGTTAAATCCAAAAGCAATGGCTCGGGGTGGCTGGTCAGCCAGAGCCGGCCGGTGACCTTGCCACGCACCCGATTATCGATTTCGCCACGGAGCACGAACTCGCCGATGTGCCATGCCATGCAACGAAGTTGCAGCGAAGCGCGGCGCTTGGCGAGCGTTGATTAACAAATCCTTGCGAGCAACTACCGCGAGATGTCGTGCTGCGTGAGCACGCGGATGCTGCGGTGGTTGAGCGCCTGCGCGGCCACCTCGGGGTCCTCGACATTGAGCGCAAAAGCCGCTTTGCCCTGCGGCCGCTTAATGAAGCTGTAGATGTAGTGGATATTCACCTCGGCTTCGAGGAGCGCCGCGAGCACGCCGGCAATCTCGGACTCGTCGTTGATCTCAACGACGAGCACATCGGCCTCCTTCCACGGAAAGCCCGCGTCGTGCATGAGCTGGCGCGCCTTTTCCGGATCATCGACCACCATGCGCACGATGGCGCTGTCGGTCGTGTCGAGCACGGTGATCGCCATGACATGGACGTTATGGCTCTGCAAAAGCGCGATCAGATCGTTGAGCCGGCCCACCTGGTTGTAGACAAACACGGAGAACTGCTGCACCGGATCAGTGGCGATGGACGTCTCGGAAAAGGACATGGGGAACGAGGAGACCCTGCGCCGGCCAGGGGCATCCGTCAACGGCGCTCTCACCCCAGCCATCAGGGCGGCCCGTGCCACAGCCGCACTTTTCTTGCAACGGAGGCCCGCCGCGCCATCTTGGGAGTGCATGAAAACCAGTCTGCCTCTTTGCCTCGCGCTCGTCGGAGCCGCCACCCTGCTCTGCACCGGCTGCACCTCGCAGAACGCCGATAGCCGCCTGACCAATCGCCGCCAGCCCGGCCCCGCCGTGGGCAACGCCGTCGGCACCGTCGTCGGCGCAGTCGGCTCCAACGCCGTCGGCGCCGTCGTCGGTGTGGGCGAAGGCGCCGCCGCCGCCACCAAGGCCACCTTTGACAACGAGCGCCGTGTCGTGCGCACCTGGCGCACCGAGACCACTCCCGACGGCCGCACCATCAAGGTCCCCGTCGAGGTCGAAGTCGACGAATACGGCCGCCCGATCAGTCAGCCCAAGACGCCCTGAGCGTCGGGCCCGCGCCCGGTCCGCCGGGCGTCGTTTAGAGAAGACGATCCTGGCTCGGCGGCAACTGCGCCGCGAGCGGGATCGCCGGGTGCTCCGCCACCCGCCGGAGCGCGTTTTGCAACATCGTCTTCCCCGGCTCCATCCGGTGCCAGGGCGAGGCGCCCGACGGATGCGGCAGCGGGATGCAATCCAGCGCATGTCCGGCATATTCGATGGAGAACTGCTGGCCGATCGTCTCCGCCAGCGGCCGCTCGCCCACGAACTGCGTGATCGCGAGCTTGCCGACAGGCAGCACCAAGCGTGGGCGCAGCAACGCGACCTCGCGGCGCAGCCACTCCGCGCAGGCCTCGATCTCATCAGGCGCGGGCACACGATCACCGCCCTCCGGCTTTTTCCCAGGGAAACAGCGGCACACCGCGGCAAAATAAAACCGGTCGCGCACCTCGTCCTCCGACCAGCCAAGCGCCTGGTTGAACCACTTGAAAAGTGTCTTCCCTGCGGTCCAGGCGAAAGGTCGACCGAGCTTCGGCTCCTTATCGCCGGGAGCCTGGCCGACGAGCAGAACGGGACTCGGCACCGCACGCCCCACCACCACGGGTTTGAACATGCGCGGGCAACGTTCGCAGCGGCGCAAGGCGCGGAGGTATTCTTCGACTTCAGCGGCGGAAGGCATGGCGAAACGACGCCGCCGGCCCCCGGATGGGGCAACAAAAAAGGCGAGGCCCGAAAGCCTCGCCCAAATTTGCGATGTAGGTTCGCTTAGAAGCGGCGCTCACGGCGCTCGCCACCGAAGCCACCACGGCGCTCGCCGCCGCCGAAGCCACGACGCTCACCACCGAAACCACCGCGGCGCTCGCCACCACCGAAGCCACCACCAGCGGGGCGGTCTTCCTTCGGGCGGGCTTCATTCACGGTGATCTGACGGCCACCGAGGTCCACACCATTGGACTTTTCAGCAGCAACCTTGGCCTCTTCGGCCGTGCCCATCGTGACGAAGGCGAAACCGCGCGGGCGGCCCGACATGCGATCGAGGGCGATGTATACGTCGGTCACGGCGCCGAACTGTTCAAAATGAGCGCGGAGCTCATCAGCCGTGGTCTTGAACGACAGATTGCCGACGTAGAGTTTGGAACTTTGCATTTGATGATCTCGTAGATTCCCCGTTTCGCTGCCAGTCCGTTCCCGACCATCGGGTTTCGAGATCATCACCAAGCACCGTTGCCCATCTGACGACTCACCAGAAGCTGTCATCTAACACGTAGTCTCTAACGAACTGCCGCGAACCACACAGTTCGCCCGGACAAAGGCAAGGGAAAAGACGCCACCCGTATTTCTACCGGGCCACGCTGACGGCACTTACGATTATCAGGTCCGTCCTTCCGGGCCAGCGCCTTACGGGCCAAATAATTCATCGAGCTGCCGCCGGTCACGCTTCGTAGGCCGGCCGCTGCCCTTTTCACGGACGAGAAACTGCTCCACCCGGTGCGCCCGCGCCTTCTCCCATTCCTCGGGCGGCGTGCGCTCCACGCAAAACTGTGGCACCAACGATGCACCCACCCGGCTCCGGGGCACGCCGAGCACCTCCAACGTGCGCAACACGAGCCCGTGGCGGAGCGTGAAAACCTCGCCAGCCCGCACCGTCCGAGCCGGTTTCACCGGCTGCCCCTGGCAGCACACGCTCCCGGCCTGGCAAGCAGAGGCGGCGAGCCCGCGCGTCTTGAAAATGCGCACCGCCCAGAGCCATTTATCGATCCGGGCGGCACCACTGTTGGCCTGATCATCCACGCCCCGCAGCGTGAGGCCCTCCCGCGCGGCACGCAAGCCGCGGCACGGCCTCACTTCCGCGGCGCTTTGAACTCACTGCGCAACCAGTCGCGCAACAAATCCTTTTCGATCCGCAGCGGATCGTTGCGGTCCATCGTCATCCGCGAGGTAAACATCAGATCGCGCAGCTGGGCCGTGCCCTCACGCAGGACCGCCCCGCTCGCATCGGTGAGTTTGTAGGAAAGATCAATGCGCGGCGGATAGATGTCCTTCACCACACGAATATCCGACCACTGCGGACCGCGCCACGGCTCAAAGTCGCCCGCCATATCGATCTCGGTAAACGTGATCGTGAGTTTCTGGTCTGGAGCCACCAGACGCTGCGCCTGCTCTTCCACGTACGACTGGATCTGCCCGAGCAGGTGGTCGCGGTCCTTGTCCGACTGCATCGAGCTTTCGCGCACATCTTTAAATTTCTCCGGATGATCAAACGCGACCTCGACACGCGATGCCGCATCCGCAGCCCACGCCGAACTGCAGAACAGAACAACCGCCGGCAGATAGCGGGAAAGAGTGAATTTCACGGAGTTCGTCATGATGGAAATAAAGACGAACAAAAGCGGGCGATTGTTCCCAGCACGATTGTCCATCCACGCTGAAGAATGTCACCGCGCCTTGAGCTTACAAGCTCGCCTCGTGCGGCCGCGCCTACAAGATGTTGCCAATATATGGCTTCAGCGGCGACTCTCCCCTTATTCAACTGGCTGACCGAGCGCGGCAGCGGCGTCCTCCTCCACCCCACTTGCCTGCCGGGCGATCAAGGCATCGGCACTTTTGAACCGGGCCCGATCGAGCGTTTCCTCGATTTTCTGGAGGCCAGCGGCAACCGCTACTGGCAGGTTTGCCCGCTCGGGCCCACCGGCTACGGCGACTCCCCCTACCAGTGCTTCTCCGCCTTTGCGGGCAACCCGTACCTGATCGACGTCTTTGCGCTCGTCCGGCTCGGGCTCCTCGCCCCGGAGGACATCGAGCCGCTGCAATCGATGGACCACCACCGCGTCGATTTCGGCCAGCTCTGGCAGTGCAAATGGCTGCTGCTTTTCAAGGCCCACGCCCGGTATGTCGCGCTCGGCCGACCGGAGCTGCCCTACGGAGATTTCTCCGAGTTTCGCAAAGCCAACGCCGAGTGGCTGGAGCCCTACGCGCTGTTCCGCGCCTGCAAGGACCACTTCCACGGGAAGCCGTGGTGGGAATGGCCGGCCGAGGTGCGCACGCATGCCGCCGCGAGCAAGACCAAGCTCCCCACGCAACTCGCCGTCTCGGTCGAAGCCCACGTCTTCAACCAGTACCTCTTCTTCGGCCAATGGTCACTCGTGCGCGCCGCCGCCCGGCAGCGCGGCATCCAGATCATCGGCGACCTGCCGATCTTCGTCGCCCGCGACAGCGCCGACGCCTGGGCCTCGCCCGAGCTCTTCGAGATCGACACCGCCACCGGTCTGCCCATCGCCGTCGCCGGCGTGCCGCCCGACTATTTCGCCGCGACCGGGCAACTCTGGGGGAACCCGCTCTACCAATGGAGCGCGCATGCGAAAACCGGCTACGCGTGGTGGCTCGCCCGCCTCCGTGCCAGCTTCGCACAGGCTGACATCCTCCGCATCGACCACTTCCGAGCCTTCCACGATTACTGGCGCATCCCGTTCCCCGCCGCCACCGCACAGATCGGCGAATGGCGCCCCGGCCCCGGATTGGATTTCTTCCGCGCCGTCCACGCTGCGTTTCCCGACGCCAAGATCATCGCCGAGGATCTCGGCGACATCAGCGAAGGCGTGCGCGAACTGCGCGCGCAGGCCGGCCTGCCCGGCATGGCCATCCTGCAATTCGCCTTCGGCAGCCAGAACAGCAACCCCTACCTGCCGCACAATCACTCCGCCAACTCCGTCGTCTATCCCGGCACGCACGACAACGACACGTCGAATAGCTGGTACGCGACCGCCGACGCCAAGACGCAGGACCACCTGCGCCGCTACCTGCGCGTGCCCGGCACGGAAGTCTGCTGGGATTTCATCCGCGCCTCGTACGCCTCCGTCGCGCGCCTCTCGGTCGTCCCGCTCCAGGATATCCTGGGGCTGGGCAGCGAAGCGCGCCTCAACACTCCCGGGCGTGCCGAGGGCAACTGGCAGTGGCGCTACCGCGCGCGCGACCTCGAATGTCTCTGCGGCGACACCACGCGCTACCTGCGCGAGCTGGGCGCGCTCTACGGACGCCTCCCGGAACCGGCGGCCGAAGCGGAAACACCGGCGGCCGAGACCGCCGGCTGAGCGTCACTCGACGACCTTGAACCAGCTGTCGAGCGGCAGGCGGGTCGTCTGAAACTCGTTGACGTGGCTGCCCGCCTTCGGGCGGCCAAACGGCAACCCGGCGATGAAGAGCGTGTCCTCTGTGCCGGGGATGTGCTTCTTGAGCAGATCGGCGTACATGATGACGCTGTACTGCGGGCACGAACCGTAGCCGAGCGAGGTGAGCCCCAGCATCAGATTATCGAGCACAAAACCGCAGTCGAAGAAGGTGCCGTGGGCGTAAGCCGAGGCCTGCGTGCCGATGAAGAAGACCTGCTGCGCGCCGAAGAAACGGAAGTTCTCCCGGTCGTGCGCGAGGCGTTTTTCCTTATCGTCGCGGCCGATGCCCTTGTGTTTGAAGAAGCCGATGCCGCACTCCTTCGCGCGGCCGGACCACGCCTCGGGCAACGGATTCGGCGAATAGACGTAGGGCGAGCGCGGCGGCTCGCCGGCATCGAACGCCGCCAGATAATCCGCACGGAGCGCATCGAGCGCGGCGCCCTGCACGAGGTAGAGGCGCCACGGCTGCGTGTTTTTCGAGCTGGGCGCGTGGCCGGCGGCCTCGACCAGCTGACGGATCGTCTCGGCAGGCACGAGTTCGGGCTCGAACTCGCGGATGGAGCGGCGGGCATGCATGGCTTCGAGGGCGTTCATCGGCGGAGGCGTTGAGGGTTGAAACGAGATCGCGGCTCACTGGCCGCAGCAGTTCTTGTACTTCTTTCCGCTGCCACAGGGGCAGAGGTCGTTGCGGCCGACCTTCGGCTGGTCGCGGCGGATGGGCACGGCGGGCTCCGCTGGCACTTCCGCGGACTCCGAATCCGGCTTGGCTTCCAGCGCGGGCGCGGCGGATTCCGTCTCAGGGCCCTGCATGCTGACGCCCTTGGCGAGGATGCTCAACATATCCTGGAAGGCGTCGATGCGGGTCGCGTTGCGGAAGAGGCCCGTGCAGATCTGGAGGCGCACGTTGCCCATCATCTCCTCGAAATACTTGTAGGCTTCGCCCTTGTACTCGACGAGCGGATCCTTCTGTCCGTAGGAGCGCAGGCCGATCGCGCGGCGCAGCTCCTCCATGTCGGTGAGATGCTCCTGCCAGTGGTGGTCGATGGCGTTGATGACGACGTAGCGTTCGAGGGCGCCGAGCGCCTCCGGCACCTCCACGGATTCCTTCACGCGGTAGGCGTCCTGCACGCGTTGGAGCACCTGCTTGGCGACGACCTCGGGGTCGCCGTCGAGGGGGATATCCGCAACGCGAATGCTGATGGGGAACGCTTGGTTTACCCAGCCAACAAAGCTCTCGATGGCAGCCTGCGACGCGCCGTGTTTCTCACCTAGGCCGGCGTTGACCAAGCGGGTGGCGAGCTCTTCCTCGACCATTTCGAAGATGATGTCCTTCGGGCGGTCGGCGTGGATGGAGCCGTTGCGGATGCCGTACACCACCTCGCGCTGCTGGTTGAGCACGTCGTCGTACTGGAGCAGGCGTTTGCGGATGGAGAAATTCTGCTGCTCGACTTTCTTCTGAGCGCTTTCGATGGAGCGGTTGAGCCAGGGGTGCTCGAGCTCCTCGCCCTCCTTCATGGAGCCCTCCATGAGCGTTGAGGCGAGGTTGCCCTGGAGGAAGAGGCGCATGAGCTGGTCTTCCAGCGAGAGGAAGAACTTGCTCAGGCCGGGATCGCCTTGGCGGGCGCAGCGGCCGCGCAACTGGCGGTCGACGCGGCGCGACTCGTGGCGCTCGGTGCCGATGACGTAGAGGCCGCCGACCTCGTCGATGCCGGGGCCGAGTTTGATGTCGGTGCCGCGGCCGGCCATGTTGGTGGCGATGGTGACGGAGCCGCGTTGTCCGGCGCGGGAGACGATCTCGGCCTCCTGCTCGTGGAACTTGGCGTTGAGCACGGCGTGCACGATGCGCTCGCGCTTGAGCAAGCGGCTGAGGATCTCGGAGGACTCGACGGAGACGGTGCCGACGAGCACGGGCTGGCCGCGGCCGTTGGCCACCTTGATCTCCTTGATGACGGCCTCGTACTTGTCGCGGCGGGTCTTGAAGATGGAGTCGTTGCGGTCGATGCGGACGCAGGGCTTGTTCGTCGGGATGACAACGACGGCCAGCTTGTAGATCTCGAAAAACTCGGTGGCTTCGGTCTCGGCTGTGCCGGTCATGCCCGCGAGTTTTTCGTACATGCGGAAGTAGTTTTGGATCGTGATCGTGGCGTAGGTCCGCGTTTCGCGCTCGATGGTGACGTTTTCCTTGGCTTCGACGGCTTGGTGGAGCCCGTCGGACCAGCGGCGGCCCGGCATCACACGGCCGGTGTTTTCGTCGACGATCATGACCTTGCCTTCCTGGACGACGTACTCGATGTCGCGTTCGTACAGGGCGTAGGCGCGCAGGAGTTGGGAGATGGCGTGGATCTCCTCGGAGACGACCGCGTAGTTGTTTTGCGATTCGAGCTTCCTGGCCTCGCGCTGCTCGGGCGTGAGGGAGGTGTCTTTATCGAGGTCGGAAAATTCGGTCGCGAGGTCGGGCAGGACAAAGGCGTCGGGATTGTCCGGGCGGAGCCGGGTGCGGCCGATTTCGCTCAAGTCGGCCTGGTGCTGGCGCTCGTCGATAACGAAAAGGAGGTCTTCCTTGATTTTGTAGAGCTCGTCCTTGTTGAGGTCGGAGTTCATCTCCGTCTCGACCTTGTCGAGGAGCTTGCGCCACTCGGGGTTTTCCATGAGGCGCAAGAGCAGCTTGTTCTTCGGATGCCCCATTTTGACCTGGAGGAGCTTGAGGGCACCGCGGCGTTTCTCTTCAGAGGAGTCGCCTGCCTTTTCGAGGATGTCTTTGGCCTCGGAGGCGAAGCGGTTGACAAGGCGCATCTGGTCGTTGACGAGGCCTTCGATGGCGGGCTTGAGGCGGGTGAAGGGTTGCTCACGCTCGATGGGGGCCGGCCCGGAGATGATCAACGGCGTGCGTGCCTCGTCGACGAGGATGGAGTCGACTTCGTCGACGATGCAGTACCAGTGGTCACGCTGGACCTGGTCTTCCTTGCGCGTGGCCATGCCGTTGTCGCGCAGGTAATCGAAACCAAACTCAGAGGCCGTGCCGTACGTGATGTCACGGCTGTACATCTCGCGGCGGATGTCGTTTGGCATCTGCTGCTGGATACAGCCGACACTGAGGCCGAGGAATTGATAGAGGTGGCCCATCCATTCGGCGTCGCGGCGCGCGAGGTAGTCGTTGGCGGTGACGAGCTGGGCGTTGCGGCCGACGAGGGCGTTGAGATAAAGCGGGAGCGTGGCGACGAGGGTCTTGCCTTCGCCGGTGGCCATCTCGGCGATCTTGCCCTGGTGCAGGGCGATGCCACCGATGAGCTGCACGTCGTAGTGGACCATGTTCCAGGTGAGCTCGTGGTCGCAGACTATCACTGTGCGGCCACACAGGCGGCGGGCACCGTTTTTGACGACGGCAAAGGCCTCGGGCAAAATCTGGTCAAGGGTCTCCCCGGATTTCAGGCGGGCGCGGAACTCGTCCGTCTTGGCGCGGAGCTGGTCATCCGAGAGCAACTGGTATTGCTGTTCGAGCTCGTTGATGCGGGCGACGATGGGCCGGCAAGATTCGAGGAACTTACGATAATGGCGGCCGGAAAATTTCTTGAACAACCAGGAGAGCATGAAGGCGCGAGACCATAGGATGCAGGCCGGCCTTGGCAAACGACAAATGGAGCGGCGCCCACCGCGCAGCCGAGTTTTTCAGAGGGGCGCGCCCCACCGGCTCCAGACGTTTCGATCCAATGCATCCGCGCGGGACATCGCGTGCGACCGCGCAGCCGGACTGGGGCATCATAGGCGCCAGGGAATCATGAGCACAGGGCATGCACATCAGATACTGTCGTCGGCTAAG